>Ga0065711_1028180_pt1 | contig 43128 bp, 31 predicted proteins | sample Hoacrofraction12_FD_59098 | JGI IMG/M metagenome (GOLD analysis project Ga0065711, IMG submission 59098) | Hoatzin crop microbial communities from Cojedes, Venezuela - Epithelial fraction 12 v2 (version 2) | ecosystem: Host-associated > Birds > Digestive system > Esophagus > Crop | place... | reverse complement strand
ACTCTGCCCCTGCTCCAGCGTGAAGATTCCTCTCACGGGAGACAGTTCTCCACAAACTCCTCCAACGTGAGTCCTTCCCACGGGCTGCAGCTCTTCATGAACTGCCCCAGCGTGGGTTCCTTCCAAAGGGTGCAGTCCTTCAGGCACAGGCTGCTCCAGCGTGGGTCCTCCACAGGGTCACAAGCCCTACCAGCAAACCTGCTCCGGCGTGGGCTCCTCTCTCCATGGGTCCGCAGGTCCTGGCAGGAGCCTGCTCCATCATGGACTCCCCATGGGGTCACAGCCTCCTTCAGGCATCCACCTGCTCCAGCAGGAGCTCCCTTCCACGGGCTACAGGTGGAGATCTGCTCCACTGTGGAACCCCATGGACTGCAGGGGAACAACCTGCCTCACCATGGTCTTCATCACAGGCTACAGGGGAAGGCTCTCTGCTCCGACATTTCAGGCACCTCCGCCCCCCTCCTTCTTCACTGACCTTGGTGTCTGCAGAGCTGTTTCTCTCACATCATCTTACTGCTCTCTCTACCCTGCTGTTTCTCCTGCAGAGTTTTTTTTTCTTCCCCTTCTTAACTATGTTATCCCGGAGGTGCTGCTACCGTCGCTGACTGGCTTGGCCTTGGCCAGCAGCGGGTCCGTCTTAGAGCTGGCTGGCACTGGCTTTATCAGACATGGGAGAAGCGTCTCGCAGCTTCTAACAGAAGCCACCCCTATAGCCCCCCCGCTACCAAAACCTTGCCACGCAAACACGTAACAGTGGATAATATGGATATTGCCTTTCAACTGTGGCAACAGTTTTCTTATTCCGATCCTCTAATTCAGGCCAAATCCATTACTACCGTATAGGTTATGAGGGCTTGTGCTCAACATTATACCTTCTGGACCAATTGATACCAACCAAAGGTTCACATCACTTTATGCTGATGCCATAGTCCAAAGCCTCTTAAGGAGGCCTATTTTCTTTTTAAGGAGCTTTTTAAGCCTCACCTACCTTTTTAAGGTAAAGGTGACTGAAATCAACATTTTCCTTTCGCATCCACCTCTCAACTTGGACACACCCATATGTTGACTTCAAGGTCAAGTTTCACCTTCAAAATCCCTTTTTATAATTCTGACAAATAGACTGAGGTCTTGAGCAGAGAAGAACTGAGTCTGGGGAGTAACTGAAAAGGATGCTTGAGAGGAATATCCTACCATCTTTTAAATCCCTCGCCAAATTTCTTGGCCCCTCTTCTGGCTAAAGAGTGCTACCAAAACCACATACCCCACATTGCAGTTTCTCTTTGGAACAACTTACAACCCTTTTAGCTAAATATCAATATTTAAAGCATAATTTTTATTCAGAAGTATGTTTTTAAAAAGCAGTTAAAAATCTGAACTGTTTGTACTCTTACAGTTTATTTAAACAGCTTGTGTGGTTGATGGATAGTGTATGTTTGCTTGTTAGACTGGTAATTTGCACTCAGCTGTAATCCAGGAATCAGATGGTTAATTCCTGCAGTTCTGTGCAAGAATTAATTGGGGCACCAGGTGCTTGCTGGGTACATGTTCGGTAGAAGTCTCTGAGAACAAGAGGCTTCTGTATGATTGTTGTTCTAGCTTGAAACTATGTTGGATTCCTTAGAGTGGAAAGAGAGTGATATGGAGAACTTCTTGAGAAGGCGAGAAGATTATTAGCCTCTGAGCTGCTAAGTTGTTGTTTTGAGCTTTAAAGATATTTCCCTTTTTTCTCCCCTGTGCTTAAATACGAGTGAAACCTCTGTGAAACATTTTCTCTGATATACCAGGAGTTTTTAGACAGGTCTTTCATACATCAAACCTTACTTTGTCCTATCCATTATTTCCTATAAACCTTTCCTTGTACATCTCAGCAACTGAATGCTAATTGTATGAAGACAAGCTACCTGATTCATCATTAAGCCTTTCATTTTCTGACAAGGGTAGCCACTGCTGGTATATTTTCCAGTAACCTCCTCATTCCTAATATCTTGTTCATAATATTCACACATCTTCCAGTACCATGAAATCAGGAACTATAAAAAATAACCAGAAATCATGCTAGTATCTGTCACTCGCTATTCTTCTGTTTTACAAGCTTGTCATCCAGTTAGGGAACATAAGACACACTGTGTGACTAGTCCAATACCAGTAACAGACAGCAACTTGTCAAAATGAACATTTGCAGACAACCCACAGCATAAAAATGTTTTTTTCTGAAGTGTTTGAGAACACTTGCAAATAACAATTACATTCAGGAAAGCCTGAGAGTATCATTCAAACCAACAAAGTCTAAACTTGTGTTTTTGACTCAGTATTATTTCTTATTCTGAGTGTGATGTGTGCACATTTTTGTATAGGATTAACCATACGACTGCTTCACCCACTGGTGAAATAAATGAAAACACCAGCCTCTCCAATAGCAGTGCTTATATTATGCATTTTATTTGCTCTGTTTCTCCTGTACTGTGGAATTTGGGGTGACATTTATAGGGGTACATCAGAGACACCTCAAACTAACCTAAGGCATTGAGGCCAACCCACCTCCTGCCCATTGAACTCTCTCAGTCTCTGAAACAGAACACCTTGACAGGAAAGGTCCCTGGCCTGTCATGGGTCCTGAAATTTTTTGCGTGCCAGGGAGCGTTCAAGCAGTTTAACTGCAGTGACCATCTGGTTCCAGTGCCCAGGACATTCCCTAGCACTAGTTCACAAGGCTCACTGCCTTAAAAGCCCAAGTTTTTCTCTTACAAATACCCCAATGAAGAATTTGCAATGGAGCTTCACTGATGGAGAACCGAGGCATAAGGAAAGCCAAGCTCAGGGCAGGAAGAGTGTAATTTTCGTGTGGGCAGAGCAGAGAGCCAGACTGCTCTAAGACGACAGTTTTTTGGCTAGCAAAAAAAAAAAAAAATCTAAAATCTCCTACTAAAATCTGCCCCTCCATCACGGTGCATTCGCAAGACCTGCATGTCTTGAAGACCAAGCTCTGCCAGTCAATGCTGGGTGCTTGAAAAATACAGCTGCAGGTCATTTGCTTAATGTTGTGCAGTCAAGACAGGAGTGAAAACTACATCTCCAGAAACCTAGCCGAGAGCCAAGGGACGCAAGTCCCTTCTTGCATCCCCACAGTACTAGTGCTCAGCTCGGGAGTGAAAGTGAGCTGTGCCGGTGGGACTCTGGAAGGACTGCTGATCATCCAGCTGGAATTCAGTACGGACATCAGGATTAGCATGAGAAAAAATGGTGAAATTTCAGTCTCCAGGTGATCAGCAGGTTTGAAAAGGCTGCCTCTGAAGAAGGAGAAAATGAGGTCCCTGCAGTCATGGCAGCAATGCAGAACCCCAGCTCAAGGCCTCGAGATGTTGCTGCAGGCTCAGCTGAACGACAGCTGCAAAAAGGGATGTGGCACCTTTCCTGGCAAATTGTCTGAGCTGGTCTGAGCTTGGTGCCCTGCATGGAAAACATGGAGACCCCAGAGCTATACACTGAACATGCTCACACCACTCCAGCATAGCGAGCAAGTATTGTTGATAAACACGATGCTCATATCTCACTGTCAGAAAATGGAGGAAACATGAATGAGGCATGGAATGCCATGAACATCGTGCTCCCATTCTGGAGATGGGTGGAAAAGCTGAAATCCCACATCCTGAACTCACAGCACTTCTTCACAATTCTCTGTTTTTCCTGCTCACCTTCTTTCGTGCTGGCACAGCTTGCACAGCAGCTTCTGTGGCAGGGTGATTGTCTCTGAGGGGCCCGGCATGGAGCACTGACCCACCCTCTGAGAGGACCACGTGCTGGGGTTGTGTGCGTTTGTGTGTGGCATGGGGAGCAGACCCCAGCAGGATGAGTAGAACAGCATTTATTTCGCCTTGCTGGAGGCAGGCTGTGCTTGCCTGGTGAAGGCACAGCACCAACAGCCCCTTCACTCCATCCATGCCTCCAGCAGGGAAGCTGTGGAGAGTCTTGGTGCCAGGCCATGGAGCTCCAACATCAGCTGCGGCCAAGGATGGGCACTCTGCCTCTTACAGGACTCTCTAAGATATGCACTACAGACCACCTGGAGACATGCAGGGAAGGAGGGTCCCCCAAGCAGGATCCCCACAACAAGTGTGCCGAGAGGGGACCCCCAAAGGTGGCCAGCAGGAAACGTGTGAGACAGCTCTTGGGACTGAATCCTGCCCATCATCAACATTTAAGACTCTCACACAGGGAGAGATGAGCCTGCACTCAGGATTCGCTGCCTTTACCTCCCTCTTCCTCTTGAAGGAAAAAAAACTTCTGAAACCTTTCTTCCAAACATAGACAAAAGAAGGTACCATGACTTTCAGAAGGGAAGGGGTGCCTCTCCAGTCCCTCTTCAACAAGGTGCAAGCCCCTTTTGGAGGACATTTGTGTCCCCAGAATCTACAAGAACCCCTTGCCAACTGGGCTATCAGCTCCTCCAGTGGAGGGAGAGTCAGTGCTCCCAAACTCCTATTTTATGTGGTGAAATCAAGCACCCGCTGGTCTATTAAGCATGAAAAGAAAAGTGGACATGGCTGTGCCTGGTGCTCAGACATGTACCTCCCCACCTTGAGGTAGGTTCATTGGGCCAGTCTGCCTGCCGCCATTTGGAAGGTTTCTGAGAAGAAGGTGCCTGCCCTTGCTGTGGGCAATGCTATCCTCCCAGCAAATACCTTTTCCCCGGGAGGAAGAAGGCTGCCTGTCTTTCTGACACCTCACATCACCTCCCCTCTCTTTCTGTTTATGCCGCAGTGGATGCCCGTGGGGAAGTCTCATGGGCTTCCACACATGCTGTCCCCAGCTATTAGTCTCCAGGGTGAGCAGCTGTCGGCTGCAGCCCCTCAGGTTTAGTCAGCTGCCTTAGCAAATGCCAGTAGATATTCAGGTCAATCGATTGCAAAAGCTTGCAGAGTTGGATTTCCAAGTGCAAGTTGGGACTCCAAGAGCAGCACCTTGTGAGCCAGGGACAGGAGATGCTTCTTGGAGCCTGGCATAACCAGAAGCTCTTTTCCTGGAGACCTGTGAGAGAAGCTTGAGGACAAGCTCTCAGGCACAAATTCTGGGTAAAACCCAACTTATTTCTCATTCATGGGTGTAGCTAATTACATAATAGAAAATAGGTTAATTATGGCCCAGATTTACCCTGCATAAAAGCAGGTGGAAGTAGTTACAGCAGTAGTGATCCCTAGCAGGGAAGACAAATGTCGACAAAATACAACCCTCCAGGAGGACACTGCAGTAGTGCACCATCACCATTCTGTTCTGCCTTGCAAGGAGAAGGCTGAGGAGGCATGAGCCAGGATGACTCAAAAAGCAGTCAGAGGAGATCAGAGTAGTCCTCAGCAGCCTCTGCCAGTGGGAGCCCTCTGATAGCAGAAACCATCAGAGTGAAGTCCTCCAGGACTGGATGTGACAACCAGGTAGCAAAAGGAAAGGTGCAAAACTGGCCAGACTGTAATGTAAATGTTCCTTCCTCCTGGGGCAGAGAAGTCAAGTGAGAAAAGTATGCTGGAACTTTATTTCCCCTTCAAACTTTGGGGAGAGCAGAGCTGCTGGTGTCCCCAGGCCCCGACCCCATCACGTACCCTGGTGAGGAGTGTTGAAGCACCTTTATTCAAACCCTTTGTCACAATGCTTTGTTTTCTTGCCCAATCTTTAACATTTTGTAGGAGCTGCTAATGTTATAGCTCTGATGATTGCTTAGGCTTTGTTTGGTACACTGATGACGTAAGGGATTACACAGCCACTTGTGAGCGTGTACTGAGAGATGCCCAGAAAGGCACCTCTTCTCTTAGCACTGAAATACTGAACATTAATGCAGGTCTGCATCTAAACATCGTGAGTAATGGTGAGAGGAAAGAAATCTCATTAATGGTGTGTAAGCTGACAGCTGGGACCGTGGGGCTACCTCCTCATCCTGAGGTGACTGAGTCCAGGCTCAGGAGGGAGACTGGGCAGGCAAGCTGCAGAATCAGGACTCTCCTCTTCAGGAGAGCAGATTTGGGCTTGTTTAGGGAATTGCTAGGAAGCATTGCTTTGGAAGCTGCCACAAGGGAAAAAGATGCCCAGAAGCTGACTAATTTTTGAAGAAAACACTGAGAGCTGAGGAACAAACTGTCCTGTTGGGCAGTCAGACCAGGAATTTCAGGAGAAGGCCTGCTTGCCTAAACAAGGATCTTCTCAGTGAATGAAACTGCCAAAAGGGAGGGTAAAGAAGAAGTGGAAACAAGGACAGGCAGCAAATGAAGAGTGTAAAAGAACTGCTTGGCGATCTAGCAACAAAATCAGGAAGGTCAAAGTCCCTTTGGAGGTAAAACTAGCTAGGGACATGAAGCATAGGAAGAAGTATGCTAGTAACAAAAGGAAGTTCAGAAGTTCATGGAGATGAAGAAGAGTATGAGCCAACAGTGTGCTCTCATTGCAAACAATGCAAACTGCATACTGGACTGCAATGGAAGGAGTGGAGCCAGCACAACAGAGGGAGTTATTGCTCCTTTTACTCTGCACTGGAGAGACACTCCTGGAATACAGTTACAGTTCCAGAAGGATGTTGAGAAACTGGAGAAGAGCCACTGGAGGATTGCTAAGATGGTTAGGGGCCTGGGATTGAGAGATCTGGGCTTGTTTTTAAGAGGAGGTACAGTGGAAGTAATAGTAACCTACAACTACTGGAAGGACAGTTACAAAGGCAGTGGAGACAAACTCTTTTTGTAATGGCAGAAGGTAGAACAAGGGGCAATGGCCACAAACTGTAGCTCGGGAGGTTTGGGCTGGACATTAAGAAAAAAGTCACGAGGAGGGAGTGCAGTGCTGGAAGGATTTATCCAGAAAGGCTGTGGAGTCTCTGTCCTTGGAGATTTTCAGGATTTGTCCAGGATTTGTCCCCGCCTAGATTTAGTGGCAGTTCTTGAGCAGGTGGCTGGACAAAAGATATCTAAAGGTCCATTCCAACTGTGCCTTTTGTGTTTCCTTGATTAGACCTGCCTGTGGAAGAAATGGAGGTGGATTGCTTCTGAAGGCATCTACACTGGGCTGTCCCAGCTGTCATTGCTACGTGTCATAATTTCAACCCTGCTGTCTTGGCTGCTCCTTCCCTGGTGAGGAGCACTGATGATGGCTGTCTGGCTGCTCAGCCAGAGCCAGAAGTTGAATTTGCCATATATAAGGTTCCTGAGATGCATGACTACAATGTGGTGGGTGAAGCTTTAGGCTTTGCAGACCCAGACTCTAGGCTGCCCCTGACTACAGCTGAGGGCTGTGCCCTGCTCTCCTTGCGCATGGGCTCTGGACTGTTCTGCCTCGTGTCACCCTTGGTGCCCCACTCTTGGTCTGGCTGAGCCCCTGGCCCTGCCCACGCTCTGGCATCAAGCTCCTTCTGCCCTAAAATAGCTGCCACAACCCATTTCCAGGTGGAATGTACTCATGCAGAAAGCCTGAGGCTCCCTAGGGCATTCAAGCCAATTGGTTTCTCCATCTGTGTGGGAACAGGCAGCTACGGGACAGGCTGATGGGTGCTTGCTGTGAGAAACCTGGCAGCCACATTGACCCCAGCAGAGCCTCGGCCACCCAACAAAGCTGGGCTGTGGTGTGGAGGTGGCCACAGGGCTGGCCAACAAAGAGCTCCACAGAAAGCGTTATTGGTGGGGCAGCTTTGGGATAACGTGGTCAAAAATGGGACGCGTTGTGGTGGTGGTGCCCAGGCATGGCAAACCCAATGCCCATCTCAGGACTATGCTGTTCCAGGGTGAGGTTTTTTATCTTCCTTTGGCACACCTGCTGAGCCCCTAGCACAGGCACGCTGCTGCGCTGGGGGACGAAATGACTGAACTGACCGGGTTAACCTCATTCCATCCCCTTGCCCGGCCTGATGTCGTAAGTTTGCGGTGCCTTTGTTGCTTCTGTTCTTGCTGCTCCTTCCTTCTCCATGCTCTTGCCTTGTTTTGGCTACAGCAGCAGCAGTTGTTCATTTTATTTGTTCACCACATGTGGAGAAGGTGCCAGGAGGAGCTGGGGGAAGGGAATCCATGCCTAAACATGCAAGTGTGCATGCGTGTGAGTGTGCAAACACATCTCCGATGCACGAGTAGAAGCAGGCTGGTTCCTCCTTGGCTGCCTCTCATCAGAAAGAGGAGGAGAAGGTGCCAAATCTCATCTCAGCAAGGGACCTGCTAGTCAGGGAGCTGGAAACCTTCCCTCTCGTCAGAGCTCTGGAGAAAGTAAGAGACTTATTCAAGTTTTTCATGGCTCCACTGTGTCTTCGGAGAGCTGAAGTAATTTCTCCCAGAAAGCATGATGTTTATTAGGATGGTGAGGGAGGCGGGGAACTTGTGTGGTATTTAAGACACAGCACAACTGGATGGACTAGATCCAGCTGTCAGGAGCCTCCAGAGCAACCACCAAGATGGTTAGGTGAGGTAGGATTGCCCCTTTTTCAGAACCTTCCCTTACCACACTGAGAGCATCCTTGGTTAGTCTTAATTCAGGGTTTGGACACTGTAATTTAAAACCTAAGAGAAAATCTCCTTCATTCTGAATGCCAGCAGGAAATCAGATGTAATTTTCTCGACTTTACGCTCTTTCCCCATAATGAAGAAATAAAATAAGCAAGACAGCATTGCACGGACAGACAAATAATACAAGTGCTTTCATCACAGAAGTCATCTTGATTTACATGCCATAAATCAGACCTGTGAGCTCAGCTTTTTGGCTGGGACCTCAGCACTGGTGGTTGTTCACCATCAGAATTTACCCATGCAAGAAAACCTCACAGCTTAGTAGTGATTTTTATTTCCACTTGAGCAGAGATGAACAAGTCTGGACTTGAGGCTGGCCTGAGCACGCGCTATGAAAGAATTGGGAGCAGCCTACTTTGGATTATGTTGTCCTACAGAAAAAATCCTTCAAAACTAAGATCAAGTCGGCAGGAGTCCTCCCTGTGGCTGGTGCTGTTGGTGGCACTGATAGGCAGTGCTCATGCTGGGGCCAGAACACCAGAAAACAAAGCACTTGAGATCCTCTTTTAATATGATATGCAAAGGCAGAAGGTTGTACTCTTCATCTGTGTGGTCTCATGAGGAGAGGACCTCAAATGTGGTTGTAACCACGTGGAAATGGCATTTCAAGTTTTGTAAGTGGATTTTTCCTTTTCAGGAAGAGGCTGTCTCCTTAAAATAATATTCCTGGGATGTTTAGAGCAGGCAGAATGACACAGGAGTTAAGGATATGTCTTGTTTTACCACTGTAGAGCATTGAAGACTAATAGCTGCTTGTGACTCCACCTGAAGATTGAATTAAACGGAGGAATGTTTAGCTTGCTGTGAAGGTATCCTGCCTTTAAGATCTTTTCCCCTTTTTTTTTTCTTGTAAGAAAAACAACCCCTGCTATGCAAAGAACTGAATTACTCATTCCAGACTGACATATTGCCTTACCATTTCTGCTCTATTCTGAGCAGTTGCACTTTTCAGCTGGTACCTGGAAAGAACATCGTCTCTTAGGAGGCTGCATAGGATGGTTAGAAAATACCTGCCTAGATGAGTCACTAGGGAGCAGAGAGGGAGAAAGAAGGCTGGAAGCATTAAAGCTGCAGAAGTGTAACAGGCACAAGAAGAAAATAAGCACAGAATTACTGCATCCAAGATCTGTAGTTTAACAAGAAAAGCATTGGATTTTTTTTTTAAATAAAACAAACCCCATTGGGACTAAACAGAACTAAGGGAGGGGATTAACCTCAAGAAAGTTGTCAAGCTATGGTTAACACCTCGGAGGCTCAGGTTAGCTTGCCTGGAGGTCAGGCATGCATGTCCCACACTGTTCTCTCTCGCTGTACAGGTGGGATAACACTATGAAAAAGAGAAGGCTGGTGGTAAATACATGTATGTACATGCATGTGTGTGTGGAGCATTGCTAACCCTAGCTCCTGATATCACCAGCTACGGAGCTTTCACTGGAAAATTAAGTTATTTTATTCCTCGCAGCTGCCAAGTAGTGTCTGAAGTGTGACTGCTAACACAGCACAGGTCGCTGCAGCAGCTCAGCTCCCGCCGCGCCCCAGGACAGCCCCAACTCTGGGTGTTGGGGTGGCCACCAGGCCGTGCTTTGGGGCACCAGCGCAGCTCCGTGCCACCCAGCGTCCTGTCCCCACCCAACTCCACAGTCAGACCTGGGTGGCAACACGTGAACCATATTGACCCAAGCTCTATCAAGCTGTAGGAAGGAAACATAATACCATTTACAGCAAGGTCAAAACACTTGTCCTCCTTACCTGCTAATAGGGTGGAAAAATAATTAACCAGGGACAGAGTGTTGATCAGCATTAGGGGAACTGGGCAAGTCACCTGTACACAAGCTGATATTCGCCGCATACATACCCCTGTGTTTTTTCATACTGCTTTTAAAGCTATCTTTGCTACCATAAAGTGTTTTTCCCATACTTTTTTATTCTTTAAATGAACCTCAAGAGCAAGCAGAAGATCTTGAAAAGGGCGAAGGCTCCCCCAGAGTGGCCTGGTCTATCTCAGAAGCTGCTCCTAGAATGATACCAAGTTCCTGGATCAACTGTGCTGCTTTAAAATCACCTTTTCTGAATTACATAGTTGAGATCTCACAGGAGATGCTTATGGCTTCATGGGCCTCTCATAGGCAGAGCTGCAATTTTCACACTCAGTGGTTGTTTAAAACAAGTAACTTGGGAGACCATGGTGTTAACCTCCAGCTGTAGTTAGCAATCTCAATTTAATGGCCCTGCGTCCCCATTTGTAGTGCCCCAGAGTTGCTGGATGGTGGCCAGTCACAAGCATGAGTAATCTACTTGCAGTAACAGTCTTGGAAATAGTGAAATTAAAAATGAAAGTTCAAGGCCAAAGTCTTATACATGTCTCTCAAGACTGGATGTGAGCTTCCCACAATCTGGCTTTCCAGGACACTGTGCTAGCCTGGCCTTAGCACAGGGGGAGATACAGTTTTCCATAATCACACTGGGATGAAGTTATTTGTCATCGTCTGAGTGAGAAGAAATTTCATATGTGTTCCCAGGTAGATAAGGAGTAGAAAACATACCTCCTCCAGATCCCCTCAAGCTTAGTCCCCTCTTGTCTCCACTGTTATCCTAATGCATGAGCAGGCAATGACCTTAAGACCATCTCATTGCAGGCATGTGGGATTCATCATGACAACAGCTGCCTGCACTTATTACTGTCTGCCCGCTTTTGCATTTCCCTCCCCAGTTCCTCTTCTCTTCAGTCTCAACACTTGAGTTTTACCTGTGTTTTCAATTTAGGTTTATCCCGATGTGAAATACCTGCGGAGCTTTACTGGCAATGACCAGTGAAACTCTTAGTAGGTGCTTGGGCAAAATTCCTGCTGGGATCAAAGCCCTGGCTGTACCTGGATAAGGAGTTCAGCTTTCGGTCCATGTTTGCACCACAGCAATATGTTGTAGCCATTCCTGCTGGGATTGAAGCTGGCATTTGTACGGAACACCTTTATTCAGCTTAGCTGGGCAGCAATTAAATTCCGTATCATTTAGCAAGATAATAAGGCTTTTGTTAACATGCAGGCTAACACGGAGACACTGAGCCATATGGTCCAAGGGATTTTCTCACATGCATTGGGGAGGGCATTGGATGCACTGGGGGAGTGGGAGAGACTGGTACTGGCACAGCAAGGCAGAGAAGATGAACAAGCAGGCAGGAGCAGTGGTCCACAGGAGCTGAGGGAGCGGGGGCACGGAGCCTCTCGCCCAATGCTGCCCAGTGAAGCAGCTCCCTCCTGCCGGCTCCTGCGATGGCCAGGGATGCAGTGGTGCCAGCAGCCGCTGCAAACAGCACTGCACCACAGCCACCCAGCTCCGCGCCTTGGGTTCTCCCACGGATGGAAAAAACCCTCTGGGCATTGAAATATTGCCATATGGGACCATACCAGGCTGGCTTTACTTATGTTGGAACAAACCTGCTGCTTTTACTGCAGGTCCTTCTGACTTCGCCTGTGTGGGAGTAAAGAAAATTGCCCCCTGACTTTTCCCTTTGGAGCCTGCAGTAGGATGAGATATATTTAATCTGCACAGGCTGGCTAATGCAGCCCTGTGAACTGGGTTTATCTTTCACCAAGTCCTAGCACATGTTCTGGCCAGCAGATTCCTTTCATGATAGTACTTTATGGCTTTGCACGTTCGGACTCTCTCTGAGCACGGTGTACTGTACGGCACGGGCAGACTGCATGCCCGATCCGGCGTTTGCCGCTGGTTTCTGCAGCTGTGCTGGTGCGGGAGGTGTCTGGGGGAGCAGGTTGGTTCTTGTGCGGGAGGCAGAGGCTGTAGCTGTGTAGGCTGCAGAATTCCCAGGGAGATTTTGGCTGGCATGTGTCTGAAGTTCACCTCCACGCACAATCAAGAGCACCTCTTATCTTGCTACTCAGCCTGCAAAACTTCTGATACTTGGGTGGACCAATTATAATACAAATACAGTGACCGGGAGACTTCCTAGGGCCCTGGAGCATCTGTACCTTGCTTTATTCCAGCTACAGGCTGCTTTATGACTGTCTGTAGGAAAAGTTTCCTTTTAAATGGGCATATTTGCTTGTTTTTAAAGTGGCGGTGGCTTATGCAATCAAAGTCAAGCAGCCTCAGATGTCTTTCTGGTTCCTTTCACAGAAGAAAATCTTCCTTGCAAGGCACATGACCCGAGCAGCGAGCTATCTCTTGATGCTGAATAAGTTTGTCCTCCCTCTCAGAGTGAGCAACCTGGAACGCATGGTGATGAACAGATGCTTATCCTGAAGTGTCTGTGAGCTGCGGCGGCAGGAGTCTAAACGGGGCTTTCAAATGCGTTGTGGATGGAGAAGCGGGGAGAGGGTGTGCTTGGGAGATCACCAGTGGTCCTGAGGCCTTGGGTACTTGGGTCCCCACTTCAAACCCAGCACAGGCAGTAGCGTCTTGGAGTAATGATGATCTGCAGGGAGTCTGGCTGCTTGGATTTTAATGAACTGGTGCTCTGGCTTCCCAGGGACCTGCAGAAGACCTGCCCATCATTTCTGCCAGCTCAGCAGAGAGACACTGGCCTGGGAGCCTGGAGAGCAAGGCTGGTGTTTGTACAAGACAGATCACTACTAGAGGGCACAGGGAGGGAAATGGGATGGTGAGAGACAGCCTATTTAAAGCATTTTGGAGGCACCTAGGTCTCCCAAGAACCTGTACCAGTGTCTTGCACCTCACGCTGCACCTGTTTGAATTGCACCCTTCAGGATTCAATGCTGTCAATCTCTCATGTGTTTAGCCATCAGTATTCAAGCTCGACGCAAAATAAAAAGCAAGGGATAGCCTCAGGGGCAGGATAAGCATGGGCTTCCAACAGAAACACCTCTTTCAGAGGAGGACCCATCTACTGGGGTTCCCAGGTCCTGAAGGATACCCACCAGTGTACAGCACAGTTTTAATAGGCCCTGAAAAAACAGAGCCTATAGTTCAAATACCCTCATTGTTTGCTAGATTGGGAAAACAGTGTTCTTACATGCTGTTTACAAGACTGATGCCTGTGAGTGTTGCCACAATTTGAGTACTAGTTAATTGTAACATGCAGTCATTCAGATGAGGTCTATGAGGCTGATTAAGCCCTTCTCCAAGTCGGTAGCAGCAGCAACCAGAGAAAAATAAGGACTCTGCCACAAGAATCTGATGAATCCATCGAGCAGCCTAATCAATCAGCTGGGAAAAGAGCAAGCAGACATTTTACAGGTGACGTGGGGATGATGGCACTGGGAAGGAGGGGGGACAGCACAGCAGGTTGTGGCAGTCACGCTCACAGCTCCCCGCCATCCTGCGAGACAACATGCTCGTGTCAGCCCCAGTGGGGCCGGCTGCTCCCAGAGGGATGGGGAACTGGCACCAGTGTGACATCACACCCACCCTGTCCTTGGGCAGAGTGGGTGGAGGGAAAAGGGTCCATCCACAGCCCCCACATGGGAATCTTCTCTTGGGAACATTCCCCCTCCCTTTTTGTAATGTCTTAACAGGGGCACTGGTTTCCAGTTACTTCGGTTTGAGAGTCAAACTGGCCTTAAAGGCAACTGGACCTTCTCGTTTACCTCACATGGAGCCAGCTGAGGAGCAGCCGCAGTGCTGCCATGGGCAGGATGGCTTTGTTGCATGCTCTGGGCATTTTCCATTGGGCATCAAAGCAAGGCTGCGTTGCAGGACCATTCACCCACACTTCGAGCAGGCTGCTACAGGATGAGGTTCTCTTGTTTTTGAAGATGAGACAGAAAGAAGAGTCAGAATTCCCTCGCATGTGTATTGAACTCAGACCCAAGAGATGACGGTGTGTTCCTCGAGGACCTACAGCTCTGTGGTGTGCTCACGCGCTGTTTGCCAGCGGAGGGAGTGGACGTGAGCCGACTGCCCCAGTCCTGGCACTGTGCATGGTGTGGGTGGCCACCCATGACACCAATTTCCAGGCAAGGGCATCACAAGGTACAATAAAGCCTGTTTAATTTAAGCAGAAATGAAAATCAGTATTTGCCAAGTGCCTCATTGGTCAAGCAGTGGTTGGGCTGAATAATTATTTCAGGCCTACTGAAAGGCACTGATTGCTCTCCATTTTAGACAAAGCTGCAGCTCCCAGCAAACGTTCAGGCAGACATATTTTGAGAGGGTCCTTGATGGGACTCCTACAATAAGCACAGCCAAGCCATACATGAGTTAGCACATTTGAGAGACAAACCAGCAGAACAGGAACAATCCAAACCTAACCCAGCGCCATCTGCCACACAAGGCGCTGCGGCTGTGTACAAAAACCTCATTAGCACCTGATGAGACGGAGGCTGGGCCCACAAACAAGTGTATTTGCGATACAGGGTATGTGTCACGCTGCCAACACCCATGTGGCTCACTGAGCGGGGACACTTGTCCCCGGCGGCAGCTCCTCCAGGGCTGGCCCTAGCAAGACCCACGGGAAAGCGGAGGGTCAGGTGTGGCAGCGCCGGGGGTGCAGGGACTCACACTCAGACATCCCCAGGGACCAGCCTGGGACAGCCCGGTGCTACAGAACCCACGGCAGAGAAAGGTGAAGCCCAGCCAGGCTTAATTTCTGCCCTGTAGACCTGTGTTGATCAGGGTGAAAGTGGCAAGGGCGATGGAGCCGCTCTGCGAGGCTGCGGGGAGAAGCCTCCGCCCCCCGCTCCTCATCCTCCTCCCGACCCTCCTGTCCACAGCAACCAGCCCGGACACTCGTGGGCAGGATTTCTCCCTCAGAGGTAGCTGCTGGGGCGGAAGGACGGGGCTTGTGCACTGCCACTGCCGTGGGATGGCTGTCAGGCTCCGCTGGAGATGCCGGCTCCGTGGGAAGAACCCGTGTCCTGGGTCAGCTCCCACTCCAGGCTGCGGCAAAGACAAGCTCGTGATCTGCAGCGGGCACTGGTGCGAGGTCAAAACTTGTTGTTGTTATTATTTGTTGCTTTATTTTTAACCGAGCACTTCTGTTTGTGTGACCTCTCCCGGTGGGCAGCTCTGGCTCCCCAGGGAGGTCTGGAGGCACTGCGGGCACAGTGAAATCCCAGCTCTGGGAGAGACGGCACCAGGGGCGGGCAGGAGGCAGGCAGAGGAGGATCGGAAAGGGGAGAGGATGGCAACTGCGGCTTCAGAGCAGATACAATCTACAGATGCTGAAAAAAAAAAAGTAATTAAACAGAAGGAGGCAGAATTAAAGGGTCACTTCAGGGCTGCCATGTGGTAGCATCTTTAAAGCTACCATGCAAGTGCAGCCTGGTACGAGAGCGCGGCACTACTACGGGCTACCGCATTACCAGCTCCCTTGTTTTCTCTCTCCATGCAGTGAAATACGGTGGTCTGAAACAGGAAAGCAGTTTATCAGATGAAGCCCCTGCAAAGGGTGAGGATGGAGAGGCACGGCGCTGCGGCAGCCACCCAGCCATGTGACCCAGGGAAGAGGGTTACGTGCTTCCTTGGCTTTGCCCCTTGCCCCCAGAGACTCTGCCTGTCCCCCCGGGCTTGTCCTGCCCCTGGGACAGCAGGGGAGGAAGAAGCCGTGATGCAGGGCCACAGTTATTTTCCTTCCCTTTTAAAGGAGTTAGTCCAAACAAGAAGTGAACTGTGCCTTCTCCTACTGCTTCTTAAATATCTGGGATGCCGGCTGGATCCCTCTCCCACCCTCGGCTTTCACATTCCTCTCTCCCACTATCCCATCATGATTTTGCAGCCTCTAACACCCTCTGACGCCCAAGGTCATGCCTGGCTCGCTGAATTTCCTGCTCTCATGCATTTCATCTTCCCTTTCCCAGTGCAACCCCTTGGCCAAAAGCTACTTCTCAGTTCAGTCACTAGCTTTGCTTCTGTAGGGATTTTGTACATTTTCATCTGTTTTCCTCTGCTTTATGTATTCTTTTGCCCATTGCTTGGGTCAATCACAGGCCAAGAAGTGGCAAGGCACTTTTATCAGGCTCACATCAGCAACTGGGACCTTCCTGGTAGCGTGGGACACTGCGTTTGCCCAAGGACTGGTTGGGAATTCAACCATTTAAGTTGCAAAGACATGGGACATGGGCACTCTCTATCTCATGCTCGCCTTTTCCTTTGGTCTTTGCCAAAGTGTGTGTGATGGAGACTTGCTGCTGCAAGGCAAGCCCCCTTGTCCATCTGGGACCCCCACCTCCCAGCCGGAGTGGCGGCAATGCTCCAGGCCCAGCTGCTCCATCCACCCGCACCCGCAGCACTGAACGCTTTTGGCTGTGCCCGAGACTACCTCCGGCTTCGGAGGAGCCCAGTCCTTCCAAACTCCTGAGCGTCTGCGGTGCCATTTTAGAGGCTGGAGCAGCTCTTTGCTGGTGCAGTTTCTCTGCTGCTTAGCTCGGTCTGTTTTACTGGGTGGTTTCGAGAATTATAGCCTGAAAGCATTGGAACAGGCAGGCTTTATACTTTGCTCCCCTTCATAAGTACGGTTGCTTGCACTTTTAAAATTATTTAGTCAATTTAGCATTTTAAATTCCACACGATTACAGGAGCACAGGGGGATACATTAGTCTGAGTTATTTCCTGCCAAGCAATTCTGCCGTGAAAACTGCCGAGGCCGCTCATGGAGGTGTGCTGGGGCAGAAAGCACGCTCCGCCACAGCTCGGATCCACATCTCCAGCCCTGGAGAAGGAGTTTCTATGGAGACATTTGCAGTAAACAAACGCATGACTTCCCCGGCGCGCGCGGGCGCCGCAGCCTCAGCCCTGCAAGCTCTTACGCTGTATTTTTTTGGCAGTGGGGTGATGCTGATGAACCCCAGCCTGTGCCCCCCGCCAGCCCGGGGCCCTGCTGCCAGCAATGCTGTCTCTGGAGCCTGGGGGACGGCGGTCAGGAGCAAGATTTCCCTGTACTTTATCTAGGGGATGGATTTTGAGGCGTCCCAGTGCGGTATCCTTCTTGCCTGGCAGCTGTAAACACAAATCCCTTTCCATGTGTGTACGCATGTAGCTAAAGCTAGGGAGAGGCACAAAATCCTATGTAAAAGTGAGGCGGTGGTCTCACGCCGCTTCACAGCGCATCCCGAGCCATGTCCCCTCCTCCAGCGTCTCCCCGTGCCTGTGGCTGGAGACCCGCACCCCACCAGACAGCACTGCGCGTCCCTGGGCTCCGCTCCCCGGGGCTGCAGGGGGTTAAAGCCCCTCCTGCCAGTCCTTGGACAGTTTCTTTCCTGGGATGGCTCCGCAAAGCAGAAAGCAAGGAGATGATGCTTGGTTACCTTCTGCTGGTTTTAAAGTCGTTTTTCTGCTCCCCTGCGACAGCCCTGTGGGGCTTTCCTGGTTTCTGCAAGATGGGCAATTTCCATACGAGCAAAATGCCTGTGGCTCTTTTCACAGAGGTAGACATCACAGCTTCAGTACCCCAGCCAAATATTGCTCAGGTAACAACCAGGAACTGTGCTATAGCTTAATTATTTTTCCTGTTGAGGCTTCTCTTGCTGTTCCAGCTCCCTCTCGGACTGCAGCGATGCATCGTGCTGGGCTGCTCAAAGGCGGCTGCTGCTGCTCCGGGAAGCGCTGCCTGTCACCAAAGGCTAAAGCTGAGCCCAGAATATATAAAATATGGTAAACGTTTTGCCATTATCAGGCAAAAGGATAAACGCAGCCTCCGATAACTTTGATCTCGGAAGACCAGCACAAAGCAAGGACTCAGCAGCTACGTGCACAGCCTTATTTCTATCACAGCATCCAATGGAGCAATTGCTAATGGACTTGCACAAAATTTGACCCTGTATTGATGTCCAAATTCTGAGCTGAGCTAGCTCAAGTGTGGGCTGCAGCTCTCCGACAGTTTCATCCTGCCAAATCTCAGTGCGAAACAAGGATAGAAAAGGCTCTTAGGATATTCATAACGCATAACTCTGTTGGCAATCAGGGAAGTCAGACAAAGCTGGCTGAGAGCCCCCAGCCCTGTTTTAGCCCTGGCTTGTGCTTTATAGGGGGGACAGGGAAGCAGGCAGACGGCCACAGGGTGCTGAAGGTGTCTCAGGGAACAGCAGAAACGCCTCGTGCCTTACAGCCCGAGCCCGTATCTTTAGTAACACGCCCCCGGAGTGTGCTCTGCCAGCTGGTTCATGGCAAGCGGAGCTCTGCAGCCGGGGGCCGCAGCTCATCCTGCCCTGGGAGTGGAGGGGACACTCGGCACAGCCTCACCGGCGGGGAGCCGCACGGAGGGGCCGCACCAAACAGCGGCCGTCATCGCATTAAAACACTTTTATTCTCACCCTGCTATAAGAAGAGGTTATTCAAGCGCTTGATGAAAACACCATGTCCTCCGGTGCCAGGGTGATGATGGGGTTGTAGACACCCATCCCTGCCTGCCTCTAGCTAAGACCAAGGACTTGCCCTCTGTGGCACCTGGTGGGACCATCAGCCGGGCCACGGCCCATTAGGGTCCCTCATGTTTCGGGACTGCAGCAGGGCTGTGGGCTGTCATCTCAGTGGGACACTTGGGCCCCTCGCTCACCCGCAGCCCAGGCAGTGGCTGCTACTGCCACAGGCAAGTGCCACACTTTCAGCCAAAGGAGTCAGTGAGGGTGCCCTGCTCCTGCTCGCTTTTCTAGTTTCCTTCTTTTGAGAGTTAATAAATATCTTGCTCTATTTTTTGCACAATAACAACAGTGGGCAGCTCAGGGGAAATTTGCACAATGAAAACCAAAAAAAAAAGACTTTACCAGCCCACGGCACGTGGGCTCTGCTGCAGGCAGGCGAGAGTGACCCGGAGGGACCAGCCTCCCCTTCTTAAGTAAAGGCATTTATCAAATATGGGTTACAAAACTCAGCTTCTCGATTTCCGAGACACACGGCTGCCCCAGCACCATGGCCTGCACAGCGCTCAACTGTCCCGTAGGGAAGAGGCATCTTCTGACCAGAGACATCGCCATGGGCAGCAAGGGTCGTGGGGAAACCTGACAGCTAAGCATGTCTGCAGGCGTCCCTGTTTTCTGGCCTTGCGCCTTTGCTGGCAGAGATGCTCTGGGGAGCCGCTCGCAAGAGGCTGTGGCAATAGCACAAGCCAAGCCAAGCTGCCTCTGCTCTCATGGGATCACTTCATACACCCTCCGTTTCTTTAAACTAATTACTGCTGTGAAAGCTCAGTGGCAAAACAAGCCACAAGCCTTAATATTGCCAAAACCCTGGCTATGCTATACCAGCAGCTCCAGTAAGTGAGGTTAGGAAGAACAGCTACAGTAGACCAAAGCTAGATATACAGGCCTTCCTAAGCCAGACACCTTCAACAACATGAAAATAATCTCGTTAAAAAAATATGGATTAGATACGGTAGGTAAAGAGATGGGAGAGTGAAGGCAGCAGGTATTTGCTCCGCAGAAACGCAGGGACAGAGGAGAGACCCTGCGATAAACTGCGTGAGTCAGAACAGCAAGCGTCTCGGCAGCACTTGGGTTGGGAGCCCCGCTCCAGCGAACGTGGGTTATTTGGGTTTTGCTGCTGTTATCAGCTTGGCAACCTTCAGAAGTGATGCCCCGGCTGTCGAACACATGGTGCAGAGGTGTTTGCGGCTTCTCTGAGTGCAGGATGCAAAGGGAACGAAGCTGCTTTTCTGGAGCGTGCCGCTGGTCTCCGTTCCGTGCGAATGCTGGCTCGCACTGCCTCTCCGTAGCCATCCGGGCTGCTTTTGGGCTGCGGCCACTGCTCTCCGAGTAATCCACGGGCTCGGCTGGCCAAGGGAATGGCTGGATCGCAGCCCATACCCTCGCTGCAGAGGTGAAAGAGGCTCTGCCTCAGCATCTGCTTACGCAGCAGCCCAGTGCCGTTATCCTCGCCTGCTAATCAAAGCCTGTGACAGTGACAAGCTGATGCTGCCCTTTCGCCCGAAGCTGCGTTTCCTTCTGCAGGTAGTTACTGAGGGAGTGTGGGCTAAACTGCCGCTGCCTGCCTCCCCCCCTCACCGGGAACACGCTTATCGAGCAAAGCTGCCCTGCACCTCCTCCTGAGCCTGGCTTTATGCCCGGGGAGGCCAGCGACAGACCCAGGACTGCCCTTAGGAGCTCCCAGCAGGATGGGACCTCCTGCCAGCACCTTCCAGCCCTGTTCAGCCGGAGGAGCTGCTCTCTGAGTAGCTGGTCATGCAGGAGGACGAGCCGCAGTTGCAAGCAGAGCCCCAGCATGCGGATGGGACAATTACAGGAGTAATTGGCTCAAGGAAACCACAGAAAAAAAGGGCTGGAAGAGTCTTGGAAATACCTTACAGCTTATGAGGCTGCTGCAAGGCAGGATCAGCTCTGGTTGTGTCATTTCTGACACATCTAGCCAAACGCTGTTGGCGTTTTCTTGGTCTTTTAGTAGCCACTCATGCAGCGTTACATATTACTGGTTGCTCCACCAGTACCACACAAGGTTTGCCATGACCGAGGAACACTGAAGAAAGGTGGATTTCAGTGGGTTTTCATTCTTTCTGCGTGGAGAGGAGTGCCCATGGTGAGGTTTCTCCACCACAGCGGGGAGTCTGGCATCCGGGGGTCCTGCCCCGATGCTCCAGCAGCAACTGCTGCACAAACTCCAGAGCGACACACCACCATGTGAAAGCTCGCTAGCATGAAGGCAAAGGATAGAGGGGTGATTTCAGCCTCCTCTTCCTCATTGCCTTGATGATGAAATATGTATGTAGCTTAAGCTTATTTGCAGCATCCAGTCCGCATTCATCACGGTGCAAACCACAGCGTCCAGCAGAGTTTTCACCATAAAACAGGGATGTTTTAAACAAAACCCAGTTTAATGCCGATGCCCTGAATCCCATTGCCTCACAGCACACCACGCGGTGCAGAAGCCCTGGCCCCACACAAAGGTGGGCAATGCCACGGGGCACCAGCCAAAATGCTGCGTCGTCTTCCTCAGCGCTGGTGTGCACCATGGGCACTGGCTCCCAGGGCTGGGTTTATGCAGAGCCCATAACGGGGCCATGCAAAATGGGCTCTGAGGCAACAGGAGGGTTGTGAAAAAACGGGAAAGTCCTGCCTTAATGCAGACCCTGGTTGGCAGCACACAGGCTGGATGGGTTGGTTTGCCCCGAGGGCTTGGCTCTGTGCTTTGCAAGATAGGTGAGGTCCTCCATGCTTTTCAGAACGAAGAGGAGGAGGGATTTGGGCATGCCCTAATTACGGGGGATTTCCTGGGCACCTGAAGCGTGGAGGGAAAGGGAGAAAGGCAGCACAGCACAGGAGAGGGCTGGGGTGGCTCAGGGAGGATCCCTGGCCCAGGACCTGCGTGAAGAAGAGAGGAGCGAGAGAAAAAACCTGAGCAGGTTATGGGTGAAAAGGCAAGTTTGCCTGAGGGAATGGGGCCATGAGGGTTTTCACAGCAAAGGAGGGAGCTGGGAAGAAGGGAGTATAAGGAAGGATAAAGAAGGGTGCCAGAACGCCAGCCAGCGTAATGCCTCTGACTGCAGTGCAATGACACTCAGAGACTTTGGCCAAATCTTAGAGTTGAAGGGTCCAGAAAAGGAACTCTCTATTTGTTTAGCTTTGGTTAGTAGCAAAGAGCACAAAGCTCTTGGCACCCTGACAATTAGTCTTCTCAGAGTATAATACATCCAGCATCAGTAAAAGCAAACATCAAACCAGGAACAAACGAACTCAGCTGAGCCAGCCGGTGAATCAGCCACGAGTGTGACGTGTCCCTCCCAGCCCGACTGCTGTCTGGCAGGCACAGCCTCCAGCCCCTGCAAAGCACAGCAGCTGGGTCCCACGGGGGGTCTCAGGGGACCGTGGGGAGCGGCGCAGCCCATGGGAGCCCCTGGAGAGAGCATCACCTCCACTGCACCCTTGGCTAGGTAAAGGAGCAGAGCGATAAGGAAAGAGGTGTCAAGCCACCGTTTTTGGTCAAAAACATATTCCCCTTTTTTGGGCTGTTACCATCTTCCAGAGGAGGCTAAAATTCTCCTTTCAGTTCGGAAGGGCCAGCTGGCCTCTCCACCTCTCCTGCCGAGCCTGGCATGCTTGGTGAGGGGGAGGACATCCCCCGGAGCCCAGAGGCATCTGTGGGATGAAGGGCTGAAGCTCTCCCCCGCACCCGAGCGGCTGCTGGTGCTGAGTGGGTGACGGCTCTGGGGGCTGCCCAGCTCTGCAGCCATGCCTGGCCAGGATGCCCCGGCCCCGGCTCACCCTGAAAGCGCCGTGTCGCAGGGCCAGACCTCGCTCCCAGCCCCCAGGAGGGTCAGTGGGATTTACACCTCTGACCCTTGGGCTCAGAAAAACCGGCAGCACCCGTCTAGGTCCCTACATAGGGAAGCAAGCACCAGCCCTCAGTCCCAACATGAACATTTCAGGGTTGTTCTGCCAGGGGCCAGGACACGAGCTCACTTATTTGCTGCCTCTAATTGTTAGACAGAGCATACCAGCTATGCCAGCCTACGGCAGTGGGGCTGCTAGCATGGGAATTACGAACCTTTTCATAACTTCAAATACCCAAATATAAAATCTTAAAGCCTCATTTTTGAGCATCTCACCACTCTCTAGAAGCCTCTGGTTTGATTTTTCAAATGCTCCAGCAGTTGTCACACAAACTGTGCCAAATCTGCTTTTTCTGCCTTGAAGTAATATGCAAGGAGCTCCTCGCAGATCAATGCTAGCCCTTTGCTGGAAAAAAATACGCTTTACACACAGCTACCAAGGATCATTGCTAGTGCTCTCCTACCCAAAGCCCTGCAGGAGGAGAAGCTTGTGATTTGCTGGTCATGACCTTCCCGATTTTTATACCAATAACATGGTACTGGCAAATGGGGTCCCCGATTCTGGGGAGCTCCCCTGGTTTAAACCCTCTGTGGGCATAAAGCTGGATTAGGCACTAACCATCACCAAAGCTGGCAGGGGCTCTGCTGCTGAGCTGGTGAGCTGGGCAGCGAGAGGCACCGGTGTCTGCGAGGGCTTTGTGCCTTCCCCTGTTGATGGACCAGTGCCCGACAGCACCCCGGTGGTATCACGTCTGAGGGGAGAGCACGTCATTACTCACCTGCCGTGTGGTGGAGGCTGGCAAAAGCTTTTGAGCTAGAAAGTGGAAAGCGTAGGATCGGCGGCTGCTCTCACAGCCCTCCTGATGGCACGTTCCCACCCTGGTTTGGTCAATAAAGCCTCCACGCATCCTTCCCACTCCCCAACAGCTGCTCTTGGGCGTTGAACAAACAATGTGCTTTCAGGGTATATACAAGGCTTCAATATTTCCCAGGGCTGAATGCCTCCAGACTGAAAGCCCTGGCAGCATTTCTGAGCCCAACATAATGTATGAAGCTTGCAGGGCCTTGACATTATAGTCTATCCCACATCAGGCAAGAAAACCCATGAGACTTTCCCTCCTCCTGGGATCTGCATCTTCCTACCATCACCCTTTAGACATCCTCACCTTCTCTTCTGGTCTCATTAGGCTCAAACTTAAATGAGGTTCTAACAAAGAAAAGATGGAATGATGAAAGAAGGGGGTTGTCTCCTCCCTTGAGCTAGGGGACTTGTGTCCCTGCGGGGAAGATTGCATCTCCTCTTGCCATCGGAGCACGGGAAGGGTGCCTGGGCGCTGTGTCTCTGGGAAGGATGCCTGTGGGGCTGCCGTTGGAGACAGTATCACAGTAACCAGTTTCCAGAGGCTGAATTTAGGTTTGCGTAGGTGGCAAGTATTTCCCAGCTGTGGGCGTCTGGCGTTGCTACCTTCCCACAGGGTTTCGTACGTGGAGTTAACCCCTCTGCCACCACCAACGAGCCCAGCAAGTCCCCCGGTGCTCGTGGGGCCACGTGTGGGTGTGGATGGACCCCCTGCTGCCACGGGCACCCGACTTCACAAGGGCTCGCTCACGGCAGAGGACTCCCGAGCTCTGTCTCATGCTCGGGAGGGGACATGCCCCGGGGGTGCCGAGACCTGAACCCGTCCCCCCACTGCACCCCGTTTCCTGCAGCCCCCCACTCACACCAGTCTCTTGTCATTCAACCCATCCCCACTTCCCCACTCTCCCCTAGGTCAGTCACCCCTCTCCTCACCCACCGTCCCAGTTGTCCCCTCTCCGCTTCTTCACCCGATCATCTCAGCCATTCCCTGTCTCCTGCCAGCCAGCCCCAGGCTCCTCATACCCCAGGGCAAGGACTGCGCAGCCAGTCACCGTTCCACACGGAGGAGCAGCAGGCAGCACTGTCCTGAGGACGGGCTGAGCACGTACTGGTCACCAGCAGCTGGCTGGTGTCACCTACCCTGGGTTTCAGCCTACGGCTGGGACTGCAGAGCTGCAACATCTCCCTGCTTCTGCTGAACAACAGCTCGGCTGGCACAAAAGCTTTGGAGAAGTTTCAGCCAGACAGCTGAGAAGGATTTTGAAATTCTTTTAAAAACATTAGAAAGAGAAATAATATTTTTAAATTAATCATATTTTTAAACTGTAATTTATCTGCCTATAAGAGAAGAGCAGGAGTTTGGGTCATACTCTAAAGCCATTCAGACTTCAGGAGTGGGACTGCCCTCTCGTACATCTGCTTTCTAAAAGTCAGGTCTTCTCTAAACTAATTGTCAAAATCAATATAGGACTGAAGCCCCGTGAGGAGACGCCTCCTGCCCCGCTCCTGAGCCTCGCCTCGCGGGGAGGCAGTGCCTTTCGGGGATGTATCTTCTCTGGTTTGCCCAGAAGAGGAGCTCGACCCGGGCACTTTCCTTTTCAGCCACTGAAGAAGAAAGCTTTCAAATGGCAGGATGGAAACTAGCACACATGATGATTACGCATTTTGTTGTTTCTTAGTGGTTCTTTATGTGTTATAAAGAATTTACGATGTTACATATTCATTCCTGATCAGCCGGGGTTTTATATTTTCTCCCCCCTCCCAGTGCTCACCTCGCCCCGAGGACCTCCCACGACACCTGGGGCAGCCTCATCCTCTTGAATATCTTTTAGTGTAATAATTATATCACGGTAGAAATTAGGTGCTCAAGAACAAGGAAAAGGCAAGGTGCTTACCCGGATCAGCAGCTCTTCGTTGGCTACTGAGCCTTAATTTTATGATTGGAAGTGAAAAGCTGACTCACGCTCCCTGACTACCTTCAGCACTGATGCAGGAGTTTATGGCTTTGTTCTGGAGGCATGAAAAACAACAGGTACAGCAAGATTACAAAAATCATCCAGAGTAACAAACAGGAAAGAGCTGAGAGTTGCTTGGCAGAAGCTAGTCAGGAACATTATGGATTCATTTTAAGTACAACAATCACTATCAAATGGCTGGAAGGATGGCAGAAGCGCAGTGTTATTACACTGTGCAAAACTGGAGGTAATTTGTTCCTGGAATTTGCTTTGTTTCCCTCAGATTATTGAATTCACCAGATAACGTCTGTCTACAAATCCTCTTGCAAAAAAAATAAACAACCTGCAAGTGAAGGAAAGCAGTAAATCCAACTCGAATGAACTTTCAGCCCCGCCCAAGACGTAACACAGAGATGAGGCCGGGAAGGCTGGACGCCGGCTCCATCCACTCGCCGACCGCAGGCACCCATGGGACCCACGCTGCGTGTCCTGTCCACCCCGCAGCCACGGGGTTCGGGGCCGCTCACAAAGCACCGCAGCTCTTGTCTCCACAGATCCATTCCCAACGGCTTAATCAAAAGAAAGACGGCAGTTTCTTTCCGACCGGGAAAAAGCTAGGTGAAATAAGGAGGCTCGGGATGCCCCCCATGAGCTATCCCAGCCGTGACGCCGGCAGCTTTGCGGGACGCAGTGCTGGGACACGGAGGACAGAGCCTTCGGTGTACTTGGACTCAGAGGTCAGTAGGTGATGTTTACCATACAAAAGCGCGCTGCTTTGCAGCTAAGACAAGTAGACTTTGCAGATCACGATTAATTCTCCCGGGTATGCGAGTGCTGGATAGAACAATTACAGCTGTGGACAGTTTTATCCTCTTTGCCACGAGCAGAAAATGGAAGGGCTGCAGAAGGAGACAGTATTATATCCCAAATCTCCTTATTTAATAGTAGAACAAAATGTACTTTTATGCCTGTACGGTTTGCAGCAGCGAGCCGAGGCTTTCTTCCTCTTACCCCAGGGTGCTTTCATTTGTTCTGCCAGCCCATTCCCTGTCAGTCAAAGGATATACATTATTAATGTACGGACTAAATGCTGTTCTCACTCATCCCTTTGCTCTCAAAAGCACCGCTTACATGAAGAGGACAAGAAGGATTTGGCCCAAAGATTTTAATCGTGTCAATTTGATGAATTGGTTTAACACAGATTTAAGTGGGAAGCTTTTTGTTCTGATTTTTGTGGGTTTTGTGATTTTTTAATTACTGAATGGGTTATTATTTTGTCTAATTTAAATTAGCATGGAAGAGGAATACCCTGGTAGCTGCTTGAAAGAGTAACCCTGTAGCTCTGTTTGAAACAGCAAGAGATTAAGACTGAAAATATAGCTTTATAAATTGTGATTATAAACAGCTTGGAATCTTTTTTTTTAAGGAAGTAAGTGCAGGAAGAGATGCCACCTGCATACGAATTTTGAAATTTTGGGCTAATCCTACTCCAGCTGAAGTTGCATCAGCACCTAAGGTATGTTTTTGACAGTTCATGGCCCCGTGTCAAGAAATACATGAATTGTATTTATGTAGAGCCCCAGTCACAAGGAGAAAGACCGGGACCCGGCTGTTCATGCCCCAAAATAAACTGTGCTGTGAAAAACACAGGATACAGCAGAACACACACGCAAGAAACACCTTGGATGACAGTGACAGAGGGCAAAGGCACATTAAAGATCCCGAGAGGTGGCTGAGTGATGCCACTAAGGATAAAGGTAATGGCTGCAAACCAGAGACCAGCTTCTTACTCTGATGGCCAAAACCTCAGGGCCAGACCCGGCAAATCCTGCTCCTCTGATTGTTCAGCATTTGAGCCGGGTATGTGGAATCTCTCACGTGGATTTTATCCTGCCCACTCTCACTTTGCACTGTGCCGAGGAGGAGGGCAGGCGGGCTGGGCATTCATTTCCTCTCACACAAGACTTGTCTTTCCAGACAGAAGGACACTAAATGAAAAACACATGAGACAATGAAGCACGAGAAAGAGGGGGAAGCAAACAGGTCAGGCAGGAGGCACTGGAAATTCAGCAAAGCCGATCTGTGAGGTCTTGGCAGTCCCGGGTTCACCGGGGCTATACACTAGAGGAAGGGATGCTGCACAGAGCAGATGGCAAAGACCTGGAAATAGGCATTGCTAAGAATCAGCAAGACTGCTAACTTGGATGAGGGGATCGAGACGGAGACCCAAACCAAGCCAAGGGCTCCTGTACAACCCAAAGGGAAAGACAGGATGGTGGCAGCAATGGAGAAAAGAGTAAAGGGTGAAGCGCTGTGGGCAGAAGGCAAGAGATTTCTGTCAGCAGTATGGAGCTACAGCTTTTGGCTAGACATTCATGTGGAATTGTCAGAGAGAGGAGGCTGAGATTTATTCCACAGTAAAGAGGCAAACTGAGGAGTTATTGGGAGTAAAAATGGTAGCTGACTCATGTTTTTGAAGCGTAAAGACTTACTCAGCTCTCCTAGAAAGCTGGCTCGAAATGGGGATGAGGAAGTCTGCCATGAGAACAGAGAAGCTAGAAAATGGTAGCCATTGGAAGACAAAAAGGATATAAATTATAACGGAGTTTTTTATATACCTTCCTAAATTAAAAAAGGGTTGTTTCTACACAATATGAATCCACAGACTGGGATCCACTTCTTAAAAGAAAGTGGGGTTTTCTATACCTTAGGAAAAACAAGAGATGTCTATCTGAAAATTAAGTGATGTGTCTAGCACTCTGAAATCTGGTTACTAAGACATTGAACAAAGAGTAACCATTGGGATTATTCGTTTAATGCCTCTGCATACCAATTTGCCTGAAGCATGACTTCAGATAGACCAGCCTCAATAATGAAGAATCTTGATTTTAAGTTAAATTCTACACCATCTGTTTTATTATAATCCGCTTCCTTTCACTCTCCAGAGCGACAGTAACAGCTTTACTTGTTTTAAGAAGCTGGACAACTAACCTTCAGCAGGAATAGCATTTCAATACTTTCTCATAATCAGTTCTAGCAACCAAGCCAAGGAGCTCTTGGTAGAGCTCATACCTGCTGGAGAACCAGAGCCATTTGCAATGAAATTCTGGGAAGCAGCACTCTTTTCGGCTGTTGAGTTCATGGCTGGCCGTAGCTGTTTTGGTGGCACTTGTCAATGTTCCCGTTCCTCTGCTCTAGTCTCCTCTTAAACGGTGACTGCTTTGTCAGGCTTTCCTGTCCATTTCCCGCCGGGGAGCTCCCTGCAAATGGAGGAACTTCTTTCTCTCCATGCCAGCTCTACAGCTTGTGATCTGCTGGAGTCAAATTCTGGTCACAGCATCCCTCACAAACATCGCTGCTGACAATGAAGTCTCAGCATCAGCTTTGTTTAAGTTTCCATCCAGCTTCTCCCTTCCTGAGACACCAATTACATACAAGCCTGTTCTAATATCTGCTGAGATTAGTGTCTGGGTATCAACGCAGCATGTGGAGGTCTGCTATAGACATACTCATAGCAAGGAGGCACGGAAGAGGTAAAAAATATCAGCCAAGGACTTAGCACATTCATTACCGCATTAGTTAGAGGGATGGTGTGTCAGTACTTGCAAAATAGCTGTCACGGGTGCCATAAAGCACCATCTCTTTGAGCCATTGTTAGTTTACTGCCTTTAAACGGACCTTGACCATCATTAACAATCAATCAATTCTGAGCCAGGCTCAAGTGCTCAAAAGCAAACACTTCATGTGAGCAAACGCACAGTGAATTGTTCTTACAGTCTCTAACTGGGATCCCAGCTCTCCCTCTCCTCCTTCCCTCACACAGAGCAGCTGTCAAAGGAGAGCTGTTGGTCTTTGCTGGTCTCGTACAGAAATACAGACTCCCCGCCACTTCCCTGCTCCCACCACGAGCCCACTTGCATGGGCACCCTGGTTTGTCAGACTCTTCCAGGGGCTGACTTTGCTCACTTGCCCGGCAAAAGTCAAAGGGATCGTTTTCTGCTGGGCTGCTGGGTTGACTGAGCTCGTGCAAGTGCCCAGTAAGCACCCGACGCGGGTGATGCTGGGGCACGCGGCTGGGAGCGGGGAAGGGAAGAGGAAGGCAGAAGGACCACCCTGTCCTGGGCAGCAGAGAGTTAAACATGGCTCTGCTGCCCACAGAGGCATGGCCAAAGCTCTGACACCAAGGAAGTTCAGTGCAGGCTCTTGGCATCAGGTGCTTTCGCCTGAATTCTCCTCCTTCCTGACTACAGAAATAGAAGCACTGACGGAAATTAGTCTTGTGGCTTGGGCACTTCCCAAGTGTTTCTCTGGTGTCCAGCATTGTGGGAGGTTATTTTGCAGCTCTAACCCACCGTCCTCCTCCATAATGACACAGAGAGCCTTTCCTCTACCCAACTGCCAGTTTTCACAAACGGGAACAACAGGATTGCCTTTGAGCTACCTCCCTTTCTGCAAATTTGGCTGTCTTCAGCCAAAGGGTTTAACAGCCCAGGCCTAGGACTGGCTAGACAGGACTAGTTACAGTGCTCGTGTGGCTCCACGAGCCTCCTTTCGAGAGGAAAGCAGGCTGGTGTCCGGGAGCAGCAGCCCCTGGAAGCACCTCTGCAAATGCCAGGCTGCTTCTACCCCTTCACAGGAGTGAAGGGTGAAGTCCGGCCACCACCGACTGAAAATAGACAGTGCAAGCAAGGCAGTACAAGCAGTGAGTAGTATTACACTGGACTACTTTATTGTTACATGATTTCGCTCCTACCCATTCACCTACCCCAAATGGGGAAGGGAGAGTGACACAGAGATGTCTGGGTCCTGAGAAAATGCCTGGAGCCGCACAGCAAGCAAGCAAGAAAATTAATTTCACAAGTGTCTAAGAGTTGTTTCCAAATCTCTGTCCACGGGGCACTAGCGTCTGTGAGGTCCACAGAGTCATATTGCCCACACAGTGTTTCCAATGAAAATGTTTACAACAAAACAAGCCAGTTCAAGAAAGAAGAGGAACTACTGGAGAGAGTCCAGCAGAGGGCTATGAGGATGGTGAGGGGAGTGGAGCATCTCTCCTACAAGGAAAGGCTGAGGGAACTGGGATTGTTCAGCCTGAAGAAGAGAAGGGGACCTTATAAATGCTTTTAAATATCTTAAGGGTGGGTGTCAGGAGGATGGGGCCAGACTCTTTTCAGTGGTGTCCAGTGACAGGACAAGGGGCAATGGGCACAAACTGAGGCACAGGAAGTTTCGTCTGAACATGAGGAAGAACTTCTTCCCTCTGAGAGTGACAGAGCACTGGAACAGGCTGCCCAGAGGGGTTGTGGAGTCTCCTTCTCTGGAGATATTAAAAACCCACCTGGATGAGGTCCTGTGCAGCCTGCTGTAGGTGACCCTGCTTCAGCCCCTTCCAACCCCTACCATTCTGTGATTCTGTGAAAATAGCAGGAGAAATTTTGCAGATTGACAGTGACTGTAGCCCAAAAACATCTTACGACTTTATCAACTAGAGCTTGTGAAGTCTGTCTTGGTACAGCACTGCATATATTTTGTAGGACAAACCAGTGCACTTCCTAGACACGCACAAATTGTCTTCTGATTGGCAGAGGTCAGTTAAACTGATTTAGTAACATATGTGATTTATAGATTTTACAAAGGTGTTGAAGCAAGCTGCTTTCTGCACACGCACGTCAATATTTAGCAAATGACAAAATTAAGTTCCTACTGACTTCAGTTATGTAGAATTCAATTGTTACTTCAGAAAAATAAGGCATGCTTTGTCTGCTGAGAAAGCAGTTTAGAAACTGAAAAGTTGTCCTCATGCGCTAGGGGTGGTTATGATCCAAACAGTGTCACATTCTTTCAGCTGTGTAACAGCTCATGCTTTCAGATGCATAATGGCAAATTCTTTGAATGATTTACTGCAGCAACAAGAAGCAGCTGTGTACTATTTCTTAACCTTCCTTAACTGGTCCTTAATAAACAGTATTTCTCAGACCTCATTAAGAAAAATATCCTCTTTTAGAATTGATCTGGTAAGAGGTAATAGCAGCAGTAGGTGCTCTTTATAAAATGTATCTAATGGTTGAGCAATATTTTCTAAAATTGCAACCAACCTAAATTTACTTTCTAAATACAAAACACAGCATGTGAAATCTAGTCACAAATGTAAATTATTTTTCCCTTTGTTTCTGTGCAGAGAGAAAAAGGAGCTCCATTGCACAGAGACTATCCTGGTCAGTTCTCATACTGCACACAGCCCGCTGTGATATGAAATATGAATTGTATCTCCTTCAACAACAGAAAGTGCCGTTGCATTAAGCATTACTGTAACAGAAAGTGAGTAATGACTGTAAGAATAATTCTGAATATCAACAAGACACATACAAACATTTTAGACTTTTTTTTTTCAGAAGACATCATTTTTCAATTATTCTTTTGGTTGGAAATAAATACTCAGTTTTCACCCTTCAGAAGATCCACAAAGAATTCAAAATGAAGCACCCATTTTATTGCAAAATATGCAGTGACCATTTACAGCTAAAGAAAACACGTACATCAAGAGTTAAAACCATTAGCAGGTAATGGCTACTGGAACTTGAAGGCACATCAGGAATTAGAAGCTAAAAATTAAGGTCCATCCTGTTGGCCTGAGAGTATGCTGTGCAATTAACATGCATTTATTTTCCAGGCATACTTTCATGTTGCAAACACCATGTAAGACACGAAGGCATCTTGGGTATTACCCTGTTATCAGTGAACAAAAGGTAAAGAAGACAGACATGATACACTCCTGTGAGGGGTTGGATGGCATCGGCATCCATATGGAAAAGAACAGACAGCAATGATTAAAGTTCAGGGTCAGTCTTGAAAACGAGAGGAGGAAATGGTCAGAATGATGCCTGGTGAAGTCACTCAAGCATTTACTCTACTTAGCGCTATATAGTGTTACACGGTGTAACAGCTATTGCACATTCAGGAGATTTATCAGGCCAGCCTGCTCTGCAGTGTCTCACTGCCGACGTGCGGGTAAGAAAATACTTAGCAGAGCTCAAACTGTAATGAGAGAGTCTGCAGCCCTGACCACGAACTGATCAGGATGGAGCATATATAGCTTCTGACAGCTTCACGGAGGGCGCACTGCGCAAAAAAAACCCAACAAAAAAACCTAAAAAGGATTGTCAAAGAGCTGGCCTCAGTGGTTGTGCAGTGTGGTGCAAATGTCAGAGTTAGTGAGGATCCTGGGATCCATACCGAGGTGACTTGGTTTTAGACAGCTCAGAAGTCAACAAAACACCCACTTCATGAGCAGCGTCAAAAAACAGCTGAGGTTCTAAAAGGCAGATACAAAGCATGTAAATAGCTCGGGAAAGACAAAGTTAAGGATAGGTACACGACTTGATAAGGAAGGAAAGAAAATGAAAGATAAGATCTACAAATAAGTAATAAACAGCACTTTTGACTTCAGTCAAAACTTAACTAAACAAAGCATGTTAAGATATTGAAAGTTGAAGTATTCAGAGGACTTAAATGGCATTCAAGTCGGCAACAGCTGATTACTCTTATCCTAGGATGCTCCAGCAATCAGCCACGTCAGCGTGGACCACGAGTGCTGCTCTTTGAGACCTCAGTGAGCACAGAAGAGTCCAAGAGAGCAGTGGGACAAGCACAAGGAATTTAAAAAGCAGGGGACTATGTCAGTCAACCTAAACCCGGAAAAAGGCTAGAATAATTTTTATAAAATCATATTTGTAAATATATATGGAGAAGTAAGCCAGCAACAGCCAGCCAACGTGGCTTTGTAAGGACCAAAGCATGCCATACCCCACTACCATCCATTCCCTTCTTGGTGAAAAGTGGCCTGGTGGCCACAGGCGCACAGGATCCCAAATCTCCCCATTGCTGCAAAGGCCCTTGACAGTGTCATTCTGTGAAGTCCTCACAGGTGAAATATGGGGCTTCAGTCCATACTGACCATAAGGACAATCACAGCAGTACAAAACGTCCCCCAAAAAACAATTACCAAAGTCCTACTGGGAACCTGGGAAGATACTTAAGCAGGATCCTACAAGACCCTGGCATCTTTTCCATTCAGTGTGTTCACGAACAACTCAGACTACAGAGTAAAAGAGGACATCTGCAAGACCCTCCCAGGATGCCACGCTCGGATGAACTGTACACAGCATAGAAGACAGGTCCAGTCTGCTGATATCTTGATAAATTTGGTCTGAGATCCATCAGAGCCACGTATGCAGACACTAAATACACAGGCACAAAATGGAGATTATTAGTGGTACCGAAATGGAGCTGGGATGTTCACAGACCAGGAACTGAACGCAAGTCAAGGTGATGCTGTTGCAAAAAAGGCAAATATAACTCCAGTGTGCATTAATAGTACTGATGTATGGAAGTGCCAGAAGTTAATTGTTCCAGCTACTCTGCACTAGCCTCAGCCAGCACTTTGGGTCACATTCTGGACTATATGACTTAAGAGCACATTCAAACTGGAGAGGATCCAGAGAAGAGCACCAACAATTGCTACTTTGAAGACATGACGTATGAAGAGTGATTCGATTAACTGGGTTTTCTTAAAAGAGAAGACTAGCAGAGCAACGTGATAGCAATGTTCAAATGAGGGCACTATTCATCACATCTATTGTCAGTAAGAACAAAAATAATTGACTTAACTCACAGTGATGAACTCTTGCTGTGATAACTCTCCAGTTGTACGGTTCAACAGTGGTGCACGCTTCTTACAAGGGCATGGGATGCCTTTCTTCGGAAGCTTTTAAGAGTTAGAGAAACACTTGTTAGTTACAGTCTTGGCAGATTTGGTCCAACCTCAGAGCAAGGAGATGGACTCGGTAACTTTCTGAGATTCCCCTTAGTCCTTACTCCTCTGAAAGATCTCCAGCATTCAGTAAGGTTTTGTACACTGCGACTTTGTAACAGCTATGAAAAGGGAACACACAAACACCTTTGCCAGGCCATCAAAGTGCTGTACGGACCCTAACTTTACACACAATGGACAGGAGGAAAGCTGTGCTGTATTTCCTGAAAAACCTGAGACATTGCTTGGACAGATTCCTGGTGGATAACAGTGTTGGGACAACTACAGATTCCTCCTTTCCCAGAAACCCCAATGCTAAAAAGCCATAGGAGAATGTAAAATATACACCCAACCCATTTCACCTTTTTCTGAAAGCTACCAAGATAACACAACTCACTATTGACTCTATTGTACCTTATCTATACAAAAACTTTAACACAATAGACAATGCATTAAAAAATTTCCAAATAATTTTCAAAACGGGCAGTAAAATTCCACAGACAGAACGTGATACACTCCCACTGTCTGGACTAGAGCAACATCGCTGATGATGGTACAGAATACGGAAAATCGCATGCTGAATACCAGTCCAAGGCTGAGTTTGGAGGCTGCACTCAAAGTCCACTGCAAAACCTGTAAGGTTCTAAACAGGTAAATCAAAGGCCCCCAAATTAAACACAGCAGAATGGGGCTAAGTAGACAGAAACACAAGCTGACCTCTACTTTGTGGATTCTGCAGGACTGGTCGAGGTTACTGGTCAGACCCTGGGAAGACAACGCTTCTAGTAAAGCCAAATACTTCCCAACTTGTTTCTGTGAAACTGTGAAACAAAACAGACCTCAAGCCTACCAAAAGAAATTCCACCTATTAGCTCTTCTTATCAAGATGGGAGAGCAGCTCAATATAGTTTACAGAAAGGCTACAAATTCCTTCATTACTATGTGGTTTGCAAACAGCCCGTGGTCATTAGCTTTACTTGAGCTGAAGTGTTTTCAGCTCAACAGCAAATAACCAAAAGGGAGAGCCTCCGGGGACGCTTAGAGAGCACTGCATAAAGCCAGCTATTTCCTTCAGGCTACACAGCAACTGCGTTCAACTTCTGTTCCAGATTTTTCACACAGCTTTTTGACAGCAAGAAACCAGAAACCCCTCAGAGATAGGTAAAGTAGAGGTACAGGAACTAGCCTAAGTCAGTCTGAGTAACACAAATTGCAAAACTGTTCTGGATTACTCAGTAGTCCCTGAGATGGCCTCATCATAATCACACATGCTAGCTTTTAACCTGGGATCTAAAGTGAGATTTTTTTTCAAAACATTTTAAGCCCTGCTTAAAACGTGATTTCAGATGTCACTTCAAGAGATTCTCAGAAGAGATGTGGGCTTCTGAAAATCCAAAATTACTTTCCAAAGTTGCTGCACAAGTATCCATGACAGCTGATGCCCATACTGACAACATAAGAACCGTTTACCTAAATGCTGTCCCTGTGCAAAGATGAATCTTTCTCAAGGCAACTTGGGAAAATTTCCATGCCTATTTTCCTTTCTTGCAAAGTTAGACAGCTTCAAGTTTCAGGACTGCCCACAGCCGGGAAATTAATTTTGTAGTGCAGTAATACTTGTTTTTAAAAGCAGGCAGGAAATACAACATTTTGCATTTTAGGTTTTTAATTCTCTTTAATCAGACACGTTACAATGCACAACTGTGTCTTTAGCCAGGTAACGGTGCCATCCTCCACGTCAGGAAGAAATGATGCAGAACTCCTAGTCCTTCCTCTGACCTTTTAGGTACAAGGAGCATTGCAGATATTCTAAACGAGGACGATCCCCACATTTATTATAGCATTCCCCCGTACTTACAAAGTCTTTATAACAATTCAGTCACAGCTTTCCTTTATTTCTGTAATTGAGATTGCAGTTCCTGCAGCTAGGGATCTTACTGAACTGAGGCTCACCCTTGCCTTTTAATACATAAAACCCGCATCACTCCATAGGGTATTTTCAGCTTGAGCATCATAAAGTTTTCAAAATACAGTTCTAACTGAAGTTAACCATCCCACTAGTGATGCAGCTTTCCAGCTCTTCAGTGCTCATTAAGAGAGACTGTTTACGAAACAAAATCTTTTTATTTAATGCTACACAATCTGAATTGAAAGAATAGAACATATACTTCACCTCAGGACCAAGCTATAGGGATACATCCAGGAACATTTTCCAAAGCAAAACCAGATTACCAAGTATCAATCAGTGCAAGAAACATCTTTATCCATTTGCACTCGGTGGATTTGCAGACAAACTACAGCATCAGAACATTTAAGTACCTCTCCCCGATACAGCACAAAGGTTGAGAGCAGATTCCTTGCCTTGTGGGAGCCAGTTAGTCAGGATATATGTATTGATAACATTAAAGAAAAATAAATGAAGCATTACATTCTGATGTCAAGTGTACAAGTGCAGTAGTGGATTACTCTCAGAGGAGAACAACATCATCTATAAAAGTTAAGTGGTATACAGCTTATCCTGGAGTGACTATAATACAGAGAAACTGTACGCCAAAGGAAGTATTTACAGAGATACTGTCACAGCAAAGAGGACAGGAAGCTAGTCTTACAGAAGTAGTTCAATAAAGAGCAAATGAGTGGACGAAGACAAAGGCTTTGACTTTATATAATAAAATACCGAGTGCATTCTTTTAAGTGAATGAGTCTTTGAGACTATGGTCCTAGATTTTAGGAAGCCATTTGAAGGTCAGATGTACAGTCCTGCTGTGTAGCAAGGGTTACGTGGACTGACAGAATTTTTACATCCGTTATAACCTCAGTAAATCACAGCAATTCTAGTACTGATTCTTACTGCAAGGTCAAAACTAAAGCTCTTAAACAAGCCCCCTCCAAATGCCAAAGATGGTATTTTGTATATAGCAGACCTTCGAATTCAGTTGGTTCTCTACTACTTCCGTGCTGTACATCTGGGATTAGAACGAAGCCCAGAGCATTTTAATGGTAATCACATTTAGCTGCTCAAATGTTCTTGGCCAGAGAGTTATTATCCAGCTTTTTCTTGTCAATGCAACTTTAATCACATCTGGTTTCTTAAAGTAGCCATATTGGTTTAGTTACTTTGGCTCGCTTCCAACAGGCTTATTTTAAGCTGGCTGTGAAGAAAAGTTATTAATGGCCAGCTATTTTACATATTTCTTGAAGAGTTGCTACTGAAATAACCAGACGCATTTGAGGGGGGAACATGTGTGGCTGACTGCTCAAAATATCCTTAAAAATATTTTCAATTCTATTTTTCAACTAAGAGCAGAGTTGCTTTAACATAATACTTGCGAGCATGTTTCAAGCCAGCATGAAAATCCTGCCACCTCTCAGCTTCCTCAGCCACCGACCAAATATAAAGGATAACAAGAGTCTCTCCAGTGCGCGACTTCAAGGACCATGATCCCTCACAGTAAAGGAATCCCATTTGACATGGCTTGCAGTATTAGACTCCAATACACAAGAGAAAAGCGTAGAAGCAAGTCTCATGATTCTCACGCAGCTTCTAGGAGTCTGCTGTGCCTTGAGCCAACTTGACCATCAGTGACTGGGCTCAAGCAGGCGGCACACCCAACAGTAGATCTGAGCAACTTCCCTCTTCACTTAAGATTAATTTACTGTAATGTACATTACTTTCAGTGGAATGATACTGCTCATGTTTTGGCAGGATGGGGAAAATTCCACTTTGTCTTTCTTATTGGTTTGTAAGGCAGATAAAGCAGAAAGTTGAAACAGAACTTCTACAAGGATTTAATCTGTGATATTGTAAAATCAAAGTACTACTTTATTAAATGAGTTATTTTACACAATATGAACATCAATATAATTACAATTGTAAAAAATTTTTTTATAACAAGTATGGACTGATTTTTCAGGATTTCCAAATAGGGCACAACTGTACATTTACACAGAATTGTCTTTGCATGAAGCCCAAGAGGGAACAGCATAAAAATATGAATGTTTCTGTAGACCCTTCATTTTTGCTGATCAACAGTTTTAGAAAAGCAGCTGCAGGTTTGTTATGTAAGGTCTGACAGCAGAAGAGTCAATAGGTGCCATGATTTCACCTATAAAAAACAAGAGTAACTCAGTTAAGCTGAACCATTACACAATGCTGTTTACCTTTACGTGAACGAAATACCATAATACTGCTTTTTACCTCATTTCAGCCTTTTATTATAACCACTTTCAGTTACAGCCTAACAACTGGCTATTGGGAAATCTCTTCTACAGTTAGCACAGAGGTTAGGTTTTATATTTGAACGCAGAAAAATCCGCATTCACTTGCAGCTTCAGGAACAAAATGGCTCAATTGTTGGAAATATACTAAACAACTACTTCCATTTCATGTTTTGTAGCAACAGACAGATTGTATTTGTTATCTGTATTTTGTTCAAAGCAAAACTAGCATTTCAAAGCAAGAACTAAATAACAAAGTATTCCTACAACTTTAAGGCTGACCATTTCACATAACATTGATCCCTTCTAAAGCAAACTCCAGCACAGCGAAATGACACAGCCATTTCACCTACATAAGTATTAGCTTGCTTCTCCTGTGTAACAGTTGGGAGTATAACTTCAACCTATAGTTAATTTTCATATTAAAGCAAACAAAGCAAGTTTTAAGTCTCAGTTGTCGGTGGTAAAAGAAACCTGATTCATAATATAACTTTCTCAGACAATCATCTAAAAATTAAAGTAATGACCTGTAGACAACTTTATGCCTGAACATCAGCCAGTTCTGGAGGAAGTGGAGTCTTAGGATGCTTGCTTTCAAAGTGCTGTTTGAAGGTCTTGGGATCCGGCATTTGTGTCTGATTAAAGAGAAATATTTAACTTTATGCACAGTACAAGAGTTAAATAATACTACAAAACCTGTTCCCCCCCTATGTCTTATTTTCTTTTTCCTGAAGTGAATTGTCTCCTCAAGGACACTGCTCTAGTGACAGAAGCACCATTAATTTAGCTGCAGAATAAGAAAGAATATTGAACCTCAGATTTTCAGAGAGGTGCTTTTCAGCACTAGTATCACGCTGTTTTGGCATCTTCATCAATAGTATTATCCTTGCTAGAAATCTTCCTGCAGATCTTACACTTCATGTGCTGGTTTGGTGGAAAATCTACCTCCCTACCATTTTGTTTTTCACCATCTGAAGGATAAATGTTTACCCTTTTCAGAATCAGATCTTTATGAAAGCTAGTTCTTCTGTTTATCAACAGGCCAGAGAATTACATGGCACACACTGATTCTCTACTTGGCACAAGCTATCTCAGACCATTGCTACTACACAGTTGCAAGCGTCAATCACCCAAAGTGATCACTGCAACAGCCTGATTTCACAAGAAGAGAAGCTGGTTACAAGTACTTAAGTGAGCAGCCCTTAGTTTGCAATCTCATTTAAGACATTCGAAGTGACAAATCTATTCTGGGACCGACCATTTAAGTGAAAATAGCAAGCGTATCCTGCAGGTCCAAAACAAGCATGCTCAGGAAAACCAGCCAGAAGGAAAGTATAATCTGATTACTGCTCACATTCCTGTCCTCTTGTCAAGTCATTTATTCTAGTAAAAGTTACTGTGTATCAAACTTACAATAAAGCTTTTGGCACCACCACTTTTCCTCTCTACATTAACATCAATAATCAGTGATTCTAAGACAGGTCAATTCCATCACAAAGAAAAGATGTTTCCATTGGGAGATTAAACAGGAAGTGATCTCACACTTTTTACATTTTATACATCACACTAACATCACATGCATACCCCCGCAATTCCAAAGGCAAGACAACTACCCAAAACAGATCTGTACATGACCTCTTAGATCTCCTCGTATCTCAGTTATCAGTACAGCTGAGTAATGTGTAAGCAGGTCACGTAACATGCAAATGCTTATAGCAACAAGCTAGACAAGCGCTTAAGAAGTATTTTAGCTTCCACTACATAATCTTTCAAAAATTCTGCTCTAGGCTGCGAGACAGACCTGCCTACAATAATATTTTGTCTTCAGTTCCTCTTACCCTACAGACAGTGCAGGTATATATCAAGGCAGCCTTGGCTGCAGCCTTCTGATCATGTCCTTGTTTCTTTTTTTGCTCGGCTTGCTTTTTGGCATTTTTCTGCTGTGACTGAATCTTCTGCTGTCCACGAGCCATATCTACAAACAAAAAGAAGACATTTAGTCTACAAGTGTGAGAAATTACTGGTGCTAGCTGACTCAGCAGCTGTAACCATGAGCATAAAGCAGTCACGTGCTCTGTCCGTAAGGCCTACAACTTCCATAGTTCACATACAACAGACATCTCTTCCAGTTCTTTACTATGTAAAGACTCTCTGGTTTTAGCATCTTTCTTAAAATATGCACCAGAATTATTTCATGCATTCCAAGGTTTCTTCCTCTACAAAGCTTCAAGGTCTACTTTTGAAAAGCGCTTTCAATAGTCAAAATAATTAATGTTTCCTTTACAGTTAATAGAAACTTATTCTCTACTTCCACAGGTATTACCCAAGCTGTATTACTATCCTCTGGTGTATATGCTTGTGATCTGCTTTGCAGTTGGGAATGGCAAGAACAATAGGTCTTGCTCTTTATTCACGGCTCTTTTTACGGGTGGCCATCCTTTTTGATTTTCAGCTGACTTTACATGCATACATACTTCTTAAAAAGAAATAAAATTGCCCCCATCAGAAGCCAGTACTCTATATAACACAGCAGCACAAAGGAAGCAAACACTATTGCCATATGCCATTAGAAGGTCCACCACAAGAAGAAACGAGCTACAGAAAAAAAGAACATTTAAATGAGCAGCAAAACTGCGTATTTTACAACTGCAATGCTCCACCTGCATGCAGCCCACCTCATCCCCAGGTCAGACGACAGGCCAGGTCTGGGCACATGGACAGAGCGGGCTTCAGAGCGTGGTTATACCAACCAGCCGCCCGCTCCCATCCTTCACACAGCCCCTCACGACCCACGCACAACCCAGCTGCGTGGCTCTCACGGAAGGGCAAGACTTACTATGCGAGCACAGGACAGCCAGCAAAGTCCATTGTTTTCAGGACAACAGTAAAGACTAACATTCCCAGAGGCTGCCTGTTTGGTCACTGCCCCTCTGCGCAACCTGGGTGCCTGCTGTATGTTTGGTGCTCATGAGACACACTGCGTGGCTACAACAGGTCCGTCACGCAGTCCTTCCCAAGGATAGATGGCCTTCCCCTGCAAGAGGGAGAACGGCCTGCCCAAACGAAGACTGACCTCCAGTACATGTGTGCCAAAAGCCCTTAAAACTATTACGAAAATGAAGTTTCTATGGAACATCAACAACATCGGGAAATTCACTAGTATTGCAAGAATTTCTGGACATGGAGCATCACAGTGCTCAACACTGAGCAAAGAGATGGTCCCAAGATCCAAAACAGCTCCTGTGGATTGAGAGGCACCTCTCAGGCCTCAGTCCAGTTCCTTCACGGTATTTAACACCACCACATAACCCTTTGCAGAAGTATTACACTACATCTTTGGCACTCCCTCCTCTTCCCCCATCAATTTCTCTAAAAGAGAATTTAGAAGTCCATACGGCTAACAGAACTGAAGACAAGAAAACACAAACTCTATTAACAAGCATACAGAAATACACATGGCAATCAACAATTTCTGTAAGATACAACACCAAATGTTAATAGACTAAAGATACCGGTTTATGTTTCACTGCATGCTGCAGTTAGTCCGAGACATCCTAGCCAGTGCCTCACACTGTCTGCATACAGCATGGCTCAACAAGAACACTGAATTCCCATTTAAAAAAAAAAAAAAAAAGACATTGTATTGCCAATAGCTTTCCATACACTAGAAGGAACTGTAAGTTTTATTTTGGATCTATTTTACAAGGATGACAGTAATCCTACAGAAGTCAGGGGGCTGTGGATAGAAAATACTCAGATATACTAAAAAAGAATGATTTTCACAAAGTGTTTGCGTATTACTTTGTATTTCAGTCCCTTGATTAGAGCTTGTTAAGCAGGAGTTTGCAACAGCCAACCACACTGAACTTGTATGTATTCAACACCTGCTGGTTTTAGTTAAGACAAACAAGCAAATACAAACAAAAACATCTGCTTAAAAATACCAACCTCCATATGGTGTTCGAGACCAAAAATCCAAGAGTTTAAATACTGCAAATTACACTAATCCAGCTGAAACACTCAATAGCGAATGCTGAACTACGGGAAAACTAAGATTACGTGGACTATCAGTATTCTAAGACAGCGACAAAACCAGTCCCAAAGTTCGCTGAGAAGAAGGATGAGCTCGCCTGCAAGGCTGTATCTGCATTTCAGTCGCACAAGGCAGATAAGCGCTGCCTTCCCCGCCAGGCACACCCTCGCAGAGCCCAGCAAACCGCCCTGCTGTCTGGAGACCAAGACGCCTGGGCACATCGGAAGCGCCTTAACACCACCGAGAACTCTGCTGCCGGGTCGCAACAGCACGGGCACCGCCGGGCAGCGCGGCTGGAGCCTGCGGCCCGTCCCCGCCTCACGCCGGGTCACCTCCCTGTCAGCAACAAGACCCCGAGCGCGGAGCTTCGAGTCCTACGGCCGGACACCGGCAGCTGTCACCGCCACAAGCAAACAGCAGCCCGCGGCGCCCCAGCTGCCCCGGCCGAGGCCCTGGGCCGGCGGAGCAGCGAGCTCGGCCTTGGCCCGGCACCGCTGCGAGGCAAGCCCGCGGCCCGGGGTAGGGAGAGGCCCGGCGGGGCAGG
>Ga0065711_1028179_pt1 | contig 43133 bp, 25 predicted proteins | sample Hoacrofraction12_FD_59098 | JGI IMG/M metagenome (GOLD analysis project Ga0065711, IMG submission 59098) | Hoatzin crop microbial communities from Cojedes, Venezuela - Epithelial fraction 12 v2 (version 2) | ecosystem: Host-associated > Birds > Digestive system > Esophagus > Crop | place... | reverse complement strand
AAAAAAAAAAAAAAAAAAAAAAAAAAAAACACGTGGTTTGGGTTTCGCAAAAGCCAAACCAAAGCTGTTTCAGTTCCAGGTCTCAGTTTTTTTGAACCCTGAAAGTTAAAGCCTGGGTAGTTTGGATAAGTGCTTCTAATTCTAGCATATCCCTATTTAAAATAAGAGGGAGGATTTGTTTTTTAAAACGCTAAAACTAGGATGGTCTGGAACAAAGTCTCTGAAGACATTTAGGGAGGATTCAGATAAAAAATTCCATTCCTTTCCCCCCTCCCCCATATCTCTCATGAATTTTTATCCTATCCCTTTATTGCTTTGTATCTCTCAGATATTGTCTGCTTCCTCTCAATTTCCAATGGAGCTTGAAATTAGATTTCTTTTACTTCCCTGTTCACAAACAAAGTTCTGAACCACACATCTTCGCATAAGTTAACTCACAGACTGAGTCACTGAGTTACCTTCTACATCTGTACCTGAACTGGTTGAAACTCTGCAACAGAAATCACCATGTATGCCTTTTTCCATCTCACATGATTATTTGAATTTTGGAAGGAAAATTCTGATTTTAGTTGGACAGAAATAAAACCATCTAATTGTAATGGTTTTAGTCTCAATTTATGACAGCAGAAATTGGCCCACAGAGCGACTCAAGATAGAAACAGTATTCATTGTCACAATTTATAACTTCATCAAGAGTTAACTTGGGAACTGCAAGCTGCCAGCAATAATTCGTACATTGCTGCAAACTGTGTTTTCATCATTTCTGTTGATACTGGCAAAATGCTTGTTTTGGCTTTCTGCATGTTGCAGTCATTAGTATAATATAGTATAGCCACTCAAGATATATTTAGGGGAAGGTCATTTTTATTCATCTGATTATGTACTGGGAAGTTAAATAAACAAGAAAGTTAAAGACATCAGCAATCCCGCTCCTTGATCCACGCCAAAGTGAATTCTAAATCTGGTCAATTCAACTACAGGAAAAATCAAGCAGTGATTATGTCAGCTGGAGGAAAGAGGACATCACATTTCCTTTTACTTGAGGATTACCTGGAACACTACTATGTGATAATGGCTAAATACATCCGTGGAGCTGGAGGTGTTCAAAGACAAGCTAGAACACACTTGGTAACAATGTCATTAGCAAGATTACTCATCCTGTTCATAACAACGAAAATTCCCTATTAAGATTTCACCAAGCAGAAAGTACAGAATCATGACTATTTATTTACAGCTGTTTGGAGTGCCTTTCCAAGGCACGAAAGGACACTGTCCTTGAAAATGATATTTGGGGAGAAGTAAAGTTCCATGTTTTTCATTTTACAAGTTTGTAACCGTAAAAGTTACAAAACAAGTCACTTTTGAGAAGTACTCATCTTTTACGCTCATTAGATTGCAATCCAGTGATGACTGAACATGATATTTAAACAGTAGTGTTTTTGCCAATGAGTTACATGATCAACACGAACTGCTAATGTTTTCTATTCTAAACCTTCTCAAAATGTCAAGTGTTCTTGTCAGCTGAGTGGAAGTGGCATAAAAGTAACTTTTGAAGTTGCTGTTGATGAGATACCCTTGGGGAACTTAGTATATATACTGAAATCATATTCTCAATATGCTCTAATCTCCCATGCTGCAAAAGGATTAGGCTCTTAACTCTCATTTCCATTAATGGCAATGTAGCACTGCCTGGGTCTTCCTTCCAAAAAAGACACTGGGCATTCTTAAATAACACCATTCTTATTTCCTGAATTTTCTCAAGCTGTAAGAAAATAAAAACATAAAATAAACTAAGGAAACTGCTTTTGAAAAACTAGGCTTGGTAACTAACTCTGCTACAACCCTCATAATTGCAACACTGTTCAATTTTACTATATTTTTTGCACAGTAAATCACCAAAACAGCACAGAAGTTCGTAGTTGTCTGAGTCACACTGGTTGTAGCAGACTCACTGTTTCTTCAGTGCCAGTTTCTTCAGCGCATTAAACCATCAGAAAAACGTAAGAAAGATGGTGCACTACCTGCAGTCCTTGCCACGGATGTGGAAGACCTGGGTCCATTCCCTGCTCATCCATGGTGATCAAGTTTGATCATGGACAAGTCATACGGAGCTATTGCCAATAACGTTCCGAGGCAAAACTTCGACGTGTCTGCACAGAGGTCTCGCAGCCTTGCTCAGGTGCCTCCAGAGCTCTGCTGGCACTCAATGGGCACAGCTGCCCCTCACTGATTTTACCCTACTGCCCCCCAGGAATGACCACAGGCTTCCAGGCTTTTGCCCAAAATCAGTGCTGATGGTGGCTATTCCACTATTTACAGCAAAAAATATGAACTAGTTTGCTTCTAAAGTTTCCACAAAGTAAGATCACTGCTGACACTGTCTTTCCACTGCCATGGGTCTTACACAGTGACACACATCAAGATAAGGTGGTTTTTGGAATCCCTTTCTTAACTAACGAACCTGTTTAACAAACACTTTTTTTACTCAAAGTATTTTCCAGCGTCTAGTTAGACAGGTGGATCTCTATGGACTACTAGCAAAGGGACTGCACTCTTGTGATTAGTGTTTGGTACTTTACTCACATGTACACAACATCTTTTCCTCAGAGAGTGCCAAAAAATGCCCCAAAGTCTCTGCTTGCTCATTGAAAGGCAAAACTGGTTTTTTATGCTGTTCTTCCATACACAAATGTCTGATTGCAGGAACAAACAGTAGTATTTTGGACAGAAAAACCTCAGTTTTCAGCTTTAGCACTGTCAATCCAGAGTAACTACAGTGGCACAAAGTTTGGTGCAAAGCATAAGTGGTTATGAACATGAGCTTTTATACACAGCACTTTGTGGATAAAGTGCAAATAAGCATAAAAATCAGAAAGCAGGGTAGAATTTGGTATGTATTTTGTTGTATCTGATTTTGTACCCATACTTCTTCACTTGACCTGTAGCAAACATTAGTTAGGATATTGGTTGCATTAAATAAATATTTCAGAATTTGAGTGCTTTCAAATTGCTAACTACTCATTTGTGATCATTTAGCAACAGTGCTACTGTCTGTATAACAAGTAACCCATGTCTAAACTGGTTTTCACACTGCTGAAAAGTTCAAGGATGCTGATAGAACAAGTAGGCCTCCAAAAATATTTCAGGGTCATTTCACGTGTTTGATCTTATGTGCTGTAGTAACTACGTTATGCATTGCTGGATTTAAAGGCTTGTTTTCACACAGGTAATATCATACGTTACAGCACTGTAGCCTCATTTACATTGCATTCTCAAGCATAGCAAGTGGGTTGAAAAACACACAGGGATATTCGGCAACTAGGTTAACCCACATCCAGAGATATTCAGAATGTGGGTTAAGTACAGGTAGAAGAGTGCAGCTGCCACATCCAGGTCAATGAGATGCATCTGGGTTCCCAGCCCATCCTTGCCTCAGCTGGCTTCCTCTGTAAACCAGGCAACCGGGCCAGCTGGTGATGCTGCTCAGCAGCTCACCCTGCACGCAGGGCACTTTCGCTCCTATTAGCCCTAACTCCTTAGCACAGTTTTCATAGCAGTCAAGCCTGGTATTTTGCAATATCGGCTCACTACCATGAAGTATGACATTAATCTTTAGAATATCACATAAGGTAGGAACATTCTTCATTGGTAGCCAGAATCACAAAACCCGCAACGAAGCACAGAGCCATAAACGCAGCAAAAAACATCCCACCAGTATGAATTCGTAACTGAAGCATCAGAAACCAGAAGAGTGACTAGAAGCAAGAAGCTTCTGATGATTGTACGAAATAATAACTTTAATTCTCGTAATTTTCAGGTGATGTATTTAATCTTCACACACACCCACACTGCAGGAAGGCAAAACAACTCTGTCTGTGCTGCACAGGGACCATGAGGCAACAAGAATACGAGATCTGCCTGGGGCCAGCATGAGGAGTCTGGAATGCCTGGCTGCCAGCCCCATTCTCAAAATACATCGCCCCTTTCTAGAGGCAGCAGCTGTTTGTTTGTTCTCTGACACTTATAGACCATCTAAGATTATTTCCATCAAAGACAATAATCAGTCCAGTCCAGTGGGAACGAAATTGGGTCATTAATGTTTAAGCTGGTCTGGTTTCACTGAAGGCTTCTGGTAAGCTCACGGTTACACAGAACACTGTAATTCTCAGGTTAAATTTGGGAAGCTGACCAGCACACCGTGAAGGCCGGGGCAATAGCGCAAAGGCTGTGGGTTCAGCTGTTTGTTCTGCCACGAGAGTAGCCAGTCTTCCAGCTGAGGCAATTCCTGCAGCCTGAAAGGCAGCTGAGGGTTGTACACAGGCTGTGAATCCTCCTGTGCCATCGCCAGAGGTGTGTACCTCATGCAAGGAAAAGGCAAGCACTTCCCAGCCGATGGCTAACGCATGTGCCAGAGACACGTGGCAGCACAAGGTCTTGGGAGCAAAGGCTTCCTCTAGGGTGTACGGACAACACTCTGCATCTCAGCTGTGTGATGGGCTTTGCCCCACGAGAAAGGGGACATCGTGGAGCCCTAGGGAAAGCGGCAAAGAAGGGGCTGTAGACAGCAGGAATTCTCCCAGAAAGCAGGATCCAGATGTCCAGCCCCAGGCAGGATGACCTTGTTGTACCCTCGTCTTTTTGTGAGACTTTCGGCAAAACATTAGCACTTTAAATTTTTCCACAACAAAGCTATTGAAATTTTTTTTTTAACAATGATGTGTTTGATCACTTGATCAAGGTTGATTTGATCATTTTAAAGCAGTCGAACAGCAATAAGCTGGTGGACAGTAACTTGTGACTGCAAGAAAAACCCTCAGTGCTTCTGTCTTCCAGCAGGTTCCTACATGAGCAAGACACAGGAGCCAGGAGTCACAAGCCACTGACATTTCTATATCAAGTAGGGTAGCTTATTACAAATGTTTTCTTTTTCCTGATTTCTGCCAGATCTGGCGCTTTCTATACATCCATAGGGCATAGTGAAATGCCTATACTACCTTAGTATAGTAGTAGTAGTACACTACCTTAGTACAGGCATTTCACCGGGGCAAACCTGAGTTGCAGGCTAGCCACTTTGGACACCCTTAGTGTCACTGAAGAAATATTGGCACCATGAAAAGATAATTAAGCCCACCTAAGAATCTGAAAGTGTGTCAAACAGCTATCACTGGGTCTTGTCATAACCTACAATTAGCACGTAAAGCCCAAGGCATCTGCACAATTGATAACGCGGTTTAATCCAGTAATAAAGTAGGCTAAAATGATTATTACAGCTAATAATATTTTTAACAGAAGTGAAACTATAGAAAAGAAGCCACACAAACATATTGATTTCAGCTGTGCCTCCCTGAGAAGTCTGTATAGATTTTGTTAGTTATGGCCCATTTTTCAAAAAAGAACCCAAAGCTCTCAAATGTAGAAATCCCTGGCTGCATGAAATGGATGGTTGTGCATCAAAATGAGGGATTTGCATGTTTAACTGCCCATACTTGTAACCTTCTATCCAGTTTGCGTATGCAAAGGCGAAGATTGTGATATTTATCAGAGCATAAATGAAAGGAGGAGTGAAAAATGACCTGACTTGCAGAGGTGATGAGCACATGCAGTTCTCATTTATTTCAACTGGAGTGTGAAAAACAGGCCCTAAGTGACGGGACCAAGCTCATACAATGCATGATTGTCAGTGCCAGGAAGAAAACCCAGAAATCCTTCCAGTCTAATCCTCCCAGCCTAAATCCTCCCCAGTCTAAATGCTAGACACAGTCTCTCCCAGGGAAAAGAAAAAAATAAAAAATCTGTACAACAGCCTGACCACTCTCTTATTCCTACCTTAGCTTGCTAAGACAACAAAAAAAATGGGACATGAGAAACTTCTGCACAATCTTTAACGAACAGAAAATAATGCCAACTAGGGCAAGTAAATATGTGTGAAGCATTGCTCACACACCCAGCAACTTGCATGTGTGTCACAGATGGTTTTAGTGAAGAGCCAAAAAGAGAAAGAGAGAAAGGAAAAGGAAAACAAGTTGCAGTCCAAATAGAGTAAGATAGAGAGACAAAGACATTTCCTAGTATATATAAAAAAAAATCCTTTAAAAATGCTAAAAAACTAATGATAAAAAAACACAGAACCATTCCCTCTCCTTGATAACGTGTAGGCTAATCTCTACATAAATAGAAATAACAGCCCTTTGAAATGGCAATGATTTGCTTGGAAAACATTCATTAAAAACGTCCTGAAATTATTGACTCTATCATTATTTCTTGGCAGCAGCTGAGTCTCACTGCATCTTGTGTTGTTTTTGCAATGAAAAGCAAAGCATTGTTTGAGAAAAAAAAAGAAAAGCACCAAAAAAAACCCCACAAGGACATTGTATTTGAAATATGTGCTTGGTGACATGGAGCTGATTGCCCAAAGGAATCAGGATACATATATTTGTATTATTGTACACGTGAGTAGCTTGAATCATGTACTGCTCGCTCTCTTTGTTTGGATTATGCAGCTTGGCTGGGCAGCCATCCAAAAGATTCACATTAAATTCTAGCTATATTCAGCACAAAAGTCATCTAGCATCAGAGGATCAAAGTTACATCAACCAACAAGCACTAAGGAATTGATAAGCCACTAAAATTAGGTCATCTCCTAGCAGCTGCTTTTGATGGATGAAGTAGAATTTAGCCTCAGGTTTTCTATTTAAAGATCTGTTACAGCATCTTTTCCTGCAGCTACAATGAGAACACAACAAAGTATAATGCTTCTGATTAAATGTTTAATCATTACTCTTTACTCTTCTGATTGTTTCTGCCATGGCACAGATTTACTGCACATGCTATTTGCAGCTTTCCTAGCCCTTTTTAAACTGACATTAAAATAGTCAAGATTTTTAATTCCTAAGTTGTAAAACCTAAGAGATGATTTTAAAAAAAATGTGGATAAAAGTCTTGCAAAGCTGTTTACTTACCATACTTAGAGAGATAAACTGTCACTTACTGGAACTGAAAATGAATCTCTATGCAATTATCCCACTACTGTATCCACTGGAATAATCACCGCATCACTAGGAACTGTATGAATACAAAAGTACATATCCGTGCATAAGTACATGTGGGGCTACAGACATATTTATGGGTTTCGGATCTTATTTGTGCCTACTTTTTGGGAAATTATCTAATTAATCTAATTAGCACATGCTTTCAAAGGTACTCGCTAGTGCGCTAGGCTATCTTAGGTCATTAGCGACTGACATTATGATTGATAGACAGAGTATAATATATGCGATACCAAGACATGCTTGTGGTATCAGGGTAATACAAATGGTGGTATCATCAGCACCTTTAGAAGAGAGCTCAAAAGGAAATAACCAAAACCCCCCAAATTGGTTTCATATGCGTAGAACCCGCCCTTGACCTGTTCAGAATATGACCAAGGTCTGCTGGCTGCAGCCTGTGTGCAACGCTGTTGTGTCATCATCTGCGTAAATGAAACTAACGCAGGACTTTGTTGTCAGGGTTTTCAATATGACATCTCTCATCTCTGTTAAAATCATTAAAATCTAATTTAAATAATCTTGAGAAACACGGGAGGGAAAAAGAAAGAACATCTGCCCAATGGAAAAGATGAAGTCAACAGTCTTCTGCCTTTTCAAGTCAAAAAATGATGGGGAGAAAGACTGAAAAATATAGTACATGACAATGTCACATAAGACACGTAACTTTCTACAGATGATGGACACGTGTATGCCACTCTATAGCAGTCATACTCTGTGCTCCCTTCCGCCAGCTTGGTAAGTGGGCTGTTGCTGGGCAAGTTTTGTAAGGGGTGGAAACTCCCTGTGCATTTCCGTTCCAAATTTGGTGTGCCCAGTCTTTATTACTTGAGAAAGCAGTTTCATGCACCGTAGTTCAAAGTCTAATTCTAGCTTTTTCCAGCTGTGTACCTCTTTTACAATCAAAAACCTAAACTGGGGCAGGGGGGAGAGTGTCCAATACATCTGGAGTAGACAATGCATCTGAAACTTTTTCTTTTCAAGGAAGAATCTTTATGAGCAGAATGTAAATGAGTTTAATTTATCAGTGGTGCTTAGTACTGCAGGCTGCTTGGATCTCAAGCTAATCAGCTTTCTCTCTTGCTCAGGGCCTCAGAGAAAAAGCCAGCCAGGGAGCCAGCTTGTAGGTGCCTAATCTGGCTCATGGAGTAGGACATCTGGCGAGATGAGGATGCTTTGATGCCACATAAATTTCTGACAACCTCAGATGAAGGCTGTCTGTCATAGCATCTGCTGTCTTACTGTGCTATGACCACGCTTTTTTTCCTATGCACTGAGCATTTCTGATATGACACTATGTAAATCTTGGGATTTCAGTTTTGACTGGCCTAACAAGAAGTGAGAGAAAAGTGCCTTTTCTGCCCCTCGGCTGCCCTCCTTGGCTCATCTTAGCACAACATCCTTTCTGTTCATCGTCTACTAACAGAGCTACCTCGTCATTTACTAATAATGTGTTCAAGGCAAAACAGATCAAAGACACCAGAACATAACAAGAGTTTGCTTACTTCATAACCTTGCATCTCAACATCGATCTAAGGAAATAAACATAACGCCCTCTATTGTTGAACAAAATACCTGAACCCTTTTCAATGGAGTAAGGCCACATATTTTCACTTGGGTCACAAAGTTCGTTTAACTCAGAACAGAAAAGAAGAATAACATTTGCAGAAGAAATTGTATTATCCTGGTCACTTTTTCTGGCAGTAGCAGTTAAACCTAGTACTGAATATTTCCTTCTTTACAGCTATGTTTATCCTTGACAGTGACGAACATTCACAAATGAGACTGGCAGTTTAGTCTACATATTATACCAAGTCTGATACTAATCTCAGCACAATGCAACATTCCTTAATCCGTGACTGTAAACTAAACCGCAATTGTTCAAGAACTGATCTGAGGCACTTTTAAAAAATCCAGTTGGCCCATTTATCATTTGACAATTTGAAGAACTACTTTTTCCTGCTTTTTCTTTGCAAAATTTTTAGTTTTATAGATTTCATTTTTTCCCCTCTTTTTTTCTTATGGTCTTTTGATGCAACAAATTGTGCGGTGATCAGAATTTGGGGATAATCTAAAGAAGGAAGAATTTCTGGCCTCCTCTTTTGTGCTGCTACCAGCTTTATCAAATGTCAATATCCTTGAAAAGTTAAACGGGGAAAGAAATCAAACACTGAAAAAAAAATCTTAGAAAAAAAGAATTCAGTGCAGTCATTTCATCTTTTGTTACAGTTAGTGATTAAAAGGGGGAAAGCAAATATATTTTGCCCTTCTCTCTCCATATTTAGGATGTCTGTTTGGCATATCTACAGTTTCCAGTTTTGATAAAATGCTGTTTGTAAATACGATAGTTATCATTGCTATTTTGATAAACTGCATTTTTTCTCTAAATAAAGTGAGCAGTAATTGGAAACAGATCAAACAACATTTTTTTGAGCTGTAGTCCTATTCACCAGGTACAAAAGCACTAGTAGTTGTATATCATCTTGCTTGCCCACACATGGTTGCTATGCACTATGTTCCAAAACACAAACACACAAACCTACTGACAAGAGTCAGTAAGAAGAGGAAAAATGTGGTTACTCGTCTTCTTAGATAGAGGACCTGTTTCATTTAGGCCTCCTTGTCTATGTCAGAAGAGTTGTACCATCCTATCCCTGTCCTCTTGGAAGGGCAATGTGTCCTATTTCCACTTAAAGGTTGAGGGTTTGGCAAGGAATGTTCTAATCTTCTAAGAGTGAACAAATGTTGTGTAAGATCTCATTACAGAGATCCCTGCTTGTTAGCCTAAAAATCTTCACCAGGCAATCACTGTTTCTTGTGTATGCTTTTGAACCAAGAGGAGCTTGTTACTTCTGCAATGTGCAGTACACTGCCCAGATATAAAAAACAGCTACCAGAGGGGAAAAGTGTTTATAGAAGAAAGGGTCATTATACACCCCCACATTTTGATGGGTCACTAACCTAAGCAAGCCATAGCAAAGATTAACCTAGGCTGACAGTACGAGGATTGGTGTGTGGTCATGTGCTCTGAGGAATCAGGCGTGCCAGCTGTCTTTCAGAAAGTGCTGTCATTATTTTCCATACCCATGAACTGCACTGGCAAAGAAAATTGTGATAAGAGTGGTAAGACTCACAAAATTAAGCCTTTGAACATGAGCAAATTAAGCAGCAAGATTAAGGTTTTCCACTGCCTCTTAACTGAGCCCCGCCCCATGCTCCCCAAGCTCAGTTCCTGTGGCTGCATTCAGTTACACATCTTATACCCACAGGCGGGTACATAATATAAAACGTGGTCTGACATTCTTCTGCTGCAACCTTGTCTTATTCCAGGAATGGACAGTTACTCAATATTTATGCTTACCCCACTCCTTCAGCATGGGATCTCAAGTGTCATTTGCTGCACAGCTTTCAAACCCTACAAGCAAAAGAGAATTTTCTTTTCCTTGGGCTTTTATCTGGCTTTTGTATCATAATATGTTCCCATTTTTTTCTTCTTTTTTTTGTTTCAATAAACCTGAACACATTTAATAAAAGTGAGATGTCATTATTACCATTTTTAGATGCACAAGAAGCCATGTTTCAGCTAGCATAAAGTCAAATTTGTCCACACTGTAAGCTAATTTGGGGAGCCAGTTTGATTTGCCAACTACAGTTCTCAGTACTTGATAGCACTCTATATTTGCTGGATATGGTTCTCACTGCCATCAGTTTCTGCTGTGAGGGTTTAGCATTTTTGCAATTCAGATCAACACCACTAAACACGGATATTCCTAAATCAAGAACCTACTGTGCTTCCCCACCCATCCAGGATCCTTCTCTTCACCTGCTATTTCTCACCCTTTCGGTGACTGTATCACACCAAAGCTGCCATCTTCCTCCTCCTACCATGGCATTAAGATTTGGATTATGAGGAGAGCATCTCCACTTTTGTGTCTAGTTTTCAGCTCCAGATCACTGCTGAGGGCAGCAGTTTCAGGGGAAATTTGCAATGTCAAGTCTGTTCTTTGTGGTTTGTGTATATGCACGCACATGTGCATAGCAGAGGTGATTGAAGTAGAAAACTATCATTTTCTGTTGCCTTTACCTAGTATCTTGCCTATAGCCCTCTGATCCCATAGTCTTTTCTCTCCTGCAACTTCTTGCTGAAGGTATAGAGCCCATCTTGATGTGCTCCACCCACTTTAACTTTTCCCCCACTGCTTCCATAGAGTCTTGGGCTGGGGTTGGACAGCTAGGGCCAAGATCCATAATTGTGAGTGGCTTACAAAGGTACAGCGAGACTAATGTGAATGAAACCTAGACCTACAACAAAAAAATGTTCACTGAATAAAAAGGAAAAAAATTATCGCTGTGAGGGATTTTTTAAAAACTGGGGCAGACATCCAAGCGAAATGGTGGAAGACCCACATTTGAGACCCTTGAAACTCAAGTGGACAGAATATCCATTTTGTGTGTGCTCCCAGGGGATAATTTGAACACATCGTACCAGACCTTTTTCAGCTATGATTTCTAGGATAAAAACTTACTCTTGTAATGATGCCAGCAGCCTGCATATGCTTTGCCTGGCTGCAGTGGTCAAGAAAGTTACGTTCACAGCTATATCAAGGCCTTTCCCAATTACTTGCAACAGCAGTAACAAGTACACAAAATATTTTACATCCTTTTTCCTTGCCATATATAGCAATTATTCTGTCATTCATCAAATGTACACAAATTCCTTTTCATATGTAAATACACCATTTGCTTCACAGCTCTAGCCAAACAGTTGTGCAGTTCTTTGTTAAGAAGAGAATATATTTAATCACGGAGTGCCTTGTTTCCATTGTATTGAACAGGTGTTGTTTAATGGCACAGCCATTGTAACACTATATTCATTTATTAATGTGAGTGTAACGAACATATTGTGGAGGCATGAATGTGCTGGTCTCATGGTTAGGGTTAGTGGTTTCTTATGATGTGGTACATGTAGGATAGTGGCACAGATTCAGACTGCGGAGAAGCAGGAGTTCATTATAGCAAGTCCAAGTTATGTGGCTGGTTTTGGCCCTTGTTCACTTTTGAAAAGCAGAGAATACATGAAAGACTTCATTGAAAATCTGCAAGTTATTCAGTGTGGTTAATTCTACGTTGGCTTTACTCCCACGTTCTTTCAAGACTGTGTATGTGACCGTGCCTTCTGAAACAGCAAAACCAATCCGTGATAGATTCATGTTGCTTTTGGATACACTCACAGTCCCTAGTACCCTATTCCACAAAGCGACCTGTCTTCAGATACGACACAGGAAGTCAGTAGGTGATGAGCTAAAACTATGAAACAATGCCTGCTTGGTTAGTGCAGCTACGGAACCTCTGTCCCTTCATTTACTAAATCCTACAGTTGCTGCCACATTTTTAAGAATTACTGCTCTGAGTGTTCCCTACCTACGACTGCAGGTCAGCCAGCTGTCAAGGTAGCTACAGTTGCACAGGCAAATCAGGTGAGTAAGTGGAATAACTTAAGCACCTGATTTTACTTATTGTGAGAAATCACCCATTTAGCATCAGTCCTCAGGGGGCCAGAATTAACAAATGCAGGTAAATGCCTGCAGTGCCCATTTGCCTTATGGAACTCAAGTGCCTACTTCAGTTTGTTTGGACACATGTCAAATCTTTTTTTTTTAAGTGATTTATGCTAACAGTGATGCCCTATATCATCATTATGCAGTGCAACAGAAGTATTTTTTTTTCCTCCCTTTTGGAAACATTGCCTTTAAATTTTATGGTATGTCTTCAGTGATTGTATTACAGAAAAGATTAATAAATGCAACTAAATCTTCACCTCTGTACTGTATCTCTTGTTATATGACATATCTTAGTCTGGTGATTAAATAATCTTAATCTTGTTACTCTCTGCTTCACTTCCATCCACAATGCTAACTGTCCCTTTCACAGTACTTTCTATAAGTTGGCCACAAGCACTTTCCTAGTCAAGCAAATGACAGAATCTCATCAACGATTTTCATTGCTGCTCTCTGGACTCTGTCAGTTACCAATGCTTTACTTTTAGTGGAGGGCCAAGAAGAGAACAAGGTAGCTAGGAAAAAAAATAAAGTGTTAATATTACTAAAACATTTTCTGCACTCTTCTCTTGACTCTTTAAATTTTTACGTGAGACTGAGTAAACGCCCTCATGAAGTTGCCCAGCTTTTCTTCTCGCTTAGACTGAAAAACACATTGGCCTCATTTTCTTCTCACTAACACCAGCTTTGCAATCTTCCAACTCCAGTTTCAGCTGAATTACTTCACAGTTATAACTGAGTAAAGAAGAGGGGAAACTGATTCATTATCCTTTTTCCAGTTTTCTCCCATGGGGTTTGGGATCAAGGCAGGGAGTGTTCAGTTCCAGCAGGAGGGGAAATCACTTCTGCATTCACGGCCTGTCACAACTTGGGCAGAGCGCAAAGGCCTTGGGCACGATGATCCCTCAGCCCTGCAAGCTCAGTCTGGATAACTGTGCTTTGACCTGCCATGGCTGCAGAGGACAGGTGAGAAATCTGGACCCTTACTTGAGCCACTTCACTGATTTGCTGTCTCCTGTCATGTCAGCTGCAAGCACTGTGCCTTTGCTTTCCAAGCAGGCTCTGTTCTACACCCCAGACCTCTTCCTGTGTTTTATCCTCTTAACTCAGGCAACAGCATCAGTCATCTTGCCCCTCTCATTTCAGTCTCTCTCTTCTGGAGACCAGATATTTTCTGTGGAAACTGGTTTTACTGAGCTGCCTCCCACATCTACTGCAGGTTAGAAAGAGCGCAGGGGACTCGGCAGTCAAGGACACCCTGGCTGATTTTGTGCTGTAACAGCGACAGCTAGCACAGATGCTCACAGAGTATTAGAGGTTCTGTTCTCGGCCGAGGTCCGTCTGGACACCATACCAGCACATCCCGAAATTCAGGCTCTTCCCGAAGCAATCTGTCTGCCTAACAAGCAGGACTGACAACGGATTTGTTTTGAGTGGGGGTGGGGGCAATTTCCCTACTGTTACAAAACGGGACTGAGAAAAGTGGGAGCAAAAGCATCTTTTGGCTTCCTGACAAATTACTGTATCTGACAAGCCACGTCAGGCTGTTTTATTTAGCTAGCTTTTAACTGAATTTATTATTAACCAGAATGAATTTTATAACCAGGCAGGAACAATAGCCAGCAGCCAGCTGCGGCAGACCACACACCCTTCCCAGTGGCCGCGTCCCCCTCAGAGGATGCATACCACAGCTCTGAGGATCAGACAGTCCATTGCACAGGTTGCATTATCACCTCTTCTCTTTGTTAATACCTCAGCTTTGTCACCCACCACCAGAGACCTCAGGACAGGGTTTGCAGTATGCTTGCCATGTAAATCAAATTAATAAAATCACCCTCTCCGGGGTGAAACTGACAGCACAGCCAGGTTTATCTACAGGATGAGTCTGCAACCTGGACTGCAAAAGGAGAGACACCAGGGACAGTTAAATCCATACATGGCCCTGAGGGGACATTGCTCAGACATCTTTGCTACACAGAATTGGAGGCTAAAATATGACCGCTTTATACCTAAACTGGAGCTGGAGTGGGGAAAAGTAGTTCTCCTGTCTCTCCCATGGTACAGGTAATGTAAAACTTTTCACAGAATCCTCTAAACTAGCTGTCCTGTGAAATACAAATACAGGGCATAGCACGGGGGCTTTTTATTACTTGCCAGTTAGATACACATATGAGACATTGCACTCAATATTAATTTTTTACAGATTGCCCTTCCACCCACATCAGGAGATTACACCATTATCTGCAGCAAGACCTTTTCTTACTTGATTGAAAAATATTCTGATGTTGGCCATGAGAAACACTATTTCACTACACATGGAAATGGAAAGGATGTATTCGTAAATGAACAAGAAGAAATCCCCGATCAATAGAAAAAGGCAAACAAATTCTGTTCACAGCTCTGCATCTGTCAATGATGCTAGCCAACTTACCCTGAATTGTCAGCGATGTAGCTAAGAGCAAACTTTGGCCAGTAACTATGGTGCATTTTATCTTACTATAAACAGAATTGCTAACATGCAAACTGATACCCAATCACAGCTGCATGAAAATAGCAGAGCAGCTAGGTAGGGAAGACAGGTGACAGAAGGTTTTCCAGACACAACTATCCCTAAACAACAGAGTTTGTCCATGCAAAAGCTTTCTAATGGCAAGATCAGTATCTTTCAAATATTATTTCAATAATACTATTCTTCATTAATAGAATAAACCCATTAATATTGCCCTGCATCATTTAAGTGATAATAAAAGCAATACACCATTGTAAGAAGAAATCCTGTCTCCAAATTCATGTTTCTCACCCTGAAAGGAATAATGTTATTAAAAAGAATCACTACAGCCTTTCCTCTAGGAAACTTTTAACTTTTTTACCCAAAAGATTTATGAAGACTAAAGAAAGCTCAAGCACCTCTATAGTGAAAATAGAGTCTATAGAGCTGAGGAAGATGCAGTGACCTGTGACAGTATAACTCCTGCTTTCTAAAAATCTGACTGTGCCTGAAGCCACGGGACATATATGGATACAATGCAGCTGTTGTACGGTCTCAGGCAAAGCGCAAGTAAGAGTTAAGTCATATGGGTGCTAAAATGATGTCACTAAACATAGCTATCATTAAATTATTTTTAAAGTTTTAACATGGAAACATGATCGTACTAGTCAACAGTTACTGGATGGACCAGCTGGGAGGATCCACTAGCAGCATAATTCAGGACACAGACATTCAACATACTGCATATGAATCTTAAAATAAGCAGCAACAGGGGCAGGATTCCAGAATTATTTTTAAAAACAATTTCATAACAACCGTCTCTTCCATGCCAGCTACTGAATGCTCCAGGACACTCCCTGATAACTGCTGTGGTCTTGCTATCATGATCTCATGTTGAATTCTCATTATATAATGAGCTGAAGAAAAAAAAAATAATCTTGTCATCAGGGTGGGAAAAAACCTCATATTTTAGACAGAAAGAGCACTCACAATTTATAGATACTAGCTACTGTGTTTTCCTCCATCAGCTTCCTAAAAACACACTTGCTAAGAAAACCATGGCAGTTAACCATGGCTTAACTCTTTCTGCTTATGTTATTCGTTTGTTGACAGCTGCCGGATGGCATACAGGCTAGAACAGGCCAAATGGAGGAAACGGCACAGCAAGATTTTCTACAGCAGCACCACACCTGGCACGTTCAGCAAGGAAACTCAGAGCAGAGGGTGTGCTGTGCCAACACGTAGGATGAGCGTTGGTAAGTGACAGGACTCCAGAAACAGAAATCCAGAAGTGTTTGTTTGCAACATCCACCATTACCTGGAGCTACTATGATGTTGTATATGTTGTATTGTGAGAAGAGTACTTAACAAATTAAGCTCTTTTTTTTTTTAAAGTGATACTAATCAGGTTTTGTTTACCCATCCTCACTCTACAGACTTCTAGTTAACAAGCTATTACGTTTCTCAAGTTATGTAACGTTCTCATAAGATCTTTCAGATTACAAATGGATTTTTTGCAGGCATCATATTGTCAGGTGGTCCCAAATTATCAACTGACCTGCATTAATTCGGAACGTCTGAAAAGTCATTATGCAACACAGCAACAGAGCTACAGGAGCAGAGGTTAGTCATTACCATGCCCCTAACTGAAATGACAGCACTAAAATCACATTAGGGAAGAATTTCAAAAGGCTACACCTACTGAGTCTAAGTAAAGAATGTAGATGAAGTGTTAATTGAAAGTCAGAGAAGTAGTAAGTTATGAAAATAAGATTAGAAGAAGAGTTACAGAGGAATGAGAGAGACTCAGCTGAGTAGAGAGAAATTATTCATAATACCAACTGCCGTAATTTGGAAAAAAACTCTGGAAGCCAGTTTGATATTATAATATTTATGTTAAATTCAGCACTGTGAGAGACAGTTACTGAAGATGCTAAATCCACACACAGGGAACTCACCAGGGAACACTGACCATGCCTGACATTTAGGATAAAATGCCATGAGGCTGCACTATTGCTTTTACTTGCCCTCTGTATTCTTCCATTACTGACTGCTGGTGATATGCTCAGAAGGAAACCTGAGCTGCCCTGAACAGTAATGAAGTGCCATTGTGTTATCATGGCACGCTTAACTTATATGTTTCAACGTTATTTTTGGCACCCATGTGATAAAAATCAAAAACTCTCTGTGTGTGCACACAAGCACATTACATTCAAGTCACATGAGAAGCAGGCATAATTCTGTCCCAGAAATAAATGTACTATCAAGGCTTAAGTTTTCTAAAAGTGTTTTTCCCCATCTGATGCTCATTTGGGCAAAGAGAAACCAGCTTGTCTTACTGGAATCTGCAGCAGCAATTTGCAGTAGCAGACCTGCCCCTTCCCCTTGAAATCTTTAGCACTTTCCCAGTGCTGCTGCACTCCTATGTACAAACTAAACAGGGTATTGGGAGCAATTCTTGCCCCTTGCCTCCCCCGTCCTCTACCCCAGCACTCAGATGAGTTACGATGGAGCATCTGGCCTCAACACAGGGCTTCAGTGGTGCAGCACGACTGAAGCAGTGCCCTGTACCATAAGGGCAATGCCATTCCTAATCCAAATACAAGGTGTTTGTAAACCCATCTGCACCAGCGCCGAGAAGCCCAAACCACCATCTAAGCTTCTTCCCAGGCAGTGTAGCATGTGAAGAGAAGACATGGAGTGCCTCCCAGGATTAGTCCTCCCCACAGTCTCCGAATGTCCTTCAGCTGATGGACAGGTCAGAAAAGACAAGTAGTATGAAACAGCAACGACTATCAGCTGCCCAACCCCAGGCAGGTGAGTGGGGAAGGATACTACAGACAAACAGAAGTTAACTTCCAACAAGCTAACTCAGGTACAAGAAGCACTTTTGTCCACACTGCCTGGAGCTCTCTGCAGGCTCTTTGCTGCTTCACAGTCCTCCTTCAGAAACATCCCCTCATTTCTGGCAGAAAAGTAAAACAGCCAGTGGTATTTGGAAGCTGTCCTTGTCATGGCAACACACACAACAACCTTTGCGGATGTCAAGAAATTGCTGGGCTTGAATCAGCAATGCTTTCCTGTTGCATTACTAGCAGATGCAGACTTAAAGGACCCAAAGAGCAACGCAAAAGGTAGGAGTGGGGAGCCTTGCTGAGGTCCAGGGCCTTAAGGAAGGAGAAGGGGGGCTAGCACATGTGGTGGGTTAAGGTTTACACAGAAAGAAGCTGCGTAAACTGCTGGCCACACTTGGCTAGTAGGACTGGGGAAGTGATTGTTCCCCTGTATTCGGCACTGCTGAGGCCGTACCTCAAACACTGTGTTCAGTTTTGGGCCCCTCAGCACGTGAAGGACACTGAGTTGCTGGAGCATGTCCAGAGAAGGGCAATGAAGCTGGTGAAGGGTCTGGAGAACAAGCCTTACGAAGAGCGGCTGAGGGAACTGGGGCTGTTTAGTCTGGACAAAAAGAGGCTGAGGGGAGACCTTATCACTCTCTATAACTACCTGAAAGGCGGTGGCAGCGAGGTGGGTGTTGGTCTCTTCTCCCAGGTAACTAGCAATAGGACAAGAGGAAATGGCCTCAAGTTGTGTCAGGGGAGGTTTAGATTAGATATTAGGAAAAATTTCTTCACTGAAAGAGCGGTCAGACATTGGAACAGGCAGATCAGTGAAGTGGCTGAGTCATCATTCCTGGAGGTGTTCAAAAAATGTGTAGATGTGGCACTTTGGGACATGGTTTAATGGTGGACTTGGCAGTGTTTGGATTACATTTACAGTCGATGATCTTAAGGGCCTTCTCCAACCTAAGTGATTCTATGATTCTGATCCACCTAAATATGTCTGTATGCTGTACCTGGCTGCTGCTGAGTCATTTGGTGGCTTTGAGCAAGTCAAATCTCTGTGAAGAAAGTGTCTCGGTTTCTTCCCTTTGAAAGCAGAATGTTTACTTAGCAGAGTAAACCTCAGAAACACCAAAAGCCTGCCCTGTGCTTTGAAGCTCACACATATCATTTTACCACACAGAGTCATTCCCTTTTCTTCTGCTGCTCTTTTCCATATGAAAAAGAAATCATTCCACAAACACTGAAACAAAACCTGGTTACTTACAGAGGTCAAGTCCTTGTCCCATCAGCTTTCTTTCCCCAGTCACCTCTGCCCATACTTGTCTCCTCAGTCCCCGCTGTATCCCTGGTGCATGCATGTTTTGTACGCACAAATCAGTGTGCGCTGCGCTAAAGACCTCTGTGCTGACCGGTTAGCTGACACCTATGCTTTACTTGCCTTCCCCTCCACAGAGGCACTACCTCCGCCTCTCTTCCGCTAGACAGAAAGCAGTTTTCACAAATCTAGTCAAAACATAATTATCTGCAATCCTTCTTCAAATCCGGATGAAGAATGAACAAGCTCAGATTCTGCTCATGAGGGAGACTAGCAGACAGACAGATTGATGACAAAGAAAGATTGCATAAGCACTGTTTTCTTATGAAACCAAGCCACAGTAGAATCAGGAGATTCAACATGATGTTCTGCAAAGATTACAATTCATCCACCTTATACAACTTATTATAGAGCAACATTATTCATTTTACACAGCAACACAAAATATTACCCAGGCAAAAGAAGGGCTGATCCCTCATTATCGTTGATCCAGAGGTCATGAACCTTGTTATGGGTCTTGCAAGCAAATAAAAAATTTTAACAATAGCATTGCAGAATTTTGTTTAGAGTTAAAACCTACATAAAATTGAATAAACAGACTCAGGATTTGGTTTTATCCTCAAATCACTATAAAAGTAAACTACACTGTTTTAAGTAACTAAAACCATAGAACCAGAGAATCATAGAGTGGTTTGGATTGGAAGGGAGTTTAAAAATCATCCAGTTCCAATTCCCCTGCCATAGGCAGGGACACCTTCCACTAGACCAGGTTGCTCAAAGCCCCGTGCAGCCTGGCGTTGAAAACTTCCAGGGAGGGACCATCCACAACTTCTCTGGGCAACCTGTACCACTGCCTCACCACTCTCATAGTGAAGAAATTCTTTCTTATATCTAATCTGAATGTACTCTCTTTCAGTTTAAAGACATTACCCCTTGCCCTGTCACTACATGCCCTTGTAAAAAGTCCCTCTCCAGCTTTCTTGCAGGCCCCCTGCAGGTAGTGGAAGGCTGCTATGAGGTCTCCTCGCAGCCTTCTTTCTCTTCTCCAGGATGAACAGCCCCAACTCTCTCAGCCTTTCCTCATAGGAGAGGTGTTCCAGCCCTCTGACCATTTTTGTGGCCCCCCTCTGGAGCTGCTCAAACAGGTCCATGTCTTTCCTGTGCTGAGGGCTCCAGAGCTGGATGCAGGACTCCAGCTGGGGTCTCACCAGAGCAGAACAGAGGGGCAGAATCACCTCCCTCCACCTGCTGTCCATGCTGCTTTCAGTGCAGCCCAGGATACGGTTGGCCTTCTGGGCTGCGAGCGCATGTTGTTGGCTCATGTTCAGCTTTTCATCTATCATGATCCCCGAGTCTTTTGCCACAGGGCTTTTCTCAATCCCTTCATTCCCCGGCCTGTATTGATACCAGCGGCTGCCCCGATCCAGGTGCAGGACCTTGCACATGGTCTTGTTGAACACTACGAGGTTCACCCAGGCCCACCTCTCCAGCCTGTCAAGGTCCCTCTGAATGTCATCCTTTCCCTCCAGCGTGTCGACCACACCACTCAGCTTGGTGTCGTTGGGAAAGTTGCTGAGGGTGCACTCAATCCCACTGTCCATGTCGTCAACAAAGATGTTAAACAGCACCAGTTCCAATACCAGCCCCTGAGGAACACCACTCGTCAATGGTCTCCACTTGGACATCGAGCTGTTCACCACAACTCTCTGAGTGCAACCAGCCAGCCAATTCCTTATTCACTGAGTGGTCCATCCATCAAATCCATGTCTCTCCAATTTAGAGACAAGGATGTCATACAGGACAGTGTCAAAAGCTTTGCAAATGCCAATTAATCACAGACACCTATTTCTATGTTACAGGAATACTGGTCACCCTTCTAAATTTCAGTAGGTATAACACAGGCTTCCTCACAAGCATTCATGTCTATACACATAAATGTAGTTCCCACAGATGAGCTCCATTCTGCAGCTGTTTTGCTGTGGTATACGTGCTTTAAATTTTGGTAGTATGCACACTTCAGTTTATACATGCATAAGATTTCTGTTTAATGTAAGTCACTCACTCCATTTGTGGTTGCCATCAAAGTTCTTAACCTCATTTAAATTCCCAATTTTACATAGAACTGAAGAGTTACCTCAAGAATATCGAAGCCTACGCCTTTCTGACGACCTGCATCCAGCCATTTTAAGTCAACAAACATGTCTTTTCCCTGACCCTTTTGATCTTTTGTTCAAAAGTTTGAAGGCTGCTTACTGACAAGTGATTTGTTTCCATTAGAACATGCCTCATTCCAGCCATCCGTGACCATTTTGTACTTAGGGCTTTATAACCAGCACGTCTCAACATTCCTAAAATCCCAGAGAGGATCTGAAAATAGAATAAGAAATGAGCATTTAAATTAAAAGCAACAGCCCTTGCATGAAGCTGCCAGGTTTTTATGGTAGATAGTGCCTTTTTGCCCACCCCCACTCACTCCACTCCCCCTTCTTCACAGGGTTACAAGCCGCATTTTCCATAATATTTTGCAATGCCACCTAGGGTTACATTCACTCTATTTATAGGGGCCTGTTTTAAAGTGAAACAGGTGTCAGATTGAATGAGGCTGTTGTCAGTATACATGTCCTCTTGGGGAGGGGATGGGAGGTTTACTACTTTCAGTACTTGGGGGATTTACAGTTTGATCACTAATCTCCCTCTGCAGGGCTCAGTGGGAGGAGGGGGAAGAACACAAGAACAGTGGAAGGAAAGGTTAGCTTTCTGCTGAAGCTACGCAATGCTGCCTCTCCCCCAGTTCCATGCAACCAGACCTTTTCTTTTTTCATGTACTGAAACTGATCCGAGTGTTCATGAAAGGGGCCAGACAGCCTGTCCTGAGGGATGAAACCCTTTGAACAGCCATGAAACAGGCAGAGCTCAGCTGAGGTGGGGGGAACTGAAGACTCTCATCCCACCCACATCACACCCACTCCTTTCCATCCCTCACACACCAGAGACCACTTCTGGGGAACAAAGATCAATGTAATGCCTGCATGCCTCTCCATCTTATGCCATCTTTGCTGTCATTATCTCCTAAATAGCAAAGCATTAACATCACATTCAGGAACTCTGGGAGGAGGCAAGATATGGACCACCGTGCTAAGTGGTGTAGAAATAAGCACCAGCATAAAGAGTCACTGACCCCAGAGTCAGACCAAGAAGGCAATGAGTATATGAACAGATGCAGGGGCCTGGGGGTAGCAAGGCAAGATGAGGTAGCATTTAAACATAATTTAGTGAAAAGCAGAAGTCCCAGCTCGTTGCTTGCCTTCACTCTGACTTGCAGGTTAGCCATGCTTATTGCCTAGGAAGTGATTTGTAAGAATGAAATAGAGGCCACTGAGACATTCGACATACACCAGTAACAGTTCATGAATTGTTGCAACTATTAATCACTACCTACATCAAAACAAACTTCTTCATACACTGAACTAACATTCCAGTACGTGCCAGACATCCTACAGTGGCAAGCAAAAGAATTGCTGCTTGTCCAGGAATACATCCAAACTACAGAAGCTGACTTGACAAACAGAGGGAGGACAAAGGTAATGTGATAAAGGTCAGACAGTTGACGAGAGGAAGGAGAACAGAACAAAAGAAATCGTGACTGAAGCTGACTTTTCTTGCTGGGGACATTTAATGCAGAGTTGAGTGGCTTTTTGTCACAGTAGAGAAAACAGGTCTTTGGGAAGCGCTGGAATGAGAAGCTCATAGATGGCATCAATGTGTAGGGAGAAGCTGGGAAGATGCGCAAGGTCAGTGCGCACTACAAAGACTGGAAGCAGAGCTGTCAGGGTGAAGACAGAGCTGTGGAGAAAGACAATAACAGAGACAATTTGGTAAGTAAGGTGTTCCTAGAAAGGAAAAGAGTTTGCATGTGACTCTGGTGACGATTTAGAGGTGTCTTGGACTCATCTGGCATCATCAGCATCCCAGTTTGGCTATATATTTTTTTAATATCCATCATGGATTAGAACCTAACAACTTCCACAACACCTGAAAATGGGATGATCTTTCAAGAGATAAAATCATAATTAAAGAATAATCTGGAAGAGAGGAATATTTAGGTGGATTAGGCCACCATACTGATTTCCATTGGAAGAAAGTAATCTGTAGTTCTTGGAAAGATATAAGCCACACAAAACTGTCATATTTATCCAAGGAACAAGGTGTTAAGCCAAATGGATTTACATGTGCAAAAATCCAAGTTCAGCATGTGTTTGTGGATTTACTGTGATTCATCAGACATTCATGTTAATTGGCTATACAAATAACAACTTACATTTTAAATTAAGTATTTGTACTTGGAGTTATCACTACTGTATAACTCATCATGGTATTTGTGGTTTCATTTGTGCACATATTTCTGAACACTTGGGTTTTAAATATCATGAAAATCACAAAAATATGAACAAATAATCACAAAAACATGAAAATCCCACTGCACAGAAATGCAGTGGAACTCTTGCAGAACTATTTAGTTTTATTAAGCAAGGAAACAAACTCTGAAAATAACAACGAAAAAATATCACATAACTTCACGGAAAATGGGGTTGGGAGAAGACACACAAATATTTAAGTACAAAAGGTTACATTTTCAGCAGTGCTCACCATCTCCCATTCCTGAAAATGAACACCAGACTCACTAGATGCTGAGCGCTGTCAAAAACCTAACCACTTCACTGAAAAGCCTAACTAGGAGCTGAACTGTCTTTGTAATCTGATCCCATCTGGGAGATGTGGCATACCAAATTCTTTGGAAAGAACTAGATCTTATCATTGCTGTTCCTGAATTAATAAAACACAGTTGAAAGAGTGCCTTGTGCAATATAAATCATTTTGATAACAAATTTACATGCTGCAAAAACAAACAAGCAAACAAAACCCCCAAAGAAATGAAGGTTTTTTTAGCAGGCTGTTCTTACATTTGGTGGGGGACTTCAAAAGAGGCAAATGGGTAAGTCCCCACCTGCTTAGAAACCCCGGGCACAACTTCACTGGACTTTGCCCTTCTCTAACCTCCAGCGCTTCTGTTTCCCCTTGTGCCCAAGAGCACAGAGATAAAGCTGGAGACTACTACAACAGACACAGCTCTGTTCAGTTCTGCGCTGTCTTCCAAAGGCTGGTGCAACCTTCTCTTCCATCTTACCATTCCTGAAGCTGTTGTGCCCAACTACTTCCTCACGGCAGGATTCAGGTGTGTACAATATATATATATACACATGTATGTACATATACACAGGCATACATGAAATTAATAGTTTGCAAAGAGGTTATCTGCAGGGGATTACAAAGCAGTTGCTTCCAGTGGGGAAACCATTATTAGACCTCTCTCTGGAAAGCACTTGGGTCTTGAATTCAGCTGTAACTACAAAAATGCTTTCCAGTCAAGGTCTGCTACCAGTCCACTGCCATCACTCCAACATTTGTCAGATCTCATGCCTGTAAGTAAAAGCCCATAGCTGGGATTATAGGAAATAAAGATAACAATAGCTGTAGTCTTTCTTGCCATTTTTACTTCCCTATCCCTAATATTCTTGGCAATTGATCACCCACCTCAAAAACCAGTCCTAGTTAACAAGGGAGGACACAGATGACTGAAAGCTTGCCAGTGTGATGCCCATCTACACGAACGGCTGGAAGGAGTATATGGGAAACTACGGGCCTGTTAGCCTGACGTTGGTCCCAGGGAAGGTTATGGAGTGGTTCATCTTGAGTGCACTCACCGGGCATGTGAATGACAACCAGGGGATCAGACCCAGCCAGCATGGGTTCATGAAAGGCAGGTCCTGCCTGACCAACCTGATCTCCTTCTATGACCAGGTCATCCACCTAGTGCATGAGCGAAAGGCCGTGGATGCTGTCTACCAGCACTTCAGTAAAGCCTTTGACACTACTGCCCACAGCACCCTCCTGGAGAAACTAGTTGCTCCTGATTTGGATGGGTATACTCTTCGTTGGATAAAAAAACTGGCTGGATGGCTGAGCCCAGGGAGTCATGGTGAATGGAATTAAATCCAGCTGGTGGCTGGTCGTGAGTGGTGTTCTTCAGGGCTGAGGTTTGTGGCCAGTCTTGTTTAATATCTTTATCAATGATCTGGATGAGGGGATTGAGTGCTCCCTCAGTAAGCTTGCAGATGACACCAAGTTGGGTGGGAGCGTCAATCTGCTTGAGGGTGGGAAGGCTCTGCAGAGGGATCTGGACAGGCTGGATCGATGGGCTGAGGCCAACTGTATGAGGTTCAACAAGGCCAAGTGCCGGGTCCTGCACTTGGGTCACAACAACCCCATGCAACACTACAGGCTTGGGGAGGAGTGACTGGAAAGCTGCCTGGCGGAAAAGGAGCTTGGGTTGTCAGTTGACAGCTAGCTGAACATGAGCCAGCAGTGTGCCCAGGTGGCCAAGAAGGCCAAAGGCATCCTGGCTTGTATCAGGAATAGTGTGGCCAGCAGGAGGAGGGAGGTGATTGTACTCCTGTACTCGGCACTGGTGAGGCCACACCTGGAGTACTGTGTTCACTTTTGGGCCCCCCACTACAAAACAGACATCGAGGTGCTGGAGCGTGTCCAGAGAAGGGTAACGAGGCTGGTGAAGGGTCTAGAGAACAAGTGTTACGAGGAGCGGCTGAGGGAATTGGGGCTGTTTAGTCTGGAGAAGAGGAGGCTGAGGGGAGAGACTTTATCACTCTCTACAACTACCTGAAAGCAGGTTGAAGTGAGGTGGGTGTTGGTCTCTTCTCCCAGGTAACTAGCAATAGGACAAGAGGAAACGGCGTCAAGTTGTGTCAGGGGAGGTTTAGATTAGATATTAGGAAAAATTTCTTTACTGAAAGAGTGGTCAGGCATTGGAACAGGCTGACCAGGGAGGTGGCTGAGTCACCATCCCTGGAGGTGTTCAAAAAATGCGTAGATGTGGCACTTCAGGACATGGTTTAGCAGGCATGGTGGTGTTGGGTTGATAGTTGGACTTGATGATCTTAGAGGTCTTTTCCAACCTTAATGATTCTATGATTCTATGAAAATTATCACTATCTCTATCAGTCTAATTAAATCTGATACCTACTAGCTATAGCTCTTTGGTTTGTTCTACTCTCCTACAGATTCAGTTCATTTTTCATTTTTTCTCAGATCACAGTTCTTACAATTATTTCTACAAAATGTCCTTCCTGTCTTCAGCATCACACAAATCTGCACTGTATTTGCAGTGTGTGACATGCCTTTATTCTTGAGGGTCACCAAACTGCATTTGTAAAGTTCTTGTTGGCTACAGCAGAAGTCCGTACACCACCCTTTGTGCTGTACAAGTAATGAAACACTAAAATCTTCCACTGTGCAGCAGGAACTTCATGTTCACCTTTCAAAGGATTTGCGACTCTTATGGAGTAAATTTACATTAACATAAATATTCCATTAGTAGAAATGTTTATAACATACTTCTCTCTCAAGAGGCATTCTGCAACATGATTCTTCAACCACTTATGTTTGACTAATGTGTATCACATTTGAATAATATAAAAAGACAACTGAGTTAAGTGATTGAATGTCTGGAGAAAACCAACGTTAATTTCCATTAAAAGCAAAGCACATTCCCTTAATTTTGCAGCTTAATTACTGCACTATTTGGCTCAGAAATAAAAATGGTTCAAGAAAAACTCTCCAATAACAGGTTGCTGAAGCTTATTTTTCCCCTCTCATGTACCTCTAAAAAAGATTTTTCATACACATTATTTCAAGGCTGTCTCGTGAACCAGACCAAGGCTGGTAATATTGAATACTTGCTTCCTGATATGTTGTTCATGTAATCTGATAACCTTGCAGGAGCTTGGCATTAGGCGGCTTCTACATCCCAGGCTACATTAGCGCCAAACATCCAGCCAAAGCATATGCCTGGGGTAAAACAATGCTCTTCTCCTCAGTTCCTTCTGATAGCAAATTCTCCATGGCACCCCAGAATTTTTCAGAAGCAGCATTATAAGTGAACTTTAGAAATGAACTGACACTCATGCTATCTGTTATGCTACTACGCTAACTTGTTGGCCATATGCTATTAGTAATCATAGCGGTTACTTGCTGAGGCTGCTTGGTTAAGATGAAGGATATGCTGTGTTTCATACAAATATCAACGTACTGATATCCAAAATAGATTGAGTCAGTTTTCCTGACATATAGAAGGCAATCCTTAAAGCTTTCCATTAAAATGAACAGGAAGCAAAGGCAAGTCAGTAAGTAAAGAATATATTAAATAGTAAAGCTTAACAAGCCTTCCAGTTTATGCATAGAAAACATATAACTGACAGACTTCAGAAGAAACTCATGGCCATGAGCAGGATCACTCCTTTGACTTCAGCAGGAAGAGGTCAATTTACTTTATCTGGAATAAAGCATTGTCCTGATGTCTTACATTATTGCTCAGTGGAGTAGTGACCCATATTTCTACTCCAGGCAGCTGGAAATGTCTCATAAGGGTCACTTCAAGTGTAATTATTCCTACTTTATCATGGTTATGGAAAGTTAACTTCCTTTGTGCTGAACTCCTGTGAAATTTCTAACATCAAATTGCTAAAAATTTAGCTCTAGTGAGTGGCGCTCAAGCAGTCAGATGAGGATGCAAGAGAAAAACAGAGAAAGATTAATTTGAGCCTTGTGAAGCGTCCTGCCAGTTAATTATTTCTTTCTTTCTTTCTGTAACAAAATCTTTGATTCTGCACTAACTTACGTAAAAAAATGTGCAAAATGGCAATAGCAGGAAGAGAAACTTTCATTTCAGCTCAAGGTTCAGTGACTTATAAGAGCAGAGAGTATATTTCCCTGAATAAACCATATGACCTCTTAAGTGCTCAGTCCACCCCATTTCTCTAGACTCTTATCTTTGTGTCTGGAGTGCACACAAGTGTACCATTACAGGGCCATTCTTCTATGCAAGTGGACAGTCCCCTCCTACTGAGGTTTTTTTAACTCCTGGTACACTTACAGTACGTGGTACATTGAGGTGTCTGCCTTGTATTATTGACTTCTATGGACAATATATGTAATAGACTTCTGCAGCATGGGCATAAAAAGGGGCATAAGGATAACACGCATTAGGCTCAGAGGACTGAATAGAAACAGAGGGCTTCAAGGGCTATCTCAAGGATCAGCAAATTTACGTATTTGAAGCAAAAGAGTGAATGCTAAAAAATTTGCTGTGTGATTTTATTGTTAAGAGGCTCCCATTTCTCACATCACACATCTGAGGTCATGATTAATACAAAGGTGTAGCCAACAGCCAACTTAGTTATTTGCACACCCATACAAGGGGCCATTTGACAAAATCAAACAGTGGTGAGAATAACTACTGTGCCCACACAGATATTGTCCACAACTCTTACAAAAGGAAAACACCTCTTTAAGGGGATTAAATATGAAGAGTTACTCTCAGTTGTAGTTTTTGTGTGTGTGAGTAGGAAATTCTTCTTATTTGTACAGTGTTCCACAAGTTCAGAGATCTTTCTTATCTCCAGATGTCATGCCAATTATTATCTGCTGAGTGAAGGGGGTGCCTTGTTGTCAACAGTTGCTGGAGGAAACAGTTATATCTACATGCCTCCTACTCAATATTTTTGTCTCTGGATATGCTAATTGCATTTAGAGCCCAAACCAGTAGAGCTGCTCTTCTGAACATCAATCCAGCAAGGAATCTAAGTGTATGCCTCATTTTACACATGCAAGTACATTAATGAAAATTGCTTATATTTTTGAAGCTAGACAGGTACTACAATTCCTTATGCGAATCCAATTTCTCAATGATGAATTAAAGTCTTCTTGTCATGTCTAACATCCATTTGAGTACACTACCACAGACAACTAAAAACACTACCTGAATGTTTCATGGCACTTTTGCAGACCCCTGATACTGCTAATCTGCTTATTAGGCAGTAGATGAACACTGCCTTATCTTGCAATTGCAAACTTTTGCTCTGCATCGGACAGAAAACATTGTATCTCTATTTTAGCGATTACCACAGCCATCAAAATGTTGCCACAGGAATGAACAAGGAAGAGGTTGGGCAATACTGCTTGCATAAAACACAGGATGCCACTGAAATCAAATGAAAACTGTCATGTACTTTAATGGAAATAAAAATTGGGTTATACAAAGAAAAAGGCCCTGACTCTGATTTGGTAAAACACAGGGCTGTAGAGCAGAGTGGAGGGATTTCTAAGTGTGCACGGAAGTAATCGGCATGAAACTGTTGTGGGTAATTTTCCATGCTGGGAGGTATTTGTTGCATGGGGAGAGATGTACATCAGCTCAGAAAACACGATGGTACAGCAGAGAGCTGGAGAGAAATGAAGTGGCAAGCCTCAGAACACCCACAGGGGCAAGCAGCAGACCTGTGCGCACATCTCTGCACCACGAACCATACCATACTCCCCCTTTCTGGGAAAACCAGCAGTGACTTCCCTGCCACAATTATGTAACACCATCCATCAGATGTCAAGCAAAACACATATGAAACATATAAACATAAACCAATACAGCAATTCTAGCACTTAAACTGTACAGACACTTAATACCTTTAATTGCATTAAAAACAATACTCTCCAAGCAGCAGGACATTTGTGGTACATTTGATCACACAAGAGTTATGAAGCAGTGTCAAAAAAGATGAGGCCTTCCAGAGGCCTTCTTGGTAAGCATGCCTGATGGAGGATGCTGGCCATTTGTGTCAGATAGCTATGTGAAGGATTTAAGCACCAAATTTCTTCCAACAATGCACAGAGGTACTCTGCTCTAAAAGCTCCACTCTTCCCTAGATGGTAGGAAGCAATATGATAAAGCAGAAGCTACAGTATGCTGAAAGGACTACACGTATTTGAAACCTCTATATAAATATATACACATATACAATCAACATTATCACATGGAGTTACCCACAGCTTGGCTCACAAAAAGCAAAGGACAGAGCTACCTGGCCTTCCCCTTACACCTTCATATACCAGCATAAACTTTGCCTCTGACAAACCATAACCTGAAGAAGAATCACCAGAATGCCTTCCTGGAGAACAGCATCTCTGAGGAGACATCACCGAGAAGCAGCTATATGCCTAATAGGCACATTTCTTTTTTCTTTTACAGAGAAACCATATTCTTAGTATTCACAGTAGTACTTTTTCAAAGAAAGGTTACATAAAGCGATACAACACACACACAGAGACACACGCAAGAAAGAAATGTGAATGACTCACTGCACTTATGCAAACTAAGTTGCGTAAGCCTGTTTTTCTCAGCTCTTAAAAAAACCCAAACCGGTACATACACAACCCTTAAAAATGAGCTGAAATTCTCAGTTATGAAAGTTAAAATTGTTGAATAAAAGCAGAACTCCCTCAGCTTCTCAGGGTCCTTCACGCCCACACCTGGTGTAGTGTTTACCAATGGATAAAAATAGAAAGTTGAAATTTAATAGACCCTAACATTTATCACAGTATTTAAGAATCAAAATAGAAAACATCAGAGAAGTGGAATTCACTTTAGACAACCCTGAAAACACAGAGATCAACAGCTATGTTTTGAAGGGAATTTAGTTAATCCTCACTGAAATACTACCCTCTAGGTATTTAGCAAGGGCAGGCTAGAAAGAAAATAATCAACTGCATTTCTTCAATTCAACAGGTAGGTAACTACAATAATGCAACCTCAAAAGAATTTAATCTTTTTAAAAAATCCTGCAGAATTTCCTCTAAATGACTACATTCATGACATATTAATTGTTGGCAGATGGCATCATAGGAGTTGGTTTCTTCAGACATGCACAAAATCCACCTTTCTTGCTAAAGGGCAGGGGTATTTTCTTATCTTCCAGAGGCAGCAGTTGACAACACGCATGCTAGCAGTGGGACAAGAGAAGATGGGGAACTCCATACATCACCGCTCGAGATGTCAGGAACCATTACCTGTCCCAGGCACAAGGCATCAGCAATCAGCCCATCAGCAATATCTCCTCGATATCAGATTTGGAAAAGACATAAAAAGTTTGGCACACCAATCTTGAAAGCTGCCAAACCATGCCTCTGAACAGATAGGCCACAAAATTTAGATAAATTATGCCCCAAATTAAGGAAGGTGTAACGCAAAATGAACCTCCTAATGTATTCTCAGAAGTGCGATCCACAACAATTTAAGAGAACGTTTGCAAATAATCCTTCTTTTAACTGCAGTAGTAGCGTTACTTTGGTGAATTATTCAAATCTACTGCTGATGAGATAATATCAGGCCAGAAAATCGTATGAGTCAGCTAACCGACTCTCACAGGATCCTGTTCTCTCTCTCTTTCACAGCACACAAGCGGCGTGAGACCGATTAGCAACTGGAACCTACGAGAGCCTGAATGTCAAGTTCGGTGGATGGCTCACGGGCTGAAGCACCACTCAGTGAGATGGAAGGCGGCAGACCGGCGCGTGTCCCTGCCCGTACCTACGTTCCTGATGCTGAGCAGCGCGGTAGTGCCAGGGCAGCCAGGAGGACCCTGCCCATGATGAGGTGGAGCAGAATGGCAGAGAGAGCTGCACTGGTGAAGGACAGCAAAGAGGGCAACAGAGGAGGGAGGGTGGGGAACGGCTCAGAAGGAACCTGAGGCAGAACAACAAGAAATTTGCAAGGTCAGGCTGTTTTACAGACTAGAATACTACATATTGCGCGTAAGAAGGAAACACTGAGCATACACTGAGCCGGAGGCTGCAACAGCATCGCGCGATTCTGGCACCTTCATTCCGGCTTTGTGACTGCAGAAGCAGCCCTTGACGGCATTCTAGCTTGTCATTCAAAAAGCTGTCTGTTTTGCTTTACACGATACACGGGACATGAATCCTGGTCCTGCGCCCGCTGCCTGTTACTTATTCAACATAAGAGACACACAGAAAACTAAGAATAGAGTATATTTAGAGGAAACAAAAGCCTAGACTTTAAGGCCACAAGCCACAGCTCAATGGTTCTGTAAGATATCTTTAGAAAAAAAACATTTTCTGTGTTATGGTAAATTAACTACTTGTATTTTAATAACACACTGGTTTTTGAGCTACAGAGTTGGTGTCACAGATAATAAAAACCAAATTCTTGGTCTCTGTCAGAAGAGCAATCAATGCAGCACTCATTTTCAGGGACCTCAGGGATAACCACACTTCAGTTTCAAACAGTTGGCAGTCCATCAGCTTTGAAGTACAGGTTTAGAGCACACCAGTAACCCAACAATCTGCCTGCAGTCTTGCCTCAGACACAGGGACAGACAGCATTCAGGAACCGGTTCCGCTCTGGCAGACAGCCAAAGGCAGAAACAGCCATCCCACTGCCTTCAGGTTAATCTCGGTTAACAATAATGACGCTAAGAAGAGCCATATTCATGAACTCCAAGCAACAGCCTCCACTTCTCCTAAGATGCTTCTGGTATTAGGGTGAAAAGTCCTTCAAAACTGGAAACTAGCCTAGGCTTGGTTTCAGAAAAGACCTCCAGGTATCACACACAGTCAGCTGCCACATGGCTCTCCCTTCTATTCAGGGCACTTCGGGTGGGTGCAGGAGACAGGGCTGAGCTGAGGGAAAGCACACCACACCAACACAACATCTTTGCTAAAGATCTATGGGCAGAACACTGATGGAACAGAAATTTCAATAACAAAAACACTGCAGAACGTCTCCCTCTGGGAAACCTGATGAAGGACAGTTCATACTGATGACTGCTTCGACATGCTTCAGAAGCAAGCTGCTGCAGGTAGAAGAAGCATCTAGCACCGGGTCAACACAGAGCTTTGTGTGGGTCATTCATGTTGCGCTGTGCCACATAGACCAGGCCCAGAAACAATATAGCCTTCTCAGCTAAAACAAATGAAAAAGTGTCTGTGCATTAATGAAACTGAAGAACAAAATAAAGTGAAGACAGTCCCAGCCCTAGCAAGTTTTATGTGCGCAGTTAACTTTATTTCCACAGTTAGTCAAGTCACGTAAAGTCAGATCATATATAAGTCTTCGCATAATGCAAATTTTTCCATGTCAGCCTTTTCAGAGGAGAAATCATTCTGAATGCTTAATACAAGCCAGTATATTGTGCATGTACATTTAACACTATTTCAATATATCTGGATTTCCATTCAACTTTTGTCACTCAATAGAGCCACAAACAAACAAACAAACCAGTTTATTTCCTGCATTCTGTCCTTCAAACAACACAACAGAAGACAAAGACTAAGTGCCCTGTCAGACAGGGCAAAATTCATTTTTACAAGAATTCATTTTACTGAAAGCTGCCAAAATTATCTACTTGGGTTTCATGGCCTCATCCTGACCAACAAGGAGCTGTGAATTCTGCTGACGATGGAGCAGATTACATGCCGGTACTCCATAGTGCTTACACTGATAAATCAACTTTATTTTTAGGAAGTACAGACTCTGCTTTCAGAAAGTACCACCGCCACACCCAGATTCTATTTTAAGGGACAGGCAAGACCCTACGAATGCAAGCCGGGTTAGTTACGCCACTGATTCAAGGCAAAGGTAGGGATTTTTAATCTGTGTTGTTCATTGATTCTCCACAACTTCCTGACCCTCCTTGCTTCTGAGCAGGAGGATAAAGAACACGAGTATCGCTTTGTTCACTGTGAGACCACATGAGTGCAAACAAGCAACGATGACAGAAAAAGGAAACTGAGAATGACTTTGAAACTTTGTGTTACGTATTCACAGTGGACAAAAGCATGCTTTCTCTGAAAATGACAGTCCAGCTGCCAGCTTATGCACTGAGGTTTTGCTGAGGATGTAATTTATAGACTGACACTGTAGTTACAAGCGCTGAATGTTGACTGGTTGGCTGAAGTCAGAAGACAGACACCCTAGCCCTGCGAAACGCCAGTCTGGGTGAAGCCAGATAGCTGCAACTTGGTAACTCACGCACACAAGCTTTCTGACCAGGAACTTGTGCGTTGACTGTATGGAATGCACTGCTGCTCTAATCCAGCCACATCAGGTAAATCATTTCCTGACCAAAAAGCATCACTGCTGGGCGCCCTTCTCCGGCAGACACACCCGAGAGGATAACGATGGGAATGAAACCGTTCTTTCAGCCCCAAAGGCAGGGCTGTGCCACACTGGCAGAGCTGCTCAGGAAAGCTGGAGCGACTGCTGTGCACCAGCCTTGGCACTGATGGAAGATGCTAGGATCAGCAATTATGCTAGACAAGTCACACGTGACCTCCAAATTCACTTCTTGCTCCTGAGGACACAGCTGAAAAGGCCAGTACAGAGGCTGTTTTCCTCCCATAAAGATTGTTTAAAATATGCTTCATGTATAGAGGTTATGATAAGCATACTGGTATATACGTGACTATATTAATTACATACGAATGAATATATTAGTGTCTATATTTAATGGAGACATACTAAAGATACATAAATACATGTAGCACATTCATGGGTATTTCACAGAATTACACATCATTCCTTCCTGCTATCGTCACTTCAGCTATGCACAGAATTATTGCTCACCTGAAGAGTACTTATGGCAGTTCTTCTAAACTTGCTTCGAAAATATTAGTGGTAAATATAAGGTATACTACATTTTTAACATTAATTATGCCATTCTAGAAATCAAAGCCACCAATATCTGCTAAAACTACCAAATACTGTGTCCCACACAATGTTTACTGTTTAAACAGACCCTTTATCTAACAGGGAAGAGGCACAAACGAGGCCCACGGGCTCTGCACAGGATGCTCTTCTTCAGAGTGTTGCTAACAGCTCAAGCAATGCTATGCCACCTGGAGTTGCTTCTAGTGGGGAGAGGTTGCGTGCTGGGTGGAGTACCAATGACAACAGAGCTGTAGTTTAATAAAATCTTTCCACGAAACAACGTTTGCTTTGCTTGGACCCCAAGAATGAGCTTTTGTTAATTTTAGCATACAACATGAGCACAGATGGGTCTACTTTTTGCTGCGCTAGCCTAAACCAGCAATAGAAATCTAGTAGCATACAGCTACAAACTGGCACATGAACAATTTGACCCATTTCGTAATCTTTGGATTCAGCTTTAGCTGAGAGTTCCTTATAATTTCAATATAAAATGACTTGGAGAACAAGAGAACAGCAATGGTCTGTGCAGTTTTCTACTTTACATACTTATCAAACAGACTTGGGCATATGTGCATTGCATCTACAGATAGCCGATATATGCAATTATGTGATAATTTTCAGTATATACACCTCCTTTATTCTCAAGGATGAAAACTCTGATAATATAAATAGTTGGTAGCAGAAGGTGTCGTCTATTCGACTATTGAAATAATTCACAAGTGCAGCCCTAGAAGTCAGTTTAAAGCGTACTGTAAGAGAAGCCTACTCAGAGAAATGGTAATGAAGGGGGGATGCGCTGGCACTTCTTAAGTGCTGTAAAAGCAAGACCTCTCTCAGCTCGTGCACCTCTAACTCCCTTCAGTCACTCACAAATTAAGTCTAGCTGACTGTCAGCTGCAATTGCAAGCAAGTTCTTTATAAAAACTTCTCTGTTCGTAGCTATAGGTAGCCTGACCAACCTTAGAGCTCTGCCTTCTTTTCTACCTGCAGGATGTATGCTTGTGTTTAGGGGAAGAGAAGAAAGAAAAGAAGGAAAGAAAGATATGGTACGCTAGGCCTGAAAAACAAACAGGTCAGGCATGATATACCCAGTTCCTGTTTTGATCCACCACTTCCTGCATGGTCAGGCAGCTGGAAGCCCCTGTCTTCTGAGTGGTCAGTCATCTACTGTCTCACAGCTTGCTGAGACGTGGACGGACCTGGAACAGAGTGCACAAAGCAGAAGGGAGCGTGGGGACTCACAAGCTAGCAACGGTTGCAGGAGATGGATCAGAGACATGGGAAACATTTAGATGGTGTAAGATGCCACACAATTTTAAATCCGTCAAAAGCATGGAGCTGTGCATTTCTATAATAACATATCTTCTGATGTATTTCACAAGAAGCCGGTACCATGTAGAAATAGGTGAATGAGCACAAGCACAGCCTATTTCCTAGCACTGTCCTGCAAAATCAGTATTTACTGCTTTTCTTTGCATTAGATAGCCTCAAGGTGACATACAGGAATGAAGTTCTGTCATCCCTCTGGGGTGAATTATTAGCCTTCCTTGCATATGCAACACAACAGCAAGCTCAGAAGCATCTTGTGACTCCCAATTGCTCGGGTGACTTGCTAAGATCTGGGCCACATCTATGTACCATAAAGACCTCTTTCTCAACAGACACAGTTCATTGTGAGGAGAAAGATGGCAGCAGAGAACACGTTTGCTCCCAAGCCCTCTTACTACAGCTGCCCAAGAAGGGATTTCCTGTCCTGTGGGGTGAATTCCTCCAACTAATACTGAAGTTTTCACTCCACCAAGCTAACACCCCCGCTCCAGCTGAGCAGGCGAGAATTTAGGACAAAGGAACCATGAGAAAGACATTGTGGACAGTGTCCCCTCATCCATCGCCCACAGCCTGCTTTGCCCTCTGAGAACACTCCCTCCTGGTGGTGCTTCATGAGAGGGAGAGAAGGTGCTGTGGTCCCAGGTACCTCTTCTAGGGATTGTGCGTTTTTTTAAGGTTTCACTGTATTAACCTAGTGTCCTGGTTTTGGCTGGGGTAGAGTTAATTTTCCCACCAGTAGCTGCTGTGTCTTGGATTTATTACAAGAATGTTGATAACACTGATGTTTTCAGTTGGTGCTAAGAAATCACGGACTTTTTCCAGTCTCCCATATTCAGCTAACCAGCAGGTGTGCAGGAGCTGGGAGGGAGCATGGGCAGGCAGCTAGCCCAAGCCAGGCAATGGAAATATTCCATACCATAGATGCCATGCTCAGTTTACAAAGGCATGTTGGCTGAGGGGGGCAGGTACCCTCTTTTATCTTCTCATTGAGTTTGAGTCTTCTCTTGTCCAGGAGTGCAAACTTTTCCAGGAAATTGGTCTTATTTCTGTGAATTTGGCAAGTTATATGAAATTTGTGAGTTTGGCAAAATCTGTGAGCTCCAGGAAATCTGTGGGTTCCACAATTGCTGCTTGGGGACTGACTGTAAATCTATCATCAGGTGGTGAGAAAATTGTATTTAAAGAGTTTATTTTGCATATTAATTGTTATTATTATTGTTGTTAGTATTTCCCTTGTTGTCTTATTCAACTGTCTTTATCTCAACTCACGAGTTTCCTCTTTTGTCCATTTCTCCTCCCCATCCCGCTGCGGTGGGAAGGAGAAGGGTGAGCGAGCGGCTGTCTGATGCTTAGTTGCCAGCTGCCTGGCTAAACCACAACATCTAGAATTCCGGAAAGATGAATAAAAAGCCCTAAAATGCACTTCAAGAAAATTAAATCTCACACCAGATGCATGTTGTAACTTAAAAGCCTTCAGGGCCCATTGCCACCATGTGCTACCTCTCCCATGGTTACACCAGACATCATCGCCATCTTCTAGAGTTCCATGCACTTTGCAGACAGCCTTTTGGATATCTCATACTTCACCACCCATTAGAATACTGAGAAATAAGCCCTATTTACAGAAGAATTAGGCCTAAGTATGTATCAAGACCAGTATTTTGCAAATCCTAAACTCCAGCAAATTCTGACTCTCAGAGACAAAAACGAACTATGCACCCACACTACAATCCTCAGAACAAAAAAAAACTCAGCCCTTGTCTGTACATGAAGGCATCCAAAACCTTATAGGATTGTGTTGAATGTTGCACTCCAGAATAACAGAAAACTTTCTCGGTCTAGCTGAGTAGACACCCTGCTCAGGCCCAGGCCCCCGTCTTAAGAAACTGAAACCAGGTGTTTCTCCTAAGGGCTAAGGGCCCCTCCTGAAGGGGCTAAGTCTAACACATGTATGTCCGTGTGCACCTACTCCACTCATTGGGTCAGGCTGATATAAAAACTAATAGCCACCACTTACTTTTTCAGCATAGATGAAGCTGATAAGGGTTTACGCTGGATGTGGGACAATCAGAAGTCAGCACCTCTTTTCCTGAGCAGATGTAACTCTTCATTTCACAGGAAAGCATCCTGGGTGCCTCAGTCTAGAGGACTGAATCTTCAGAACCACTGGAACTGCACTACTTACTAGCAAATTAGTGATGTGGATGCAGGGCATGCATTAACGCACGTAGAAAAGAGTGAGCCTGCATGGGCAGGAAACTGGGGCACCCACCTGAGGGTGGGGATACATCCATTCTGGTCACCAGATGAAGTATGGAAGCAATCGTATGAGCAGGAAAAAGACCCCAGGTCTTTTTCTTACCAGTCATGAAAAACAAAAAACAAAAAAACAAAACAAAACTTCAAACACTGAAAAATATCTCTAACACAGAAAAGTATAGGCAGTAGCCCAGCGACTGTACTATTGCCTTGTAGCGGGCAAAACATGTGGATTTGAACTGAGGAGAGAGAAAACTGAACTGATTTGTCTCAGAAGTCAGCAATCCACTTGCTGTCTACAGAACGCAGCAGCTTAAAACCAGTATCTGGATTTCACTCAGCCATCCAAACATCTGCTGTCTACCAAAGCCGTCTTCTGGATGAGACCTGCCCTCTGACCAGGCCTATGACAGTCTTGTGCACAGCTGCTTCCCCTTCAAAATAGCCACTTACCCCTCAAGTTAAGTGGTCCACATCACCCCAATAAGCTCATTATAATCAACCATGCTGGCATTTTCTGCTTAGCTTCTGACATTCTTGTCTGTTGAAACTCCTCTGATCTTGGGGCTGTATCCCACGGTTCCTGCTTTAATCCACCCCTACATTTTTCCATAATGAGGCTCATATATCCCTACACACCACATACAAACACACACGCAGACAGTGTTTTAAATAATTAGTAATTTTCCCTTAAGGGTAAAAATGTTCTGTAATACTATTTCTTTTTGTTATGAAATAATGTAAACGATCTTGGTGTGGTAATACTTTGTAATACGGCTGTGTTATGCAATTCTGGCTGCAGGGTTCAGATCGCTTACATGCACCTGGAGATACTGACACATGCTGGAGACCTGGAGCTGTTGAAAAGCACTTACATGTCCCTCATATGTATATACACATGTGCATAAATACACAAACAAAATGACATACCTATCATCTGCCTACATCCTTTTACATAAAAATACCAGGTACAATAAGGTCTGTGTAGTTTAATTTCTGCTCATTTCCTGTTCTCTTCAAGTGAAGATCCCTTTGTAAACCTTAAAAAAGAAAATTAGTGCCTCTTTTTAAGGAGGCAGATCTGATCTCCTGCCTTCTTTTGTGCTAAGACATGTAAATCCTATTGACTTCAGCTAGAGCGTGTTTGGGTCAGTGCAACTCAATATCCTCAACTTTGGTTTTATTCTTTTCCTCAGCTTTCAATTTAGTTTTGTGAGGAAAATGTAGAATCTTGCCAAAAGTTTGTGTTTGCAAAGCAAGTGCTACTGCCAAGAACATAAGAATCTATTTGTTTAGTGACTTTTTTCCTTCTCCTTTAAGGTCATCATCGGGTTAAGGTGATGTGAATGACATAACATTCGCATGAAAAACAGTTTCTCACTTCATCTTCCTCTTTTTTTAATTCCAACAAAGGCAGTGGCTGACTTTGCATAACCAGAAGTTTATCTCTAAATCACCGTGGACTGTGTGGTTGTGCCTAGAGAAGTTAACCATCAGTGGAGTTAAACATCAGAATGCTGGCTGCCTCAGCACCAGCACCACAGTAAATCACATGCATGTCCTGGCAGGAGCAGGCATTTTTTCCCACTTTCCATCATCCCACAGATTCTTTCATCTCAGGACAGTGGGATAGCAAAACTGTGTAGGAAAGGTATGCTTTTAATACTCACCAAAAAGTTGGGAGTCAGAAGGGAAGTCATCTGCTATTGAAGGAAAAAGACAACAGAAAGATCAATGTTTGGGGGATAAGGAAGATGACAAGAAGGTTCGGGATCAGTCTTGCTTAGAAGATAATACTGGGACAATGGGAACTGTGGTCAAAAAAAGTCAAGCCTGCGCAAGGCTAAAAGGTAGAGAAGGAGAGGGTTTTCTTGAAACAAAATGTTATTAGTTCACCACTCTAAAAACTGTAAATTGTTTCCAAAATTAGACTGTTTCCATGTGGTCTCCTTCTTTTGCTCCAACTCACAGTCTGTCCCACCCAGTCCTGGGGTGCTGTACGGGGCAGGCTACAGTGCAGTTCCACTGTGTGGACAAACACATGGATGTAGTTGGCACTGATCAGCATGCAGTTACATGTCTGAAACACGGAACGACAAACCAACAGCCAAGTATCTACAGGTATACCATACCAGCTACGACCATTCCTTGAAACGGTCTGTAATCTACAGCGCGTACACGGCCCTGGTACACTGTACCCATATCATGTGCGTAAAATCTGCCTGTCCTCGCAGCGAGCAACACCACGCTCCTGTAGGAAGGATCTCACACTACATTGAACACGCAGTGCTGGTCATCACGAGATGGATCTGACAGCTAAAGCTGCAGGTCTAGGTACAGAGTTCAGGGTCTTTGGCACACAGGAGGCAAGCGTACTCTTCAGCACACTACAACAGAAGATGTACCCGAGTTTCCTCTCCCACCTTTCCTCTACATGACAGCTTGCATGCTCTAGAGTTCATCTCCAGGCATACTTCAGTCAATTTAGTTTCAAGCACAACTGATTCTACCTTGCAGCACAACGGCTGCCAACATTACTAACAATGTATTTATAGAGAGACAGTTTTTCAAACTGAACATTGCAAGTGACGTTCAGGGGGTTTGAAGGAAGGTCTGCTCTGGAGCATATGCTGAACTCTCTGATAAGAACTGTCACACTGCTTGCTGTACGCGTGTAACTTACATGTGAATTGAAAGACAAAACTATGGAGCCCACGTTACCTCTAGCATCAGTGGAAAGGGGTTGATGCTGCCAGCAGGCATGATTTAGCACACTTAAATCTATCTGGGTACCTCCAGATAGGAAGTGAATATTTACCCCACTTAATTAGTAAAATAAAGTCTTGATTTGGGGAATTATTGATCTTGTCAATCTCCAACAAACAATGAGGATTCTTAATACTTCACAGGATTTGATCCTAAGGAGCCGTAACTCAGACACACAAATGCTGTCAGACAGAATATTTTGCACTGAGATCATTAAAATGAAATCCCTACCTTAGAGATCTGGTTTTGGTTCAGCTTTCTGCATCCATCATTCTAGGATATGTCCACATGTTATAGAGATAACAAATACCACCTTTTTTTACCTGAACCCTTACATTTAGTCCTTATGCCGTTATGCCAAAATGAGCTAATACTCAAAATACTTCTGAAAACACTATACTGTCAGTCTGTTTTTACGTTAGTCACCTGTAGGTGGACAGGGAATCCAAACGACTTTTTCCTTTCTCCTTCAGTAACTCTGTCAAACTACACTTTTAATCCAAGAAATTGTTTTAAAGCAAATATAAGAACCCTATTTGACTAAGATGCATTACCAGTGCTTTTTTTTTTCCACATGAATAACCCTCACTCTCATTTTCGTTTTCATAATTAAAGAAAATGGGCTGTTTTTTAATGTCTGTTCCAGCAGAGCTGAAGATGTTGATTTCAGACTCATTCAGACTTTAAAGTCTAATTCATGCAGTTGATCCACAACATTAACCGGAGTACAGGTCTCATCAATTTGATAAAATGTCTTTATAACAACAGATGGTAATTTGTTGACACTTAAAGCTTTAAATGGACTCTGTTACAAAACCACTTAAAATGCTTTCTTTAAAAGAAACTAACAAAAAAAACCCCACACAAGTGTTCAGATACTTCAACCCAAAGAAACTGCTGACAGATTTGTTTTCAGCCCAGCAGAGTAAAGAGCTGACAACATATTTTTGCTGGATATGGTAACTTGGGTCTATTTTTAGGACTTTTTTTTTTTTTTTAAGTACATCAAAATAGCAGTGGGCTTAAAAATCACCATCTGCTTCTAGCAATGAAATAATTCTCCAAAGAATAGATAATAGGCATAAAAAGCCCACCCCCAACTCTTACATTCTCTACAGCAAGACTGAAAGTCACAACTATGTATTTCTTGTAAGCACTGTTTATTTCATAAAACAATACTGCAGGGTCATAACACTCCTGTAAGTGTTCAGTATACTTATTTATCAGTTATTAATTCAGCAGCATAAACTGTTTACATTTCAGCTGAGAATGACCGACTGGCAAGTGCTATTGCTTTTATGACTTAGAATAGTCTAAAGGTGCTGACATTTCAGGCACAATGCAGACTCTCCCCCTTTCTTACTTTAACCTGGATTTAGTTAAGGTGGGAAAGAATTCTGATTTGCAGGTAATGATTTTTTTTTTTTTTAAATGCCCTTTACAGCTGTTCTGTAATTAGGATTTGAAAAAGTATGTAAAGAAATCTGAGCTCGTTTGAGTCCAACTAGTTTGGATACTGATAACAATGAATCACTATGTCAGTTCAAGATGGCCCAGGACCTGGACGCTTGCTCGTTGGATGAAGCCTGTCAGCACAGTTTCTCAATCCTCATTGGAGTTTATGCCTCTGACAGCTAGAACAACTGACTGCACAACAAGATAAAACCGGCCCCACAGATATCCCCGATGCTCTACCCAGGCATCAATAGCCTTAGGAAACAAAGTCGTTATTATTTAAAATCAGTTAGTCCTCGCCCTTGTATCTTTCTGTCCTGGGTTTGGCCAGAACAGGGTTAATTTTCACCGGAATCCAGGAAGGGGCACAGCCGGGGGGTGGGGGCTGACCCCACCTGGCCAAACAGAGCCCGGTATTCCATACCATGTGTCGTCACGCTGGG
>Ga0065711_1001454_pt1 | contig 43133 bp, 28 predicted proteins | sample Hoacrofraction12_FD_59098 | JGI IMG/M metagenome (GOLD analysis project Ga0065711, IMG submission 59098) | Hoatzin crop microbial communities from Cojedes, Venezuela - Epithelial fraction 12 v2 (version 2) | ecosystem: Host-associated > Birds > Digestive system > Esophagus > Crop | place... | reverse complement strand
TCAGAGGGAAGAAGTTCTTCCTCATGTTCAGACGGAACTTCCTGTGCCTCAGTTTGTGCCCATTGCCCCTTGTCCTGTCACTGGGCACCACTGAAAAGAGCTTGGCCCCATCCTCCTGACACCCAGCCTTAAGATATTTGTAAGCATATATTAGGTCCCCTCTCAGCCTTCTTTTCTTCAGGCTGAAAGGTCCTCCAGGACGTTTCAAAGATGATGGAGAGTGGCTCAGCAATGGCATCTGCCAGCTCCCTCAGCACTCGTGGATGCATTCCATCGGGACCCAAGGATTTGTGGGCATCCAGATTGCTTAGATGATCCCTCACACAGTCCTCCTCGATCAAGGGAAGGTCATCCTTTCAGCAGGATTCCTCTCTTGCCTCCAGGACCTGGGATGCCTGAGGGCCGGACTTAGCAGTGATGACTGAAGAAAAGACGGCATTCAGTAACTCTGCCTTCCCTATATCTTCCGTCACCAGGGCACCAGGGCACCTCGTTCAGCAGCAGCCCCACATTATCCCTAGTCTTCCATTTGCTGCTGATGTACTTGAAGAAGCCCTTCTTGTTGTCCTTGACTTCTCTTGCCAGATTCAATTCCAGGTGGACCTTAGCCCTCCTCGTTGCATCCCTGCATGCTCTGACAACATTCCTGTACTCTTCCCAAGTGGCCTGTCCCTCTTTCCACACTACACAGACCTTTCTCTTCCACCTGAGTTCTGCCAGAAGCTCCTTGCTCATCCATGTGGGTCTCCTGCCTCCTTTTCTAGATTTCTTTCTCAGGGGGATGCACCAATCCTGAGCGTGGAGGAAGTGATGTTTAAACTGCGACCAGCTCTCTTGGACCCCTCTGCTCTCGAAAGCCCTGACCCATGGGATTCCTCCAAGTAGGTTCTGGAAGAGGCCAAAGTTAGCTCTCCTGAAGTCCAACATTTTGATCTTACTTATTGACCCACTTCCTCCACACAGGATCCTGAAGTTCACCATTTCGTGGTCACTGCAGACGAGGCTGTCTCCAGCCTTCACATCCTCAACCAGTCCCTCTTTGTTTGTCAGTACAGGGTCGAGAAGAGTGCCTCTCCTCGTTGGTTCCTCCACCACTTGCATTAGGAAGTTATTTTTGATGCTCTGCAGGAACCTCCTGGACTGCGTGTGCCTGGCTGTATGAACTTCCCAGCTGATGTCAGGGTGGTTGAAGTGCCCCATGAGAACCAGGGCCTGTGACTGTGAGGCTGTCTGCAGCTGCTTGTAGAAGGCCTCATCAACTTCCTCTTCCTGGTCAGGTGGCCAGGAGGAGTATTTCTGTCTGTTGGTGTTAGAAATGTCTTGATGGTACCGAAAGGTATCAGCATCTGTCACATATAGATATTTCAAGAGATAAGTAAGGTAAGCAGTCAATTTGCATGAATATTTGAATTTAACAGTAAATTTAACAGTAAAAGCTGAGATTCTGACTCAGTAGAAGTTCTACTGGAAGACAATACAATTTCCACCTGACTCAGGAATGAGAAATGATTTCACACATAAGGATATCCGAAGAACCTTTCATCTTCCAATAATATTGAAAACATCAACAAATCAATAAAATATGTTCATAAGGTATCATTGTGCATGTTTTAGGATGCAGACAGTTTATCAGAGGAAAGAGAAATCTATATGAGTGATTATGTGAGCTCTTGCTGGGATCAGGAAGGCTGGGTTTTTAATGTTATAGTATTTAGTCCACTACACTACACCTGCCGTAAAATATTGCATCCACTTATTAAGGGCTGTCCCTGCATAGAGAGAGGCTGACTGGGTCACTGGACAGGATGCTCTGGTATGGCCACAGGCCACCAAAGACTGGCTTCCTCTTTAAGGTAGGTAGCCAAGTATCCTCTTTCCCTCTGTAAAAACAATATTTTAGTCAATTAACTTTATTAGGTGGTTATAACTCCTATGAATAGGTAAACAGAAACTGTTTCTGTGTTTTGTGGCTTCACAGGCTTCAGCCTTTCAGGAAGATGGAATCTGTATCTATATGTCAATGTGTTTAATACTTATGATGCCAATAAGAAAGCTTGGTATTACTTTTATAGCAGAATAAAATTAAAGTTAAAATAAATTAAATAGCACTTTTTCAGGTAATTCTGATTCCAGGGGTGATTCTCCCCTTTTTTTAGTTTGTGCATGGTCTTGGCTATTTGTATCAGATTAGAAGACCACACATATCTCTTCCTTCCTTTACAGTGATGAATTCATTTCTTCCTCAGTTCCCATCTATGAGTTGTATAATTGGAAAAATATTCTATTACTACACTTTGGATGGCACTTTGTGTTGCTTTTTGAGCAGACTAATGTATCTCTAAGTTCTTTTTTTTTTCAGTTCAACAATATGACGTAGAACAATTCAAATAACAATAGTGTAAGTAGCTTAATCTTCCTGCCTTTTTTACATATGCATTTATGTACATGCTCTCCTCACTATGTTACGCTTGGGCTTTTGTCAAGAGTACTGTTTTCTTGAAGTCCTACAGAAAACATTAAGTTCAAAAAAGATTGTTCATGATGTCATCAGAACAACTTTTGTAAGTGACAGCACCTTGGAGGAAGAAGTAGAAGTTACCTGGGATCTTAGGAACAGGTGCATGAGACTGGCTTGATCCATGAGATCAGGGGTTTATCCTGCCAAACACAGCCTTGGCATAGATGGAGAAATAATGTTATTTGAAATAAATAAGAACTTTAAATACTTTAAACACTTGACTGTGATATTATTTACTTGATTTTGGGTCTTGTGTGAGATGTGAGACTTGCGAGTGATGTGATGCTTAATATGGATTTAATTGGAGCAGTCAGGAGGTCTTGTAGCTGTAATGTAGGCTGTTAATACAGACTTTGATGACCACCTGCAGTCCTCAATGCAAAGTCTTATGGAGAAAGCATATGGATGGTTGTCTGATATTTGATCACAGAGTATTAGTTATTCTATATTAAATATCAGTACTTATCTGTCCAGTAAAACCAAGTCACTGAAAAAAGTGTATAGGAGTAGTCTCTGTCACTTGATGCCATACCATTAGTGAAGCCTTTTTTGCAATTATGTAATAGCAAAAGGCTGGTCTAATTTGTAGCTTATGCTATGCACGGAAGTTAGGTATAAGCTACGTGACCTTGGGCTCAAATACATGTGGACTGTCATAGATTGCATGACTGGTAACTCCACTTACTTGGGTGGGTATTAAATAAATACTAAATAAATAGTGTTTATAATAGCTTATACATTATTTAGTGTAAATAACTCTAAATAAATTGCATATAAAACATCATAACAAGATGACACAATTTCCTAGTGATGTTGTCCACAGCACATGTATCACTTCTTCCTCTGGGAAAAGGGAAAGGAGAGAGAGGAAGAGGCAGCAGAGAGCTCTCTCAGGGACACAGTACCTCCTGAAGGTGCCTGAAGGTGGGCTAAAGCTCAGTGGCCATGCTTGGCTCAGAGATCGGACCTGCAATGTTTGTCACGCTAGCAGGCAAATAGCAGCGAGGACCTGATGTCATGCATAAACATGTGAACATGTGTAGTTCACCTGTGCATGCATGAAACTGGAGACAGAAAATCAGAATGTGAGGAATTTTGTAGACTAAATGTGACTGGACATTTCTAGTTTTCTTTTAAAGTTGTGTATTTTGGAGGATAGAGGAGGGAAAAGAAGCACTGCAGAAAGAGAAACTGGATTATATAAATATGCAGTCAGTGTTTTCAGGAACTTTGCAAGTATTTAAGAAGTTCAAGCTGCTAAATAAGGACCAGAACGTTAATTTTTTCATGAGCTTCTGCAGATGACACACCTTACTTTAACTGATTATTATACAAATCATGAACTATGAAGATAATTGTTTCCCTGGCCAAATGACAAAGGAATTCGTATTTCCAGTATATGCCCTGTTGAATGCCGAAGGCATTTTACATGCTAAGGCTAATGCTTTGCTGTATAAAAGACACCTACTGATTAGTAGTTCTCAAGGTTAATTTGGTTATGGTATGATAAATTAGGGAGTGGCTTTCTGGGTAAAACTGACTTAATGCTTTTTTTTTCCCTGGTACTAAAATAAATCTGTGCTTCTAATATAGCACCTCCAGAAAAGTTAATTAGATTAAAATTAAAGCATCTTTTGCATTTCATGTATTTGGTAATTTTAAAAAAATGATCCCATTCTTCTCATGTTTGAGTTTTGTGCCTGTCTAATTGTTTTCCAAAGTTACATTAAGCAACATGACTACCAGACTAACGTGTGGCTCCTTTGTCTATATTTGTCCTCAGGGGAAATTATGTTTTCTTTTTCTTTACATTCTGCTAATGTTTTTATTTGTAAGAATCCAAAGAAGACTGCCTTTAATGATTTGGCTTCTGTGTGGGATACACACATTTCTCTAGTCTGAACCCTAGCAAAGGGGAGGAAACCAAATGCATTTACTTGGGGGAGGTTTCTTGAGAAGGCTGATGCTGGAGTGTCACTGTAAAGGGAATACATGATTATATTGATGGTGTCTCACTGGTAACTGAATGTAAGAGAGAGCATAATGTCTGCTGCTGGAATGAAAGTGGGCTCTGTGTTTTGGGAAAAGTTTGTAACAGAGGGAGAGGGAAATGTTTTTATATCCCTTGGGCCTAAGTGATTGCCCAGCAATCAGCTGAGGCAGGACAGCACACGCAGCTGGCTGTTAATTTTGTCTGGATATGCAGCTCTTTCTCATGCTTGATAAAGATTGATGAGCTTTTGGACCCTTGCCAAAATACACCTGTCTGACTCAAATCAAGTTTGTCCTTGGAAGAATGAGCTATACAGCTTGAAAGCCTTTGAGATTGAGGCTGTGAGAAAGAACAAGAATTCAGGAACTGGGTCCAGCTTCATCTGACAGGCTTGGGCAGTCTCATATCCCTAAGTCTGCAGCAGGCAGGGGTCTGTGCCGGGCAGGCAACTACAGTAAGGCCCTGAGGCTTGCTCAGCCAAGCAGATGCTGAGGAGCCCAATGGATCCTCTAGGACCATGCACAGCAACTTGGTATAAAACTTTTTGAGATTAGTGGTTTTACAACTGTTTACCCACCCTAAATACGCTCTGAATATCCTCATCAAAGCATAAGGACAAGGAGCCAAATTGCTACTGAAGATATTCAAAAAGCATGCCAGAGCGAACACATGAAACATGCAAAAAATATTTGTGCAGGCAAACAAGGGGCTTTACAGGCATCGAAGCAGTAGGAGGGAGAAACTTTACACCATCCTCTGCAATATGTTTGCACTGTGCTGTTCTTGTGGGAGTAGTTACTGAAGATCAAAGGTGACATTTAAACAGAGAAGAATAATGTATTCACACACAGCCTTATTATTCCCAATTAGCTAGAAGATAAACATAACTGTTATTTATATATTTTATGGATTCTGTCTTTATATTTGTAGGTCACACAATGTGAAAAAGTAGATGAGTGAAAAGGAAGAGGGAAGAAAAGAGACAAATGCTCAAATGACAAATACATGAAAAGCAGAATCTTTTTCTAGTTACAGAAGCACAGAATGGTTGAGAAGGGAAGGGACCTCTGGAAATTGCCTAGTCCAACAACACTCAAGCAGAGTCACATACAATACGTTGCCCATGACCTAGTCTTATGATAGCTACTTTAACTTATGAAGAAAACATCCCCTGTCTAAGTTTGTATAAGATTGGAAATTACAGGTGGATGTTAGGAAGGATGCATCATCTACCCTTTCCAAGTTCACAGCAAATACCTTCTGTCATTCTTTCTAGATAAATGGTTTTAATATGAAAGTACTGTTACAAATGCCAAGAAAACTATCCAGATTTACCCATTAGGCAGTAAGACACAGATTCTACCACTGACTTTCGAAAATTGCCACATGGCTGAAGACCACAGGACATGCATAATGAAGCCTGAGTAGCTGAGAGGCAAAAAAAGTCAGGATGTAATAGTACATCCCAGATGCCCGCTGTCCCATTTTGGGTACAGCCAGCATGGGTGTGCAGCTGAGCTGCAACGTAACCCAGTAGTCCCTGATGACTTGCTTCCACCCAAATCGTCATGCTTATGTAAGTCCACTCCTTCATCCTTTGCTTTGGGGCCCAAAGTTAATGGAAGCCATTAAAGAATTGCAGTGATTCAAATATTTATTAGTGGTTGAAGAAGGTATGGATAGATAAGGAAAGATTTCAATGAAGATGAAGGACAGGGACAATTTATTGTTTCAAACAAGCAAAAAGTTTGTGTAAAAAACAAACAAACAAAAGTTTGCAGCTCTGTAGAAGTTTGAAACCAAAACTCTCCAAGTTGGAGAGACGTGAGCTGGATAATCTGAATTGCATGAATTTATCATCTTTGACAAATACAGAAATAAAACAGAAACCTAAACAAGATCACATTAGACATTCAGAAAAACATGTAAAAATTGCTTTTTCCATTTACCAGGGATTTTGGGCACACTGCAACTGCCACAGCAACACCACTTTGCTGTCAGTCTTTTGGTAGAGCAATCGTGGTAATTGGACCGCAATACAACCACAAAAGTGACATGCCTGGCCATCCCTGAGACAGAAACCCAAGAGAGGGGACAGAGTTTCCTGAAGTGCGTACCAGGGATGGAGAAGTAAACCAAAAAAGGGATGCTGACTATGAAACTATACCACTATTTTCTTGATACTGTTGTTTCAAATGCTTTCCTCAGTAACCCAGCTAATGCTCCAGCTCCTCGGCAAACCCTACAGTGGGCCCTGTCTCTGTGGCATGCTCTGAAAAACAGGTTTTAATGATGACTGCATTATAAAATGCAGACAAATCATTTGGCTTGAGTTAATCTTGACCCAAATTTTAAGAAAGACAAATCAGCCAAGGGTTGAAGGCTGTACTAGGACCCAGCTGATCCGAATATTTTTCTGCACCCTTCCAGCAGAGTCCGCATCACTGGACAAGCCACAGAACAGCTTTGTACCTTGGTTTCCCTCCCTGTAGAACCAGCTACAGATATTCCTATCCTGTGAGATATTTCAAGGAAGTTTCAGGAGAAGGGTGCTACTTAGGAATGAACAGCCACAAAACACTAAGTAACCTCGTATCAGGTTTAGTGGCTGCCCATCGATCAGTATCACAATTATCAGCATGACTATGTGCAGAAAGTCCAGGAATGTCTGTGTTTAGGACTGCTTTCATTCTCCTTTCATGAACAATGCATTAACTTGGCATTTTTAACTATTCCTTCTTTGTGCGAAACAGTTCCCCTATTTATTATGTCTACTTGGGTGTAAAAATGAAACAAACAAACCAACCTGATCAAGTGATAATTCATTTGGGGTCTGGGAACACACAAGCGAGAAAACATGCAGCATTTCTTGATGTTTATCGCCACTGGGCCCTCTGCTTGTTTTCTAATAAAACCCACTGTGGCATGCATGCATCTCACCCTGTCTGCACACCACTTCTTTTGCTTATACTATTCTATGCCTATTGGCTCCTCCTACTTGTGCATTTATCATATAAATGGCTATGAGTTAGTGACTTTTCTGTGATCTACCCATAAGATTCAATAGTAAGCTGTTCAAGTTCACAAGTAACTTACTGATATTAGAAGCAACAACAAAACTCTTCCAAAACAAGAAAACACAAACATTTAGGGAGTGCTTGACCTTGATGTGGTGGAAAAGCTTATGTGTTCCCATGGTCCTGTAGCTACTCTAATGGCAATGGTGGCAGAAGCATGACATTGTGATCACCCAGGCTGAACAGATAGGGTCCAGAATAATGGATATGGCACTGGTCTTTCAGTTTGCCCATAAAAACACCAGGAAACTGAAATAAGCCACGGAAAGAACAGAAATAACAAGGTCATCCCATAAGGATATATGATCTTGACCATGCAAAAGCACTGACTGTTCTGAGTGTTTATGTGCATTCAAACAGAACCTACAAGACTGTCCCATATGCTTCAAAGCCTTGTAAGAGATGTAGTGGCTGGGAAAATTTAGCAAACTTACCCTGTTTAACAACTGTGGAGAGACTGCAAAGCATTAAATTGGAAGAGACATTTTAAAGCATGTGTTCCTATATTATCAGTAGTTATTAACCATAAAGATACCAGCAAAACAGTAAAAAGTATGCTCTCCCCAGAGAAACACAGGAAGCAAATACTGCACCAATGAACATATAGCCATCTTCCAAAACGGTCTCACATCAAAAGCAGCAGCAGTGAATGAAACAGAAAAAGTGTAAAAATCAGCCATGTAGAATGAAAATTTTCATGGTATAACTCGTGGAAAAGGATTGAGATGAATCATTATTGCTCTATTTAAAGACAGTATTAGGACGGACACACTGTTTTCTCATAAATACATTCACAGGCATATGTGGTTTTGACTACCAAGCAAAGTGGCCCAAGGGGAGCTAATTGCAAATTGGACTATTATCTGCCAGTCGGTGATGTAATTTCTTTAACATACTGACCTCAACTATTCATTTTAATTTATTTTAATTTAATATATTTTTAATAAATTTAGTGAGTTCTCACTTCAGATATTTTTTTAAAGGCATTGCTTTAATCCATCCTACTGTAAAAGACTACCACCTTTCCATGCAAGAAACAAATACAAACTCATGCTCTATTAAAAGAATCTTTATTAAACTTAAGTCTTGATATTAATATCAAAATTCCATTCACTTTTTCCACTTTTTTGCTTGCAGTGTGAATTTTTTCAAGGGCACCATCATGTTTTCCCGAAATTTGAATGAACAGTAGTCTTCTGGAAATCAGTTTTCATTCACAACTGAGGAAATGCTAAAAGAAACCTTCAGCTAATTTTGTAAAAAATGTCCTTCTACATATTTATACATGTACATACATTCAGAAATATTTACCGCCCATAGAAGTGGTGAGAAAAAAAGACAAATGTTCTTTTATTTAAAATTAAATAGCTCAGTAATTCCAGAATAATGTGGGTTTTTTGCCAAAAAATGGTAGTATTAGTAAAAATTATTTTCTTAAATGACAACACTGTTGCTTATTCTGTAGCAACATCTGTTATTTCTTTAGAGCTGTATTTATTTAGGGCACAAAGAAGAAAAGGTTGTGTAGGACAAATACATTTAACACTAGACATTTAGGACACATGAAATCTTACTTTTTTTTTGCATTATATATGGAATATCATAAGCAAAAAATGTACTATGTAGTCTATATGATATGACGTAAACCATTTGGTAGTAAGTACATTGAGCCTCGCTTTTGTACTGTTAAGATCCATGAGAAATTAAAAACAAAGAGTACTTCTGGCAATGTGTTCATTGCACTAAAAACATGAGACATTGGTTGCTTTCCAACTTACCTCCCCCCAGACCTCTTTCTGTGAAGGATAAATTTTGTTAGCTGATGGTTATTATCAAAAGCCCTTTGATCTCAATACTATCCTCAGTCTTCTCTCCACATGGCATTGAGCTTCAAATCCACTGACTTTTGTCATCTCAGTTGCATGCTCAAGGCACTGTTTGTTTTCTTTTATATATCTATGAATATTTCTATCTGCTCCATCTTCTCTACCAAGTCGTGTTGAACATATTACTTGACTCTTGGCCTCCTGTTTGTCTAACAGTACAAAAAGGACTCTACAGGTCAAAGGATCATACCACTCAATGAAAGCACTTTCTTACAGTATTCGTATACAGGGTTAGTTGTAGAGTTTCTTCTGCAGTTCTTCTTACAGTTCCTTTATAGGCCTTTATAGGCCTTTTGCTCATTACTGTTAGCCTCCATAAATGTCACACAATCTTCTAGTTGATTCTTAATTGCTCTCTGATATTTCCTTATAGAGACTGAATTTTTCAACATTTCTGATATACCTGTGACTAATATATTTTGTTGGAGTCTTTATGTCTCTTTCTTACCCTCGGAGAAGCTGGAAAAGGATTCTGGAATTCCAGAGTTAAAGCTTAATGGCTCCTGGGGAAAACAGACAGGTAATTGCTCTCCTTTTGAACTGTCATCAGGTCAGCTGGAGCAGCAATGTGAAATGCTCCAAGCAAAAGGCAGGGATCGGCCACTCAAGCCACCCCAACTGCTGGAAAAGCTGATGCCCTTCCGCTGGTGCCCACGCAAATCCACTGCTGGCAGTTGTGCCTCCACCAGCGCTGTGATTACTTGGCAGCCTCCTGACATAGACAGTTTCCTGTTTTGCCTAAGCCTAAAGCCATCCCTGGATCCACATTCCCAGTTTGGCAGAGGACAACTGGAGGCACAGGTATGACAAAAGCTCACTGGCATTACAGGCAGTCCTCACATCACACTTGTAGGTGCCGATGGGTCTCTGCTGGTGGTGGTGTAATGGTGGAGGAATGCAGCTACCATCAGTGGAGACAAGAAGTGATGAAGGCTTTGGAGATCCTGTGTATGTACCTACAGTATCAATTATTTCCCTACATCCTTTTCTGGCTGTAGCTGTAACTTACCAGTGTATCGAGGATGCAACTTTCTTTATCTAAAGCATTAATAGCAAGCATACGGATTCCAGTCAGCTGAATAAAAATTGACAATGAAAGCATACTAAATGGTACTAAATATTTGTAGGTGTTTGAAATTTGTTGATAAATAATTTATCAACAGACAGAAAGAGGAAAGGACAGTAAATAAATTCGTCCAAAGGCATCCCGTATTTCATATCACCAGAAAAAAGTTTTACTGATACTGCTGATTGATTCCCAAACACAGACTTGCTATATGTATCTGTATTAATAAAAATCATTAGTTTGTTCTCGTCCCTCTCACTATAATAACCATCCAGTCTGAGCTTGGAAACACCAATGAATTTCAGTGTCTGTTGCCCTTGCTCAGCTGCATCCTGCAGGGCTCATAGAAATAATTGCAGTTACACACTTAAAACATAGGAAATCCACTCTCAGCAATCTATCACTCTCTTTCCCAGACTTCTTCACTCCCTTCCCTTCTGCCCATACACCCACTTCTGTTCCTATTTTCCATGAGGATCAAAGCTCAGACGAGGAGACGAGACTGTTTTCTAGATAAGATAGGTACAGAGAAAGGCAGTTCATGTGGCTTGGCCCAAGTGAAATCTGCCCTTCAGGGTCAATTCCAAGTTTCAATGTAGACAAATCTATCCTTCGCATGGCATTCATTACATCGTGCATTGGAGGTCAAAGGGTTAAAAAGGCACACATTTCCATATGTCCTGTATATATGAATTACTAAGGTCAGGCCTAAGTTCTCCTGGAGGTATGGGGAGACACACTGGAAGAATCTTCTCTCCAAAGGAAACTTTATAGGGTTTAGACAGTAATACCAGAAGTCCTGGAGAGTATTTCAGCTGACACATGGGCTGTAATCAGTGCAGGCTTTTCCTCTAGGGGCAGGTCTACATGCCCATAAAGACATGATGGAATAGAAAACCAAACAAGATTCAGAGATTTCAAATCTCTCAGAAGTACTGGGTCACACTGAGCTGTGTGGTAGCTACCAAAATGACAATAGGGGACCATTCTTACTGCTGTCATCATCCTTCCCTTTCTCTTCTCTTGCTTGCTGCCTTCCACTGGCCCTGACATGCTAACTTGAACAGCAGAAACAGCATAGCTGTGCTATTGCTTTCTTTTCCCAAAATTGTTTAGCCGCACCATGATTCGGATTACACCATAAGCAGTCCTGCTGAGGTCAGTGTTTATGCAGCAGTTTGTGAAGCAGCAGCAAGAGCCTTGATAGCCACAGGGTGCTGGAAATCACTTAGTAAAAATAAATGGTCGTGTATGGGTCAATATTTTTGAAGTATTCAGTCTACAGTGTTTCAAATCTAACAATATATGTGACGAGTAGTTGTTTACCCCCCCACCATTGTTACTGGGGTTTGAGGAAAGCTAGGCTGGATATGGAAATGCAAATTATTAGCACAAGGTTCAGCCCTGAAAAATCCTGAGTCAGCTCTGTGAGGTCCTGTTTGAGGTCCTTACAAGAAATCTGGAGCAGCAGTGGGTAGTCTCCACTTACCACTAAACATTAAATGTGATACATTGTGTTCTTTGGAACAGGGATACAAGGCTGAGCTTCCCAACTCCCAGCCTGGTGGGAAAACCAAATGGCTCCTGGAGAGCCATTGTTAACGTCTCTCTGCAAACAGTTAATACATAATAACTTCAGGCACTTCCACAAGTAGTGCAGAAATGAGGCAGAAGAGGAATTTAAATGCATGTGCCTCATAAATAAAGTACTACAGCCTGAGTACTACAGATGGCTGGATTCAATTCTGTCTTCCCATGTTTTACGAGAAAGGACTGATTTAAGCATCTGCCTTGAACTGGAGATTCAAATAGCAAATAGATGGCTTCTTAATCCTCTTTACTGCCATGGATTAACCGCTAAGCTTCCCTCCTGAATACCACTGAGTAGTCTGTTTAAGTTGCTCCCTGGTTCTTCAGGATCCTCTTGTAAGATCACATGCTACATGAAAATTCAGCATTGAATTTAAGGACTGTGTGGTCTGTTCCTGGTGAAATGGCACGAAAAGAACATCAGCACCTTTTACACAATTTGCGTTACATGAGCATCCTTCTGGCAGTTAGGAACTCTTCCTATCTCTGCTGAAGTCAGCAGCTGAACCCATATGGACTGCAGTGGTGCAGAGTCAAGTCCCAGCATCATGCTGGCCAGAGTTCTCCATTGACGGAGCATGTCCTGAGGTGGGAGGTACTTTCAGGGTGGGAGGTACTTTCAGGGAGATTATGAATAACAGAGTTAGAACAGAGGGCTCAAGGCCCATGGTGTCTCAAGGGTTTAGCCAGCACAGTTCACAAAGTAAAGAAAGACCAAATGAACTCCAATCATCAAGCGCTCCTTTCTAATGAGAGGCCTAGCTGAGCCTCATTTGGCTAAAAGCTTTATTACAGATTGTGCACTAGCTATATCAACCAGAAGGCAGGAGAGGTCTTATATTTAGTTTTGTATAAATTGCCGTGATTGCTGACTACAGGAACCTTTGCTATTACCTAAAATGATCCCTTCTTGAGAAAATAATGGCAGAGTAAGACGAATAAATCACTATATTTTAATAGCTAGAGGAAAACAGAAAAGGACACAATAAAGTTAAATATTTTATAAAGCAACATTTTAATTTCATAATTAAAAAGCATCATTAAATCATTAACTCTTGATAAAAAAATTGGTTCCCACAGGTCAGTTTCACGGGTTACAACCATTCAGAGGCCTGATCAGCTCTGGTTTACCTTCAGTAGACATCACAGTGCTGTCATCTCAGCTGTGACACAGAACAAGGATCTGTAAATGTCGGGGCTACACTGGAGGCTGTAGAACTTTGAAGGAGCTTTTTTATTGCCCCACTTCAGCTCATCTTTTATATTCTTCTGTCACAGTGTTGGCACTGCTCTTATTCCTGCTATTGGATGATCATGGCTGCACCGCGTGAAATAGAACTTTGGCATTGGGACCTATGTGCAGTATCAGTACATCACATAATTATTGCTGTGCTTCTGTGCTACGGATTTAATTGTAAATACCCTCATGGCCCTCATAGTATACACAGCTGGGCAACTTCAGGAGACGACGTCTAGTCCTTCGCTAGATGAAACTGGGCTGTGGTTAGTCCTTTCCTGGGCCACACTGCAGCGAACTGATTGCAAGGGAAAGACGCGTGATTTCAACACGGTATCTCCCATACATTCATTATCACTTGTTCATTCCTTAACAAGGAACTACAGTTTCAAAGGATTCATCACCAGCCTGTCCACACCTGTCAAGTCACATGTGCTGAGTAAAGGCTCACTTACCCTTTTGGCCCCCCCTCTCATCTTGTCCCCTCGTGGTGATGTCTCAGGTTTTGGAGCACGTCAAGGCGGCCTCTCTCTTTATCGACCCTGTGCGTCACATGCAGCTGGCAACTGTTATCAGCTCTTCCCCGGGAACAACCCTCTGCGTAGGTCCTGTTTTATCACAAGCTTTTCCAGCACGATTCCCATATCTTGCAAAATCTGCTTGCAACATATTCAGCAGCTCCTCTTACTGCAGCGTTATTTATGTTCCTCTAAACAGATGCAACTTGTATGCGAGCTGGGAAGTAAACGTAATCCTGACTCCATTTAGTCAAATTTATGTGTATCTTGGAAGGCCAGACATGGTTGAGAGGCGTGTAATGTGATCACTGAACTCTGTCTAACACTAACCCCATCCTCAAAGCGCATGGGAAAGATTCAGTACTGTTTTTGCTGATTCAGTGCAGAGTGTTTTCCATTGTTTCCTCCCAAGGCAAAGTGGACTTGTATGACATACACTTGCTAATTCACTCCTAGCTTATATTTTCCAACAATTCTTTTCATTGCTAATCTTCCATATATGCATGGGTGGAGTACACATGGCAACGCAAACCTGCTCCGCAAGAAAGAAAGTACTGCATAGAAGATTTATAAATCTCCATTATACATTTAAAAGTCGCAAGTGACAATGTGTTCTGGAGTTTCAGAGTGATTTCAAGAGTCTTTTGGTAATTTTTCAGTAAACTTTTATTTGGAGAAAACTTTTTAGTTGTCCCTAGACGTTTTTGAAGAAATGTGCCAATTTGGTAAAGTTTTCTCAGGCACAGCATATGCTGTCTTATACTGAGATTGTTGCGTCTGATTAATTCACAGGTCTGAAATAAGGAAATTCAAGCTTTTGTTGTATTGCTTAATTAATTTACTTCTTGTTGAATGCACAGGTTGAGAGAAATTGGGACATGGTTTAGTAGGCATGGTGGTGTTGGGTTAACGGTTGGACTTGATGATCTTAGAGGTCTCTTCCAACCTTAATGATTCTATGATTCTATGATGAATATTTTAATTGTCATAGCAGTGTGACAAAAGACACAAATACTCCAAATTCGAAATTTATATGATAGGAAATGTAAATCTGAAGCATCTTTACAGTGTGTTATTCGAATTTTCCGTCATAATGTTGAACTGACAAAATTTTTTCTCATTGCTTTAATTTTCTAAGTAATCATAGAAATAAATGAATGCTTATTAAAACATGTATTCACTTTGGATTCCCTGAATGAATTTTTAAGCTTGTTATGGAGCTTCAACTTGTGCATAATTAAAGCAAAACGGTAAAAATATACTTGCCATAGCTTTAATTTTGCAAAACAATCCAGTAATAAATCCAAGCAACCCAATAACGCTTAAAGTAAAAACATTCTTGTAAAATATAAGCAGCATTTGGTTTTGTTCAAGAAAGACATGCCTATCTGTTGAAACTTCTTTGTATTGCTGAGTAGCTCGTGTGATACTATGATTGAGAATGAATTGACTAAATTTATTAAAGTACCAGCTTTAGAATAACCTGGTGAAGTTTTTAATTTTAAAAGAATATTGTAATTTACAGCAGAAATTTGTTTTCTAAATAAAAAACTGAATCAAAATTATAATTATAGTACCAAAATAGCATAAATTATGCCTGTATGTTATAATTCTGATAGAATTATAGCAAGTTCAATTAAAAATAGAGTAAAATTCTCCCATCAGTTAGAAACAGAAAGAGCTGATTCAGGCCAGTTTATTCCCTGTCTACATTCATAAATAGCCTGTCAGATGTCTGGGATGAAATTTCATTAAATAATTTTTTAAATAACAGCAGCAGAATATGAGAAAGGGACAGGGCTGGTGTTCTTTTCCAGGGTGTGTTCTTTCACACTATGCCTTGCACTTTTATCCCATATCACAAATGGTCCCAGCTGGGCTATCACCACAGCACTTCAGGAAGACACATCTCACTCGTGTTGCTTGTTAGTAGTTAGTTGTCTGTTCTATTAACACCTATGACTCACTTGTGTCTATGCCCCTGTTTAATATATTTTATAATAAATTCTTTAGTGAGCTGGAGCTGAACTGTTCTAGACAGCCTATATTAGCATGACTCATTATTATCTAAACATTCAAAGGTAGAACTGGATCTATGTTGTCTGGTTTCAGCATAGTCAAACTCAGCTTGCAAACATGTGCTTGCCTGGAGCTGTATCACTTAAAAACAAAATCAAATTTGCTATGCCAAAAGCAGTATTCATAAGTCAATCTTGACTTTCAAATCCTGACTTGTGATAGGAAATTGAGAGAATTAAATGTTTTAATAAATGCAAGCACTGAATTTATATGAGAAATATTTCTTCTGATTATCAGGGTGCTGCTTTGTCCCTCCATAATGAACATTTTGTACAGTCCTGATCCTCCTACCTCAAAAAAGGATATGGAAGAACTGCAGCAGATTCAAAGAGCAATAAAGATGATCAAAGGTATGAATGACTTCCATGGGAGGAACAATTACACAGGCTAGGAAGCTTCAGCTTGGAAAACAGACAATTGAGGGGATATATGATAAAGTCATAAAAAATGAGGAGTGGCATGGGAAGGGTGAATAGGCATCAGTTGTTCCTTGTCTCTCTCAATAGCAGAAGTAGTGACATCAGATGAATCTATAGGTGGCTGGTTCAAAACAAACAAAATGAGGTGTTTTTTCATGCAGCATGTATTAAGGCTAAGCACTACTTGCGAAAGTGTTTTGTGAAAGCTGAAGTTTGCACAAGGACAAACTGGAGAAGTTCATGGAAGAAAAATCTATAGGGTCACAGCACATGCAGCGCTCATAAACTCCCCAAGTTGCAAGTAATCAGTCTGTTGTAATGCTTGGGAGCAGTATCCCTACTCACTAGCCCTGTTTTTATAACTTTTCACTTGGCATTCTTTTTTATCTGTCATCTTGGTCTGATCTAGCACAATTATTCTCAAGTTCTTTGTTTATTAACTGACCATCATGAATATTTATATAATGCATCTGTGCTTTTTGTGTAGATACCCAATACCTGTAAGCTTGTCTCTCAAGATTAGTTCCCAAGGAACATTGCAGCATATGTCAGAATAATAATATAATATGAATTAATCTAGTGTGATCTGTATTTAAAAATGAAAGAAAACACAAAATACTAGTCCAAATATTTGTAGCTTAAATGTACATTTATATTTTTACCAAGTCTTCCATTATGGTATAAAACGTTTAAGAGATTTTAACATTGCTATGAAAATACATTACAGGATTATCTTTAGCCATCAATGAAATACAGTGCTAAAATATATTTTTGTAAGTCATTATCTGCTTATACCCGTACACTTATCTATTTAAAACTGAACAGGACATGCACAAAGTATGTAATAAGGACTGGTAAGGCAGACAATTATAGGTTGAAGAATTTGACCTGTAATACAGGTAGTATTGTTAATTTTTATATGGACCTCTTTTACATTCTTAGCCTGCTTGAAACTCTAGTGAAATATACTCTGTAANTGAGCAGGGTCTGAATCATGAAACATGACAGTTAAGTATGTGTTTTACCTGACAATTTTACAATAATAAATTTAAAATTTGGGTATGCCATTGAAAGACCTCAATGAAATATGGTATGAAGAAGTATTTATTTGCTTCTAGTGGATCTGCTTTATTTGTCTGACAGGTGAACAAACCCTTCAGTTGTAAGCGCAAAACTTGAGTGCTCAGACACACTGCAAAATCGATAGTAGTTTTAAACTCACAGTGAACATCATCTCTCTGATCTGATGATTTCATATTTTTTCAGGAGGTTTGGGATGGAAAAGGGGACAGACTATGTGGAAATTTTCTGAGTAATGTAAGTGGGTTATTGATGTGGGCTCACTGCCACACTAAGCAGGTTTGTAAAGGATACGTGATTCCAGCCAGCAAAACGCACACATGGCAACAGGAAAGTTATGACACTTTTGCATAAACGAAAGCAAAGGGCTGATGCCTCCTTTGCTTCAACTTTCTTTGAGGAAGAGGGAAGTAATTGTCTCAGAAACAGTGGCTACAAATCAAGAGTAGCAAACAGACAAGAACATCGACTCAACAGCAATGGAATACGTGAAACTAGATGTCAGCTGGGCTTTCCAACACTTTGCTACGCAATCAACAGCGGTTCCTTTCTCGGCACTTCTCCTGTCATTGGGCCACATAGAACAGGTCCCCCAGTGACCCAGTAGGAAGTATCACAGGAATCCGACTGGACTCATCAGAGACTCCTGACTGCTTCAGAGGGCAATGAGTTGGACAAGTCCCTGTATCAACATCTTTGGTTGATATGGAAGGGAAGCGCTGTTCACTGCCCAAAGAAACCACACTTTGGTATGGAGTCAGTCCCCTAACATGCCTTTTCTAGTAGTTCAGTCATACTATCCAGCTATAAAAAAAGCATAAGTTGAGATCCAGCCCATTAGAATAACAGAAATTAACAAGAAAGAGCATCAAAAAGTAACAGCTAGCTTCTGAATATCTTTATTCTGAAGGTTGTAACCTATTTCAACTTGCATACAGATTTGTACACCAACTCTAATGATAGCATAAAACACAAAAATGCATCACAAAACCTGAGATAAGGTGGTTTTCTTTGCTATTAGTACATGTATCCAGCAACAGTTCTACTGTCAAACTTTGATCCTAGGCCAAGTGTCCTGCGCAGCTCAGAAAAAAACCCTTTGTTTTATCCTCACCAATAATGTTTTGTAGTTGACACAGAGTGACAGATTAATGCACGATTCTACCTGATGCGGATATTCCACTCTCTGTGAAAAAGGAACATTTAAACATAAAAAAACCTAATTAATAATATTTTCTAATAAAATTGTTTTTTCTGTATTACCTCACCATTTTCTCTGGTTTTTCATCATGTCAAAATTGAAGGAAACAAAACAATGGACCAACTGTAATACAGCACACTGCCTCAAAGTTCCAAGCAGAATAAACTGCTGTCATCAAAAAAAACCTCAGCAACAAAGTGATCTCTTATTTTGTGTTAAGTATATTGTCCATCAAAGAAAAATCTCCTACCAAAAGTTCTAACAGTTCTTCTAAAAGTTCTAAGTCCCTTTTTCAAGCAAAAATGATGTATCATTATTCTAAAAAAGTCACAAGGCAGTGACCAGTGAAAGCACTACTTTATGAAGAATTAGTGACTTTTGGGATAGAGTGAAAAGAGAAGGAGAAAGAATCATCTGAAGGCAGAGATGGGCCTTGCTCTCTGCTGGGGAAGTTTGGTGGAAAAGAGTAAGAGATATTTCCAGTAGCAGGTGGCATGAAAAGATGAAGTGATCAGTTAGGAGACAAATGATGAAGTGAAGCAGAGGAAGTGTGTGGAAGAGGGGTGAAGGGAAGCAGACCTGCAAATGGAAGAGTAAATCATGTTTGCACTGAAGGACCCTGAGTTTTACATGCTATGGAAAAGGGACCCATAGAATGATGCTGAGAGAAAGGAAAACAGCGAGAATGAATGAGGAAGAGGACTTAGGAAAGTAGGGAAATAGGTGACCAAAGCTGCCTGAAAGTTTGAAATGAGAAATAAATGTGTCTGATTGTATAAAAAGCTAATACCAGGATGGAAACTCCCCCCCACCTCAGATTCACCTAAGATTCAGTAAAGAGAAAAGGAAGAGGAAAATTCAAAGAGATAATGACTGGAAGACAAGCCAGATCATTGAATTTCTATTTTGGAAGGATCCCTGAAATAGTGGCAAGTCATGGAAGCCAGAAGTGGGAAATCTTTGCCTCTGTCCCCTCTGGTTGCTTTGAGGCACCTCACAGTTGCCAGGCTTTTTGTCATTCCCATCACATAGTTGAAGACTGCAAGTCTGCTACTCCAGGCCAGTCAAGTTCTCGGGATATTACACGCTTACCAAGCCAGCCTCACTGAAATCAGAAACAACATTTCTTTCCTCTAGCAATCTCTGATTTCTTAAATTCAAACCCCTATCTACCCTCACAGTCAGAAACCACATTTTTGGAGCACAATTAAATTTACAAACAAAAATTGCTTATATACCCTAAAACTTGCTTTTCCCTAATGTTAGCCCAGAAGGACTGAAGTTCTTCCAGGACGGTCATGCCTGCATGTGTGACAAACATCCGCCAAGCAACATCTTCCTCTCACCTGGAAAGACAGTCTCCCTTTAAAGATGACTGCTTTATATCTGGGATCAAGGACATTCTTCTGGCTTTGTCGTGTAAAAAGCTTCAGTGATTTGTAAAGAAATTATTTAATATTAAGAATAAAAACTCATTCTTCTGTCTTCTCATTTGTATTTCTTTACAAAGCTGTATTACAATGAATCAGTGTCCTATTACACAAATATTCAAACTGACGAGCATACACTCTTTCTGCAAATAATAGCAGAAATCCTATGGTCTCTTAATAAACACTTTAACTGCATCTTGTTACAGTAAGCAGTAGGAGAGGTCTATTACAATAACTGAAGGAGAGGAACCTGTGCATGTTCCACCCAAAGGTGTACTACTTTTCAATGAATTAAAGCAATGTAAACAAAGAAGGGATCAGTTTTCTGCAGTGTCATTGAGGTTATAATTAAAGGACAGTGAACAACACATTAATTATTAGATGGGAACTTGATAACTTTGGGGAAAGGACATCTCTGACATTTTGCTTACAACAACAAAGAGCTGGACTCAGTGACCCTGTAAAGGTCTTTTATAGCCTACAATATGAAAGTCAACTCTCAGCTGATCATTTTATCACCATTTAGTCAGACTGGAGAGAATGAGGACAAAGATTTTCTTGAATGTGTCAGCCTTTTGAATGTCAGGCAGACACTAAGTGCTTCTTAAATCCCTGGCACTCTTTGGCTCTTACAATAATAATTCACTAGTTTTATCAGGCTATTTAATCACTGAAAATATATCACTGTTATCCTGTATTACCTTAAATTCATTGTGATCTTCTTTTCCCCCATTATTGCTCATTTCCAGGCATACTAATATAGTTTCAAAACAAAAGTTAGTAGTCAAGTTTGTATGATATTAAACCCATTTTTTTCATACATGGAAGGAGTACAACTGGTGCTCTTTCGGAGTGAGCCAATGGTCTGTAGCTAGTGTAGGATGGTTTACAAGACTGAAGTTCCTATTTTAAGTGTTTTAAAACTAAAAACATTGAAGTAGGAGGCAATTTAAGTATCATTCCTAATCAGGATATGTCTCTGAGACATCCTTACATAGTCTTGCAAACCGATAAAATATTCAAGCCAGCACAGCCTTGGATACACAAATTGAGTATACGTGATTGACATTGGTCAATGAATGTGTTTTGCAGACGGAGACTGACTGAAGAAAGATAGCATCACAAATATTGACAGAAGGAGAAAGGTGCTGTATGAAGGGGTGGCTAACGCGGACTTCTACAATTAATTTAAAAATTTAGTTGTGCGGAAGAAGGCTGGTAAAGTGTTTATGCTGAGTGACACCCCAGGCACAACACCACTCACTTCAGAGACACCTGCCAATAGATGTTAGCTGAAAAACTTGCACTTGATGGGTTGAATTTGCCTTCTGTAATTTACTGGTGAACAGAGTCAATGTAACGAACAGACAGAATTCAGCTCCCATATTTCATTGTCAACAAAGAAAAAACTATAGGACCTTGTTTTCGCTTAAACTGTCATATGAACTTCAGAGCTGAGAAACCTGGTATGCAGGCAGCCCACCTCACCATAGAAGGTTTACATATACTTTTTCATTTTTGTCTCTGTCTACAGCAGGTAATGTTTGAACTGACACTGAATATTTTCTGCTATTAGCTCTCTGTCTCTATGAATTATCTGCATTATTTTAAAATGGCAAATACAGTAAAACTTTCAGGCAGGATATGCAAAATGAAAATCCCATTTAAATAAAAGATAAATAATTTCCACCAGGAGCCAAAGAGGTACTTTAAGGCTCAATGATATGGACCATTTCAGAAGTTTGATTAAGAATAACAACATGTAATCTTTGGAGGAAAAAAAATAAGCCTATGAGAGTAATAAAATTAGTGGTTGGAACAGCTACTAGAACACGTTTGCTGACATTTGATTCTCATCAATATTATTGGTTTTTTGTATTATGGAAGCACCAATAATGTAGAAAATTCTGTACCACAAAACCCCAAAATACCTCCGCTGAAAAGCTCTGGAGCATGTTGCTGAACAAAGCAAAAGTAGTGAGATGGTCAGAGACAAATCTGTGGGGAGTTTCTTCAGAGTGTTATTTATTTCCTGTGGAAAATATGTTTTTTATGCCTAACTTAAGTAAGAGGGCATAAATAATTGTGACAGGGAACATATGAAAAATGTAGGCCTCAGAGAGTTTCTAGCTTTTACTACTTGTTGCTTGGAAAAGGGAAAATATAAATGAAGCAAGTTTCACCTTGTACAGAAGATAAGGCCCTTGAAGGGACCGCAAAGTGTAGGAGGTGTTGACAAGCGATATCTACATGAGTACCACTGGGAGAACTTGTACTGCTATTTGATTTGGACAGTGATAGGGAAATACAATTTTTTTCATTATTATTCAGAGTAATTCAGAATATTAGTACAGACCAAAAGTAACTGTTGCAATTGTTTAAAATGATCAAATTCTGTTTTCTGAATATCCAAATGTTTTTGTGTTTATTACATGGGAAAGTCAGGAAGTAAACCCCTTATGTCGCAATATCTCACATGTTAATGTGTAAACACATAAGCCAAATATCAGACACAATATGTGTAAATGACAGACATCTAAATTCTATTCACAGTTATGACAATTATTTTCACAAATTGAAAATATCACATACATATGCATAATTAGATACATTCAATAACCCATTTTTTTCCAGATTCAAATCTGCATTTTCCAACGCGCAACACCACATCTGAACAATTTATTATTTTCCAGGTATTTCCATGTTTTTGATCTCCAAGATACGTATTTTCCTCTCAACACCCATCCCCCCAAAGGTACATTTCCAAAGACAAACAGCTGTTGTTTTGTTCTGTCTGTACATCACCTAAAGGAAAGGCATCTTTGTGGTATCTTCTATCTTCTCTCTTAGCACAAAATATATATAATTAATATACTTAAAACACTGTAAATCTTCTTTCTTCCACTCTACAGTCATCAAATTCCAGTCACATTTAATTTTTCTCTTAGAGTGGAAACAACCTGTAATTAGGCTATGCCCAGAGTAATAATTTTAAAGAATTTAAACTGATGATGGAAATTATTTTTTTGAAACCATCGTATGTAGTAGGGTATGCCAAAGTACAGCAGTAATAACGAGGATGTGAAAGAAACCACAGTAAACAAAGAAGAGGCACTCGGCAAAGTTGCATCCACTCGCTGGATGGAAATCATGCTCCCGTCTCACAGCGGCGCTTTTGCCTCTGGCTGTGATCCAGGGAAAAGGGCCAAAGGGAAAAAGTGCTCCGGCCGAGGCCACGCCAACTCCCCGGCGAGTCACGGCGTCTCTCTCCAAGCAGGCGTGACATCTCCTACAAAATCAGACTGGGCCTCACCCTGCCTGAAAGCAACTCTCTGCCCAAGCTAGGAGTATCTAAGTCAACTTCTAAACTCAGTACCAAGCCCATTTTTAATTGGCAAGTTAATCGTGTGAAAATGCTGACTGAACGTCACTCACAAGTACCAGCCTTTTAGTTAAGCACATTTGTAGGTGGGGCATATGTAAGCATAAAAAGGCCTCGGGACAAGTTGGAAATTGAGCTCTGGCAGTCACATTGTTCCCAGATCACAGCTCACAGCAGATGTTCACCAAAGCTACATAAACTTTGCCAAACTCTGCACAATCTGGTAAATCCCAAAAAATATAAGACCTATGCCTTTTAACAGTCCTGGAGAAACTCGGCTTTCTGTCTGTGTTTGCATGCTTCATCCACCTTTGTGCTTTTCATCAGATTTTGCACATCTTTATAGGACTGTAACTAGGTTGCATTAAAATCTGCATTAGAAATAAGAATAAGTAGCTAAATTCTGAGTAATTTCAAGCTAAAATCTCAAATGAAGTCAATAAACCAAGTTCTCCATATCTTCACATTTAGGTCATAGAGAGATCTTTGAAGTCAACTGTGTTACAATCCTCTAAAACAGTATTATTGGCCCAATTCTAATTTAAAATCCGGTTTTATGACATTCCATTCATTTCCCTGAAGTCTGCTTCTCATTTGCAAAGTGAGATTAGAATCAAATCCAATGAGGTTTGCTGCAGAAGGTCAGATAAGACTGAAACAGTATCTCCAGGCTTTTGTCCATGGAAACAAGTCTTCTAAATCATGTTGGTTCTTGCAAAAGTATCAGGAATGACTGTTAAACAACAAATGTACTGCCTTATTTTTACTTGTTTGGTCTGCTTCTTACAGAACGAGCTTAAGTCCTCCACAGACATGTAAGGCTGTAAAAGCAACCGTACCAAATCAAACCACAGCTGGCCCAGTTCCCTCTCTCTGATAGCGGCCAATAATGGATCCAGGGAAGTGAATATGAAAGAGGCAGGTAGACAGTGGCACCTTCCTAGCGAGATCATACAGCCTGCAGCAATCTTTGGTGCGGTGATTTCCTGAGGAAAAACGTGACATGCTTGTTTCTTACAGCAGAGTGCAAATCGAGAGTAATTACATTGAAATTTTGTGAAGTTATAAGGGTATACAACCAACAACAGCAGGAGTATTTTTTTTTCTGTAGGCCTAGGGAAAACATTGATTTAAATATCTTCCTGTCCTTGTGAAGTTCAAATTATGTTTAAAAACATGAGGTTTTTATGACAATACACCTTTACTTTATGGTAGTAGTAACATAATTAGAGAAATAAATGCTTTGAAAGATAAATGGTAATTATAGTGAATTCTGCTTGCCATTATTAAATTTGAATTCCATTTATTGTTGAGAAAAGAAATAACATATAAATATCTTTAGCACTTGTGATGTTTATGTTCCAATAATAACTTTTATTGTAAACTTTAAAAGCTGATTTTTTTCAAATGAATACACTGAAGAAGAGTTTTAGACACATCTGTTATTCACTAAGAAGATTCATGATCATTCACTGTCCACACAGTGCCCCAGGTGCAGAGTGTGTGGATGGTGCTTTACAAATACAAATTTAGACAAGGTTCCCGCCCTGAGAAATTTGCTGCCTAGTTTGAACAACTGCAACACTAACAATTTAAGGATTAGGCACAGAAATAGATGCAAAGAGACAGAGGAGGTCAAAAAGGCTAGCTGAAAGAGGTGGGATTTAAGAGGGGATTTAAAGCTCACTTGATTCACAGGTAGAGCAAACTTGTTCCAAGAAGAAGTAATGTCACGTAAAATTTCTTTAAAATCTTATTGTGAAAGAACTTTGAATTCTGAATGTTTAGGAGGTTTGGGGAAGCCAAATCCACTGACCTCCACAAAATACAGGAGATGAGGATTGATGTGCATATGAGTGGTTCATATCTAAACCCGATGATTTCCTGTGGTCTAAATTTCTTTCTGTTTTGCGCGCAACTGGGCTAGCCAGTTTATGGAGTTTATAGCCTTTGCCATGCTACAAACTAGTATGGATTGCATGATTAGAGTTTTAATTTGCTCTAATCTGACCATTTCTATATACAACCTGCAGGCCATGTGGGGGTAATTGCAGAGCAATCACAGTTTTCCATCCCTTTCTCCCAGAAATGAAAGACTAAAATCGCAGGGCAACCCTAAACCAGGTCTCTCCTCAACAAACGTGCAGCAGGGCTTGCATGCTCCCTAGCCCTTGCCTCAGCTCCCTTTCCTCTGTGCATTCATTCTCTGTCCCTGCTTAGAAGGGGTAGGCTGTGTCTAGTGGCCAGCACGGCCCACTCGAGAGCTGCAGAACACACCCTCTTCCCAAGGGCCATGCAATGCTTCAGGCATCGGTTGGGTTTTGTCAGAGAGGATCTGCTGAACAGCTCGGACCACAGGACTCTGCAAACCTGCATGCGCTCTCAAGGCCACCCAGATGCAGGCGGGACACGTGCAGCCGTGCGTTGTCTGCTCTGGTGGCCAGAATTTGTTCCTAAACATTAAAAGCACTGCTAGCTTATAAAACACCTATAAATCACTTTTTCACCTCAATGTATAATGCTGATCACAACTCTGTTTTTTGTGTGAGCTTTGTTTTAGAGCTTTGTTTTATAGCCCTGTATAATAAAGCCATTAAAAACCTGTGATTTTTTTCTGGTTACAATTTCCTACCTTCTCAGCATTAGCAATTGATTTTAATTTTTTTTTTAGATAATCTGCAAGATACTTGCAGTAGCAGCAACGAACATGTCAGGTGAGTCCATGCCAAAAGTGTTGTGTAAAATCAGAAAGAAAATACATAGCTTGCTAGTTTGACTGTATCATTTCACTTTTTAATTTTTTCTTAGCAAACTAATTCTACATGGTGAATCAAGTCATTTAGGCTAACTTTGAGGGTGTACAGAGATATTAAGAAAGGAAAGCCTCTATTTAGAGAAATAGTGAACTATAATAATCAATCAACTGAAATGTCTTTTGCTGGAAATGTACGAGAAACAGCAAATGCATGCAGAAGCACATATCTATCACGTTAATGAGTTACAAGTTGGGTCAAGGGTATGCAATGCTGTGTAGTGTACTAGATTACAAGATACTCTTGCAATCTTTGCTGTGGTTTTCAGTATTTTATTGCTTTCTTTGGATACTTTGAAAGAAATACACTATGAAATAGCATAACTGTAAATTATAACTGGACATCAACATAAAGCTTAACCCGTACAAAAAGCTGTCATGACTGAAATGCAGTTAGAATCATGAAGGCAAGTAGGAACTTGTTAAATTACTCATTTTAACACAGCTATCTTCGAAAGGAAACAGATGAAAAGCATACAAAAAATAATCCATGAAAACAGAAGAAGGAAAAAACGTAAAAACTATAAAGACGCTTTATAAATTGTGCTTCTCTGGTGCCACTCAGACCATGGTTGGAATGCTGATATTTCAGCTAAGAATCACAGAGATTTATTCTTTGTTACAGTTCGGTATTCATGTGAAAAATGAAACAACAAAGAAATAATTTATAACGACCAACAGCACATCACTCAGTCTATATACTTCAGAGGATACACAAAGACACACATGAAATGTGTTTACTTCACTGTGCAGCCAATGAAAGGAAGGGAAAACAACCTAGTAAGCATTTGCATTTCCCATAATATACTGTGTCTGTAGAAAAAAATGAATTGTGGAGTGGAAATTATTAAATCTTTTTTAACAGATTTTCAAAGAAACTGAGTTGGTACTTCAAATCAGACCAGAAGAAAATAAAAAGAAGATGAAAAGTGAAGAAGAAATGCTGAAAAAAATACAGGATTCAATTAATGGCTCTGGAAATGAAGGCAAGCAATAGCATTGCCAAATGACAAGTACAGTCTCTTCCCCTGAGCAAAACGAAACAAGCCAAGACAGCCCCAGAGTATAATCCTGTGAAGCTACGGACCTGGCACAGACGGTGTTTCAAACACAGAGCTAAGGAGGAGCAAGCACAGCTGCAGCATACGCCCCAGTTCTGACAAGTGGCCTTAAACATCCTTATTGCACTCTGACCCAGCCTGGGCCTCTCCCTTAAGAGCAGAAGTCTTTTCTGCAAGTCTGTAGTATAAAAGCAAGAGCAAATGGACTAATAAATCACTCTCTCATTGACAACGTAGCCATAAAAGCAGATAATCAAGCATTATCTCTGTTTAGTTTAACCACAGAAACTGTTTTTAAAACAGAGCTAAATGAGATCAAACCTATTTTGCATTTCTGCAATTGATAAAAATAAAAACCACCAGTGGAAGCATCACCTTCTGTGCTGAGTTCAGCTCCCGTGCCAGGAAACACAATGCTCGCCTGCATCTTCAGTTTCTCCCAGTCTCCTTCTCACCCAGCCTGAACTCTGATTTCATACTTATGTTTAAATAATATTCTTCATGTGATCTGCAAAGATTCTCTCTTAATTACCCAAGGCTGGAACTGGGACCTTGACAATGGAAATGCACCAAGTCTCCATAGCTGCGTTCCATCCCTACAGGCCTGAATAAATCCTGCAATGCTGAGCTCCCTCTGATAAAGTAAAAAGATGAGCATGGTGAGCCTCCACATTTCTAGGACTTTCCCATATATCTATGTTGCAGTTTTTATTTTCCAAATGCCAAGTCTTTTTTTTGAACAAACCCAAAAAGCAGGGAGAGACAGATGCGCAATTTCCATCACAGTGACCCGGGGAAGAGGGATAATCGCTATAGGAGAAAGCCAGGAGATGGTACCACTTTCTGACACCTCTTTTCGGGCTCACTAGAGGGAAGTCTGATTCCAATGGAAAGGGGGATCTCAGGGTGGATTTCCAAGGTAGCTGGGGGCAGGGGGCACAGGGGGCTGAGCCATCAGGTGGACACAAAACCCTGCAGGCTGGGAGGAAGGTGAGGGACAGAGAGACAGCGGACTGTTCGCAGTGTTACATGAAGAAACGTTGAGATTTCTGCTACCGTTTTTTCCCCTGTGCAATTTTGTAACAGTGTGGGAAAGCTGGGTTTTGGTTTGGGAAGGATGTGTGTGTATCTATGAACATAAATTTGAAAAGCAACCTATGCCTGGAAAATTATGACCATAACATAACATATATCAGAGGCTTTTTTAAGGAAAGTTGACTTACTGTGTCTTCTTAAGGGTACCTGTGAAACAGATTTAATTTGTGTCTCTGAAGCTAACTGTGAGGCTTCTTCACAAAGCTCAAAGAATAAAGGCATGCCTGCATGCCTTATAGATGTGGAATTAGGATTGTAAACTCTGATGTTAAAACCAGTAAGACAATGGGAGATAGAAGCTAGCAAATATCTGAAAAATAAATATTTTAATATGAATACTCCCCCACCTTCCCTTGAAAATGGGTACGGCTAGAAGAGCACGAAATAGAAGAAAACTCATCTATTATTTTCAAACTATTGTACTTCAGCATGCATGACTTAAAGATGCTTCAAGAGTCCTACTTTTGTCAGAAAATGTATAATCAAGATTTTCAAAATGGATTTATATCTTAAAGAAGCTGTGTTGCCAGAAGGTTTTCTTGCAAAGAAGTTGTGTACACAGACTGTTTACCAGGTTGTTTACTTCTGTTGATCAGTGAGTAGCGACTTCATGGCTAGCAACTGGGAAATAAGATTGGTATTTAAGTGAGAATTTCATGACAGTTTTTCTAAAGCATGTATCTTTCTTGTCTCATGCATATATTGTAAACAGTCTTAATTAACAGGAAAACATACATTGGTAGTTTTATGTAAGTAGGTCTAGGTAGACCCTACTGATCTGTGAATAAAATTGGATGTGTGAGTGATAAATAGAATAATATAGGATTCATGGATCTTGCCTTGTCTGTTGTTCCTTTTAGTAGATTTACGTGAGAGTTTGTAAATCTAATATTTGACACCATACAGCAGTTTACTAATTATTTTTCTGAACCTTGATGTGAAATAAAAAGATCAAAAGATTTAAAGTGCTAAACACAATTAGGAAATACTACAACAGATGAAATTTCCTCATGAATTTGAAATATCTGATAAAATATTATTGGCATGTACATCCTACTATTACTATTTCAAAATCTGGTCTTGCAGAACTGAGGGGCAAGGCAAGCTTCTGTACAGTGCCTACACCTACAATGAATAATCCAATTGCAAGAGCACTTGAGTCATGTTCAGATTTCACCTGACTGCCTGTTCCCTGGGATGGAGGCTTTAGGAGATGCACTGCTACCCAGAGGAAGGGTGGCTGCTGCCTTCATTTTATACAAAATAAAAGCATTGATGTGGTCTGATTTGATTAATGAGCTCGGTTATAACTAGATCAGACCTCTGATACAAAATTCCTTTGGGGGAATGGTACAGAACTGTATTCTGAGATATCACAAGAGCATTCTCCAACAGCTTATTAGAGCTATAGTTAGTCTCACTGAAATATGTGGCACTTATACTCTGAGCTGCTACCCAGCTCTGGTCCTGCACTAGGGAAGGCAGCTGGGGACAGCAAGGCTGCAGAAGTGGCATCCCAGTTTTCCAATGAAAGGAAAACTCACATCTGCTGTCATGCAGAAGGAGCACTCGAATACTCCTTCTCCAGTCAAAGATGGCCAAACTCTTCCTGACTTCAAAGAGAATGCCAGTAAGCTTCAATGAAGAGAGGGCTGGCTCCTTGCCAGCCTCTGAGACAGCCCCACAGAGCCTCTCCTGGACAAAGCACAAGTCAGCTGGCAGACTCTGCAATGTGAAAAGCAATCTTTCCCCACCAATTCAGAGGCACAACATGTCTGCTAGAAAAGTTTAGCCTTTAAATTTTCTTAGCGTTGTATCTGCTTTCCATTGGTGTCAGGTTAAATTTATTAAAAAAGAGAATGGCTATGAGTCTACTGCTTACAGACTTACACCTCCAAGGGGACTGGGCACCGAGCATGCTAGAGCTCATATGAAGAAGTAAGAAGTGTAACAAATCAGTGTGGAAATGGAATGAGAGAGAAGTGGGGGGAAGGAGACAGGGGGTTGTATGCTTTCAAGCAGATGAGATGGTTAGGTTTTTAAAACTTTAGTGTTCACAGTTAGTATGATTGAAATGGACTATGCTTTCTGAATTTCAGGTCACAATGCTACTTACTTCGAAAAATCCCAGTCCCAGATGAGACAGTAGATTTGCACACTTAACTACAGCTAAATGCGTGACTGGGAGAATGTTTCTAGAAACCAACCACCACCAGCAAAGTTAAGAAACATGGCAAATCCTGAAATTTTACATTTATCTTTTTCTTAGGCAAAATTCTTATTGAATATCTATTAGACTTGGCCCATAGAACAAAAGTGAAAAAACATTTGTATTTATTATCCTTAAGGTTCAAAATCCAAATGATTTCTTTTCTAGATTACTACCCAAAACTTATTTAAAACCATTGTGCACTTCTGATAAGGATTTGTAACACTTTGGATAAAATGGACTTTTAGAAATCCTGGTGGATGTGCCACAATCTACACCTGTGTTTTGAAAAGTCTTAATATACATGTTGATACGTAATGTAACGGGCATACCTTCATACACCAATTTCTAACCACTCTGTTGCATATGTGCAAGTAAGTTCAGTGTGCGTGGGTATGTTGACGTGCATATGTGAATGTTAACACAAATGCAGTAGTATAGACAACAGTTATAATACTTTTTTACTTGCCAAGATAAACAGTTGTAGTGGGAATATACAATAAAAATACTTGTTTTTATGAGGGTCACAAGTGGAAACTTCTATTGTCTTGAAGGTTCCATTTTTCAAGTATAGGACACCTTTCTCAAAGGTGTTCTTTTTAAGCATAGTCAATTGCTGTACATCTGCTGAGATAGACAATAATCTGACCCTGAAATAAAGCTATATAAAATGATGACATACATTTAAATGTTTAATATGTAATGTTGATTAATAAACATTGTTTCAAAGACAGAGTGTAATTGACATTTTCCCTGGGGACAGGATAGATATTCCTGTGTGGCTCTATCTCGCGTCTGGAACCATCATCTCCCAAAAATTGTTATTGCAAAAACTTTAAACATACTATGTAGAATCCTGATTTCAGTACTGGACACACGCATTTCTTCCCTTGTCTTGGTGAGTGAAGAACCCAAAGGCCATTTTTACTTCCTATCATGCAGAGACCAGGGAGCCTATGAGACTACTTTTGTATAAGAACACACGTCCTTTTCAGAAAAATGTACAAATCTAAGTATACTAATAACTGCTTACTTACATCCAAGTATATAAGCAGATAAACTTTACATAGAGCAAGAATATAACGGCAATCTGACTCCAGTTTCTGAACTCCAGTGCTTTGACTAAATGCAATGCAAATGTGGGTTAGTAGGGTAGAAAGACATAATTCTCCCATTATAAATTTTCCCATTTATCCTTAGATAAAAGGAAGTTCTAATTTTCACGCTGTGCATAACGTCTCCAATGACCTTTACATTAACAGTAAAACTATCTGCTTAATTTACAATACTCAGATGATGTGACACTAGTTTTCTGAAAGGAAAGCTCTTGCCTATCCAGTAAGGCAGCTAGATTATTTATCAAATACTCCTCCCAGTATTACAGTGAAAGTGTAACCACTTGTCTAGTTTTGAACTGAAAATCTATTTACACTTCTTACTTCTTGCCTGTAATTTATAATTTACAAGTGACTACAGCATGGCAGATACCCATAAACTTCTTCACATATTCACATTTCGCTAACAGTGAAAAAAGAAACACAAGGAAAGAGAGAGAGCCTAGGATTGTATGTGCCTGATTTCAAGGCAATTTAGAATATTTCTTATTCCTTAACTTTTGTTGACATCACTCATACAAATGTGAAATACAGCTGTTTTCAAAATTCCTCACTCCCCCTGTGACTTTTGGGTACTCTGGTTGTCTGTTACAGAAAAAACATGTATTTTTTCATCACTACTCATTTTTTGATTCAGGTGATGATGAGAAAGGCAGATATTTCAGCACAAATCCTCTCTGTTACTACATACACATGTTCTGCTAATATCTTATGCAGCTTTGTATGTTATGCAATATAGGAATATTTGTTCAGCATATGTGAATAATCTTTTTGAATTCCCTAACCAAAAAATCATCCTAATCTTGAAAACATTTAACGATGTGCATAACAACTACTAGTAATCTCAGTGACAGTTCAACATGTGAAGAAATGCTTTCAAAGCTAGAGCAGAAGGGTGTGCTTGAATTTAAATTCCATTAATATTTATGGTATATAATATACAAAAAGTATAAATAATAAAATGGACTATGTATGAGCTTGTTTACAGACTATGTGAAACATCAATAACAAACTTATTTCCATACCATAGGACTCATTCCTTGCAAGAAAACAGCTTCAACTTGCTATGATTTTTGTAACTATACACCTGACACTGGAACAAACTTTCAAAGAAAGAAGGTAGTATGTACAAGCATGTAATTATACAACGTAGCTTGTTCTTACCCAATAAAAAGTATATTTTTTCACATTAGGTCTTTTTGTATAGAGTCTTCCCTCCTGCCTCTCAACGATAAACACACAGAATACTGAGGAAATCTCAGTTCTCCCAAACTTAAATAAAATTCTTCTATAGTTTATCAGGCAAAACCCCTCTTACAAGATTTTCTTACTCCATAAAGTCTTCAAGGACATAAATATTAGCTAAAAATGTCTTGCAATGATAGATTCACTACGTAAATCCTGTTGCTGTGTACATTTCTTTCAAGAAAATGATTATATTAGAAAGGGGGCTTTTGTTGACTGCAGGAAAAAATTTCTAAAACTCCTTCACAATTTCAGTTTATTCACATTACAACTTAAAAACACAAGTAAATAGGAAGAAAAAAGCAATCGGTCTTTGAACTCAGACCCACTTAAATCAAGTACAGTCCCAGCAACATGGGTTGTTAGATTAGAACTTAAATTATTACACTACATTTTCACCTTGTTTACACAATAAAAGTTTTAGGAATTTAGGAGTATGACTCTTATTCAAAGGCATCAACCTATCATAGATTTTAAGGTCAGAAGGGACCATTATCTCACAAAGGTCAAGCCCTGTAATCTGCATCAAGCCTGTAACTACTATTTGAAATATGTTCGTGTCAATTAATCCGTAAATTAAAGTACAGAAGGTGCTGGCTATTAGGACTAGGGCTCTCTAAGTGCTTTAACCACTAAGCTCCTTTATGATTCCTTACATTGCCCATTCCTGTCCAAGCAGGGGCTCGGCCTCAATAGGAAAGGTGGCTCCACCCCAATTAACCTGATATTCAGGGCAGTTGCAGAGGAAATAAAAAAACGTGGCCTTGATTCTGCCAAGGCTGGGCAAGGCATTCGTTTAGGATCCCTCACTACCATTTTAGTTAAGTACATACCTGCTTGCCTTGGTCTTCTGCTGTGGGCACTGCGTGTCATCAACCCGGCTCAGTTCTTCCATGGAACAGTTAATGTGTCTGCTCTCAAGTTCATATTGGCATGGTGGGCTTGGGCACCTCTGGAAAACAACAAGCACAATGTTCATCTTCCAGTTTTAGACTTCTAAGGGCCTAGCAAAGACTGATATTTTCAGAGTTCTTGGTCTTTAGATATGTTATACATAAACATTAATAGTTCAAACACTCCATGTCAAATTCTTTAAATATCTTTGATACAAGATTGAAAACATTGCCTTGTAAAAATTGAAGTTGTAAATCATCTTTGAAAGCTAGAGTGTGACTTCAGAAGGTACATACTTCTTGAAATTTATTACATGGCCAGCAACTTTACCTATGGCTTATTATGAATATTTTGAACTGGTGATTGAGTGTCCAATAACAATAATTCATCAGAAAATACTGAACTTAAGAAACAGTATTATTTTTTTTCTGTATAAATAGAAAACTAGCCTAAGGACATGCAAAAGTAATAATTTAGCACTCATAAATTATTTCCAGGACACTAATATTTTCACAGTATTAAAGCTAAGTCACTTCATTTACAGACATAAACAAAAGGTATTTGAAGAAAGTTGACACTGAATTACAGAATCACACTGAATCACAGAACGGTTGGGGTTGGAAGGGACCACTGGGGATCATCCAGTCCAACACCCCTGCTAAAGCAGGCTCTCCTACAGCAGGCTGCACAGGACCACGGCCAGGCAGGGTTTGAATTACCTATTAATATAATAAAAAAGAAACCAGAAGTTCGCATTATGTGTTGACATAATATCGAGAAACTCATGTACTTTTTCTCATCACCTCCTTAGTCATGAAGTATTATAACACACAGATTTCTGTGCAGGTATAGTTGTTAATATAATAATTATAACATAAACACTTTAAAAAATGCATATATAATAATGGACAATAGCAAGAATAGTAGCATTGACTTTTCTTTTTTGGGAAAAGACTTACCACATGTACTTAATCTTCTTTCCTGCTTCATGCTCTTTTAGTATTGAACATTTCCAGATGAATAGATTTTTCTTACAAATAGTTATACGTGTGTAGAGTTATTTTTGGGGAAAGTAGAGTTCATTTATTTTGTCAGGAGAAATTTTTTTGAAGCTTTTGTTGCAAAGGAAAGCTATTCAGCAATGAAAAGTTGACAGGAAGGAAGCTGGTGGTGGTTGAAAGGCCAGTGGTTGTGGTATATCTGATGTGAATATGTAATCAGTGTATGTTCTCATCAATGTCAGATTTTAACTATTTCCTTTCTATACATATGCTAAAACAGATATGTATTTTTCCTTTCACTGAAAGGTAATTTATAATTTAATACAAGACGAAACTATCTATATTTAGGCCTAAGTATCAAAAGATGCATGAATACTATATCTTATGGAACGTACATATGTACTAAACATGGAAGACTTCTTACAAAAAATCTGTCCTGGGAAGTTTAACTTAACTTTTGCACTGAAGCATATTACTGCCAAGTAATACTGCATAACAGCAGCACTTCAAAATATTGGCACTGGTGGGAAAAAAACCCAAGGAATTGTAGTTGTTTTCAAATGGGGCTTTTGTTATAATTCTGATCTTCCAGCATTTGTGTCCACCTTCTTCCTACAACTAAACCCATTGAAACAGTCTATTATTGTGAAGTGAGATTTGAGATTTTTATGTATAACTGGCACGTACCAGTTGTGATTTTATCTCTTTTGTGATAATACTATGATAGTTGATATCGCTCGTGTTAGTAAGGCCTTAAAATGAACCTACACTGGGCAGTTCCACATTTCATGGAAATATGATTTATTTTAAGTCTTAATGAATGTTTCTTGTTACATATATACGAAGTTTATTTTCAGACAGATATTTCTAAATATTCATTTTGACACAGAAAAGAAAGAAAAGATGATAACTAAAAGATGTGAAAAATGACCCAAAGAAGTGAAAGGTAGGAAAGTTTTGTAAATGAAAGAGGCATTGAGCCAGGTTTTTAAATTCTGTCCACTCTTCATAATTATAGGAGTCAAAATCATAACTCCTTTGCTCTTATTTTTCTTATTATCATTACTTGATTACTCTGGTGATGCTGTCCTGTAAACATTTTTTTTGTGTACCTACATGATTTCTCTGGAAGAGAGCCAAGTATATTACAGGTGTTTGGGAATTTCCCACAAATAATCTAGCTGCACCTTGAAGGAAGGACTTAACTGGTCATGGTAGGTAATCACTCAACTGAAATCATTAATCACTGGGAATGTGGCAGCCCTCAAAGATCTGCTTTTGTCACCTTATTCCGCGTTTGCAGGAAGTTTCTTCTAAATATTATTTCTAAGTGCTGTAAACACCAGCACTGGACTTTGCATCTCTTTCTGGAGGACAACTTTACGAACAAACCACATCAGAATCAGCCTTGAAAACAGTGAAGCTTGGTGGCTCTGCCTTCTGACTGCTTTTGTGGAAGGTTAGTTCTTAAAACTGTTAGTGGTGCAGACTGTGTTCACTTGCAAGCAGGATCTCTTAAAAGCAGTCAGTGCTGTTCTTGCACCACCGTTGCGTTTGCCTCCATTGCTGCAAGCTGTGCTGGCTCGCCGCTGCCTGGCCAGGCAGGGCCAGCCAGTGGGGTCTGATGTGGAAGAGCAACCCCATCCCCTCTTCTACACCTGTGCAAAGACTGGGCATGTTCCATGCACACAGAAGTATTTCGCTCAGAGAAAAAACCCTCAGCCACAACATTTAAGCTAACTTTACGTAGACTGTTTTTCGCCCATGCCAAGTATTTTGCTGTTTTAGCTATAATCATTGCCCACATTCAAACCTAATTGCTCACGATGCTTTGAGGTGTCAGTCCAAAATCTCACAGCTGGGTGAGGTTTGGCTTTCTCACCAAACTGGCAAGATTGAGCTTGCCTTGCTGAACTCATCAGAAATGATATCTCTCGCTGCAACTTTCTTAAATTGGTTCATAACATGGCTTCCCCAATCAAATGTATCTGTACACAATATATTCTGGAGTTTTAAAATTACATATTTTAGAATTCATTTGAATAAATGATACTCTACACTTCTAAAATTTTTTTCAAGGTGTTCTGCCTTAAAGAGAGGAATATTGAGATGTGGTATAACATTCAAAAACAAGGCAAGCATATGGGAAACACCAATACATATTTTCCCGTTTCTAGTGCGAGACAACAGTTTCACTTGCATCCATATGCCTGATGCACAGGGGAGTTTGGCACTGTCATGTGACTAAACATGTTCACATGAACATCAAGCAAAAACATGAGAAAGCCCATGCAGTCTTAAGTCTTTTTTTGTGGTTTTTTTTTCGTTTTGTTTTGTTTTGTTTTTTACCTAGCCAAATTCATAAGAAGATCTGCACATACCAGATCAGGTTCCAGATGCTTGAATTTGCCTTCTATAGACAACCCAACAAGTCTAACCCGAACTTTGTTTTCCTCAGGGTCTACTTACCTGCTTATAGACTGGAAACTACTTAAGTTTTAATCAGTCGGAATGCTGAATAACGCACAGCACTGTGCTGGCCTAATTCTGTGGTGCCCCGTTAGAATCATAGAATCATAGAAAGTTTTGGGTTGGAAGGGCCTCCTAGAGGTCATCTAGTCCAACACCCCCACAGCCAGCAGGGACACCGCTGACTAGATCAGGTTGCTCAGAGCCCTGTCCAACCTGGTCTTGAATGTTTCCAGCGATGGGGCCTCCACTACCTCTCTGGGCAACCCGTTCCAGTGTTTCGCAACCCTCATTGGGAAGAATTTCTTCCTTATATCCAGTCTAAACCTACCCTGTTTTAGTTTAAAACCATTACCCCTCATCCTGTCACTGCTGTCTCTACTAAAAAGATTGTCCCCATCTTTCCTATAGGCTCCCTTTAAGTACTGAAATGCTGCAGTAAGGTCTCCCCACAGCCTTCTCTTCTCCAGGCTGAACAAGATGTGGGCTTATTGTCTAGGTATTGTTGCTGGAAAACCAGCTGATTAGAGGGCCGGTGTAACAGCCAGTTGATGTAATACATGCTTGATATAACTCTTATCAGAGCTTCACACTCTTTCAAGAATGCTCACAATTCAGCTGGGTTTATCAATATGAAAAAAGCCTCATTCTTTCTTCATTTCACTCACCTGCTGGAAGCAGCCTCTGCAGAGCTAAGCTTTAAAGCTTGAAAGCCACACTGTCACCTCCTGCTCTTCATGCACATCACACAGTGACAGATGCAGCAAAGAAAACACCAGGGCAGAGAGTTGTTTCCCTCCGTATAAGTTCTGATGATATGAGGAAGTCAGAGTGCTTTGAGCTGCTTTGTTTTCCGTGTGCAGGCAGGCCCTCCTTGGAAGGTCTTTCAGATGCTACCCGCAACAATCCATGTCATTCAGATTCTGAGGGCAACAACAGAGGAATACAGGCGACCAGAAGTGAAGTCTTAAGCATAATGTTCAACTGAAATTGTCTCTTCCCAGATGATATGACTAATCTAAGGCTTCAGTAGGGGACCACATTCAGGGACTGTGGTTGTTGTTATCATCATCATCATCATCATCTAGCCACCAGATAATTTTGATTAGTGCTATATAAGGATAGGAAATCAAGGACAATCCTTTATTTTTTATAAAAACTCCTGTGTTAATTCCTGTTAAGCAAATCATGTCATTTGCTTAAATTCCTTATGCAGCAACCAACTGCCATAAATCAAAAGGGCATATTTCTTTAACTCATGCGAGAATGACATTCTTTGCTCTGTACTGCCAAGAAAGATGACCGGATGAAAACCTTTAAGCTTGGAGAAAATCTAAGAAAAGTGTGTGCTAGATGCACTAATGGCTTGCTGATCTGTGATTTAGCATCACTGGTCCTTTTTGCAGCTGCTTTGTAAAATGCAGATTAGTTCTCAGATACCTTTCAGAAGGGATTTGATGGATGACATTGGATTGCCAAAGCAGCCCCTGCACCCTTAAATTGAGCGGCTACTGAAGCAAACGGGTGGCACTCCCCTTACCGAAGAACTATACACCTTGGCAATTTTTGGCCTTTGAAATGGCTTCACGAGACCTTGGCCATCTGGGTGCAAACTGAAACACCCTGCTATGTACACCCAAGGTACTGGGATAAGTCATTTAGTAAAGATGTAAAAAGTGTGAAAAAGGGGACAGGGTGTGTTGATTTCCCCTGAACGCTTGAAGCTTTGCTGCCTGCAACAAGTTACATAAAGGCATTCTGGTCAGCCTTCCAAAATCACCAGGAATTACTTACATAGATTTTGGTAACTGATAGTGCAAACTTTAAAAAATGCAAAGAATCTGGGCATATTTGACCATGCAAGGGTTTGTATCCTCATGTCTTTGGTTTGTTGAACAGCCAGTCTGCTGCTAACGGAAGAATTATAGACAATGCAAAAGTCCATTATAATCTCAACGCTTTTCCAGTTTAGCTGTGTCCCTTGAAGCAAAGGAGAGTACAAGAAGCCCTGGTTTTCATTGTCGTAGGTTTTTTCGGTTGCATCATATATATCCATCTCAGTTGTGAAAATCTGGCTGTAACAAGCAAGGAACAGTAGAGTATTTAGGCTTACAAATAGAGTTTCATCAAAAGTGGCACTACATCTCAACTGTATCAGGGACAATTTTGTAACTTTGAAGATGCTTTGCAACCTTAGCGCAAGGTCCATAGAGTGCAGCAGGGTACAGAGCAAGGGAAATAAATCAGGTAGAAAGTGCAGGTACACACATTACAACTCAGGAGGTTCACAGAAGGAGGAGGTATTGTATAATGCTGGTTTACAAAGAAATCAGTTTATAATTTAATTTTGATATAACCTGCACATCACAGAACATACGCTTCTTACAAATTGACTCTGTCCTTTCTTTTCACTTGCAGCCCCTGACCATTGAGCTGCTGTGGTTTAATCGAGTGACACTAAGTTTCAGGATTCACAGTGTTGCTCAGATCATTCTGCAATAAATTCTTCAGATTCAGCAATGTCAGCAGAGGGAGCCCATGGATGTTGAACTAACCCCAAATCTGCAGTCAGTTGTGCCATCACATGAAAAAAGGATTCTTTTTCCTAGATCACCCAGGGCTTTCCAAGCAGTCAGCGCTGTTGTACAGGGGATTTTTTGGATGTGTGTCTGTTTTCTATACTTGCCTTTGATTGCTTTCCCCTTTATACGTCTTTTCTTGCTAGCTTCTTCATGGCTTGCAGAAGGCGTTAGCTTTATATGTGTCTCCTCTGCCCTTGCAGTCCTCACTCACTAAAATGCTTCACCCTTTTATGGGTATGCCCTTTTATACCTTAGTCATTCTTGCTTACTGCTGTACAAAGGGCATAGCCGATCCTGGGAAATCTTTCGGTGGCATGCTGAAGTATTGTGCTTAATGTATTATCAACAATGACAAGTCTGCCTCAGGAAACTCCAGCAACCCAGAATGCACAGGGGGGTTTTATACAACTGCTCTTTTAAAAACAAGTGTATATCCCATGCACAGAAATTTTTTTTCCTTTGATTTCCTGCAGGTAGAATCAGCAGTTGATGCTACACATAAGACAAGCCAACGAGACATTGCTCGGGTGAAACAAACCTGAAAGCGGCGGTAACTATGATGAATTTTGTTTGTACTGTCCATTCACATAACATTGCAGAGAACTTAATGCAGCACCTAGCAGAAAGCATGTTCTAGAAGGGATCCTGCTTTTATCCCAACACCGAACGGGCAATCCTGCCGTCATTTCAAGAGGGCTGTGCTGTAAGGCTCCACTCCTACCACTGCATTTACATGAGAAAGCAAGAAAGCTTATGCCTTATTGTAAGGCCCTGGAAGGCTGCTCTTGCTAATTAGTCTGGGGAAATAGAAGAAGGCATTTCAGAGAGACTTTACATTTCTTGCCGGTCATCTTCCAGTTACATTTGAGCTCCTAGGGTTGCAAAACATTTCTAGTCTGGGAGACAGGGCTGCTGTCCCCAAATTGTTTATCTTTATTTTAAAATAAATCCGGAGTATCTGTTTTTCTTGACAAACTATTGGCAGTCCTGTAACATCGGATGTCAGGAATGCTAGCACAAACCCCATACATATGTTTCTAAATTAGAATCCAAAATGACCATATGCTCTGATCATAATTTAAAGAATGATTCAGGATTCAAAAAGAAACCAATCTTTCAGAGAATTTCACATAATTTAGGAGCTTGTAATGAACAGGAATATTTAATCTGTTTGAAAACTCCTTTCAAACTGAGCTCTAGCTATAATCTAACCTTCTCACTACCTGGGTTTAGTTATAGTGCCAACAGCTAGAAATTCAAGTGCACAGTGCTCTTCTGTCTTCACAATAAACCTGAAATCTCTGTATTTTGGACCTCCGCCTGAAATATTCTGCATGCCTTCTCTTCTCCTGACCTCAGCTGTCACAGTGGCACCCTGCACCACACAGGAAAGCATCTTTGTTTTCCGTCAGCCTCCCTTTTAGTATATCAGGGAGGTGAAGAATAGAGTTTTTAAAACATATGCATTGCTGCATGTGTTCTGTCTGCATTCCTACTATGCCGTGTGTACATATCACCATGTAGGAAACAGGTACAGATATTGTTTGGAGCGAAGGGAAAGGGGAAGTTTATGAATTCCATCTTTTTCAAAAAGACGCCATGCAGAATGCTGCTCAAATTTCTCGTAGGGCAGCTTCAGAGAGCTTGGTAGCCCAGTGTTATACGGCAGAAACCTTCCTCCCACATACTGGGCAGAGCTTATACCTAGTCAATTATACAGTAACAATAAATCTACAGCTGACCATTTCATCCATTTAATATTTTTTATTATGTCTGTCCTTCTTTCATCTCCTGCTAGCATGGTGAACAGAGGTAAACTCACCCACTGAAGTGGGAAGAGAGCACTATGTTTAACAGGACAGAAAAGAACTTATACATGCCACCAGTCATGTATTTTCCTCCCACTTATTTGGGGGGGGGATAGTGTCTGTCTTTTTTTTTTTCCTGAGCTCAGAAGTCAGTATGAGCAGCAACAGGCCTTCACAAATGTGTTATGGAGGAACGTTTTGGGACAGCTTCTCAAAGGGCTTTATCTTTCGCTGACAAATTGGTGCCAGGGCCAGAACTTAATGAAGTCTTCAGATAAAATTTTGCAGCAAATCAAGGAATCTCAAAGGTATGGACCTGTAATAAAACCAGTGTAACAAATTATTTATCTGCTTTTATTTGTCTTTTGAAAGGCTGAAAGCTCAGCTTTGTGGAAAGCTGTAACATCACCTTCTTAGTTGCACGCACATTATCATTTTTCAGGTTTCCTGACATTCCAATAAAAGAGGCCAGGGCAATACTTGGAGTAATTTACAGTTTATCTCCCTGTGATGTCTTCAGTCTTTAGAGCTTCTTGAGCACCTCTGCTGCGCTTCTCCATAAAACTACCTGGACAATAAAGCCGGGGAGGTCAAGATGGTATGCCAGCGATTCTCTTGTTCCGTTGGCACTGTGGAGCTGGATTCATGTCAGCAAGCAGGTGCTGTTGTTTTTTGAGGAGGACCATAACAAAGCTTGCTTCCCTGTCTGTCAGAGAAACTCAGAAGACACCATGCCTTCCCAAAACACATCGTTTCCAGCGCTGGACTGATGTTTCTATCACCACAGAGGACTTCCAATGCTGAGGTAGGACCCTTTATGTGACTGGCTTGTTTAACACAAAACTCTTTTCCTTCCCTTGTTCACATGTAGGAAGGGTAGACTAATGGGCAGAGCCTGACTGTGTGACTGAAGATCAGGACAACAGTGGTAGAAACAGAGCAGTATAAGTAAGTGGCTTTTCTAAGCACTAGAAATTTGGAGTGAAAATGTAAATAGTGTCTTGATTCTGGAGAAATTAATGTATATTACCAAATTTACCAATTTTGGGTTTTTTCCACTGAAAAAGATGTGGGCAGAAATGTTTTTCTTAGCTCTAGGAGCCAAGTTTTTTTTCTCCATTTCAGATAAGCTTTTCAAAGGAATTGGTAGCATTAAACAGAATCACAGAATCACAGAATGGTAGGGGTTGGAAGGGACCTCTGTGGGTCATCTAGTCCAACCCTCCTGCCGAAGCAGGGTCACCCTGAGCAGCCTGCACAGGACCCTGTCCAGGCGGGTCTTGAATATCTCCAGAGAAGGAGACTCCACAACCTCTCTGGGCAACCTGTTCCAGTGCTCCGTCACCCTCAGAGGGAAGAAGTTCTT
>Ga0065711_1001593_pt1 | contig 43136 bp, 35 predicted proteins | sample Hoacrofraction12_FD_59098 | JGI IMG/M metagenome (GOLD analysis project Ga0065711, IMG submission 59098) | Hoatzin crop microbial communities from Cojedes, Venezuela - Epithelial fraction 12 v2 (version 2) | ecosystem: Host-associated > Birds > Digestive system > Esophagus > Crop | place... | reverse complement strand
TTTTTTTTTTTTTTTTTTTTTTTTGCATCATACGAGTCTCCAAAGCAACACCCAAAAGAAGAAAACAATGATTTCTTATTAGCTGGCCACTGAGCTGCACAGCCCAAAGCTGGGACTAAGCTAAACTCCAGCAGGCACTGTCCATGGCGCACTGTGCCCCTGAGCGGGGAGGCCAGAGGACACCCCTCACCACAGGCTCTGGCCACCCTCGATGACCAGATTATGGCCCGTCATGTAGTCCGAGGCTTCGGAGGCCAGGTAGACGACGGCAGCCTGCAGGTCGGTCGCCCGAGCCAGCCTGCCAGCGGGGATGTCGGCCAGCCAGCGCCGCACCAGCGGCCGCAGGTCCTTGGAGCGGATGAGCGGCGTGTCGACGATGCCCCTGCAACGAGCACACGCACACAGAGATTAGGACAGGGTTTTCCCTGGTAGGAAAGGCAGCACTTACAGGTGTTCAAGATGTTAATTTGGAAGGAAAACCGTGGAGTAACACAAAGGAGATGCTCGAGTCAGATCTGCTCTGCCTCTGCTCAGTCATGATACGAACTTCAACAGCGCTTCCTTCCTATTGCCTTTCACTGCTGACAGGCAGGCTTAGAGGTTTGCTTTAAAGTGAGTACGCACAGACTCCTTCGCTAGTAGCAGTACCCTCTCACTTTTAGGTTACTCGGTGTAATCACTCGTTTAATTTTTTTTACAGAAAACAAGCATGGCATTGGAAAAGAAAGCGCGTGGAGCCGGGTCTGTCGTGGCTCTTGGGAGCTACTGTCCTTCTACTGAGTTCTCTTCTCATCACCTCGCAGCGTAGCGTCACACAGCGTGTTTGTGTACAGCCCAGAAACGGAGCACGGCCCGACTTTCCCTGTGTCAAAACACGGGGGAAACAAAAGGCAGTGCCCTGCTGGGCACCAGATCCTTCCACACAGAACAGGAGAGGCACAGATAAGCACAGCACGCCCAGTGCAATTCCCCTTAAGCCAATACTCCAGCAAACCACACTGCGTGTACCTGTCTCTCCTCTTTTACATTAATCAGTGGCTACACCATTTATTAAAACTCTGCTAAGTTCATTTTCTTCAGGCACCCTAAAAATGAGTGATGCTCTGGGAAGCACAATGCAGGGAGAACGTTTGGCTGGCTTTTATGATTTTAACTGCGACTGATTTGTCATACTCCTCCTTAACAACATATTTGTATTTTGCGAAATGTATAATTTTTTCAGCCCCTGAACAAATATATTTACATAACTGTGTCTAACGAGAAATTACATTTAACTTCTCAGAAATGACAATAACTAAAACCTGAACTGCCAATTCCACTTCATTAGTGTGGTAGAAATGCATTCCAAATGTTAATAAAAATTCCAACATGCTGATAAATTAGCGCTTCTAAGGAGCATGTGACACCTTGGTTAACATATTCAACCTCAATTATATTTCTCTTCAGCACCCTGTTATCTGGAACCTTTGCTGGCAATCAGAGGTGCTGTTTTTCAGCGGCCAATTTTCTAGATAATGTAGCTTATCAACACTGTGGGTAAACTTGCCAATGAAATCAGGCTGCACTGAACCACACACACGCTAATTGCATCTCTTTTTTATGCATATTTACAGACTGTCACTTCAAAGAAATCAGTGGCCCATTGAGGCAGCCAGTTAGCTGGAAGAATTGCCTCTTGCAAATGAAAATTAGCAAACAAGCTAGTGATAAATATGAAATGAACAAAGTATAAAAATACCCGTTTTGTTCTGAAACTTCATCGGCATCCCAATTTATACTTCCAAGGAAATCATTTTTTGAGACACACTGGATTCTGGGTATGAGATTCACCTTTTGTTTTAAACTAAGGCTGAAATCTGCTGTTTACTCTGTTATGAAGTGGAACTAATTCAGACTTTCCCCCAAACATTTCTGTTTTACCTAATCGGGCAGGATTTAAACATCGGCCTTATTTTTTATTGTAATTGTCAATAAACACCAGAGCGGTTCTGAAACAGCGAGCGATGTAGCTCGCTTCAGCTCTGGCAACGTAATAAAATCAAACTCATTCCAGTATAGGACTGCAGACGGTTTACTTCTTTCCCCCCAAGCACAGCCCCCTGCTCTCCCCACTCACTCTCCCAAACTCCTTGAGAACTGGCTTTCTCCGGAGAGGAAAGTGCTTTGAGCAGCAGATGTGAAATATGTTGGGCTCCTGTCCCTTACGTGCCTCTCACCATGCTCACAAAACCATCACCATAATCATTCTGGCTTTACACCATCGGAGATCAGAATAAGATCTGTATGATTTTATACTTTTTTCAATTTATGTGTATGTTTTAACCCCAAGTGAATGCAGATTAGGGACGCACAGTCCTCCAGCACAACAGATTTTGCTAAAAAGAGGACATTTTTCAAGCTGTTCGCAAAAACGATCTTTGGTCTGATCACGGCAACCTGTAAATCACGGCGCTGCGCCTCTCGCTGGACCTTTCTTTAGGTTCACTTCAAGTAGCAAAAATTTAGATGTGTAACAAAACTCCATTATAAATTTTTGTTATAGAAATGAGAAAAAAATGTAGCGCAAAACTTAAAAGTTGCAAACACACATACTGATGGCACTATAAATATTAGGCATGTCATTGATACTACACATCTTCTGGGAAAGCTCTGGTGCCAAGTTGGGCAATTTAATGTTGTCGAACCCTTTTAGGCAGATTTTAGTTGGCTTCTAACCAGTTCCAGCAAAGACAACTGCCAATGCATTAATTCCCTACCTCATCTCGTATGCAGTGCTGAGCCTATCAGTACTTTCTGTTGCATGTCAATGTAATATCAAACTGCTGGTTCCTTAACGTTAGACATGAGCATCAATATTTCATTATTGATACACAGGACAATTTGAGATTATAGGAAAAAAAAACCAACAAAAAACAGAAAACAATTGCCTAAAACATTTCCACTTTAAGAGACACGTTAGGAAAAATATCACTTACCAGATACTTAACTGGAATTGTTACGTGCACTCAATCCCCAAATGAGAGCAAAAAAAAAGATTCCATCTGTGTGTAACTTGATTTCTTTCAGATGAGTTATTAATTTGAATGAGTTAAGTACACTCCACTTAATCAGGAAGTGTTTAATCAAGAGATCCACTTAATTGGGACATCTCCCAAGGAATTAGATTTAAGTCCAAAGATACTCACCAGCAACGACTGCTGCTTAACGGGGATAGTAATGCTGCTTAATTGGGATGCCTTCAGGTGATGCTGAGGTGCTCCTTCTCTGCCTCTCCTTACCCCGAGATGGGGTACACCCAAAAGCTGCACTGATCCTGCCCTGCCTGCTTTCCAGCTCCTTGTACCCGCCGGGTAAAAGCCTGGGACTGCACCATATGGCTGTCTCCATACTGTCCCAGGGGAGCAGGGCAGGCATGAAGGGGTTAAGACCCTTTGCCCATCTCGGCCCAAACCCAAATCCCTGAAGTCCAGCAGTGGGGAACACGTTTCCTCCCCTGGGACTGCGAAGTTTCATGGGGTCCCCAACAATTTGGCCTGCCTGCAGCTGTGGGTTGAGCTGAAGATCAGCTTCCAGCTGCCCATCCCAAAGGTCATCATGTTATGACATTTTATGCCTTGCAAATCAAGCAGGGAGACACAATTAGCCTCAAAAATGGACAGTGACTCAGTGCAATGACTGCAAAAAATGAAGCATTCCAATACTGCATGCGCCAAAAACCAGAGTCCCTCAAAAAATCCCCTGCTCCATCACACCCAACACACGTCGCACGTGCGGGGAACAGGAAAGGGACTGGAGAACACCATGGGCAGCCAGGCTCTGGCCGCCAGCCAGTGCTCGGTAAGGTCCCTATTCACGCCCAGGTCTCCTCTGCAGCCCGGCCCCCACCTCCTTCTTGGGAAGACTCCAGCACTTTCTTCATTTTGCACGGCTTCAGGTGCGCAACAGGCTGCAAGGCAGTCGTGCTGGATGGTGGCAGAAGGGCTGAGTACAGTTTCCACCATACACAGAGACGCTTACCTGCTGCATGGAGCAACAGGCAAAGTCAGCCAAAGCATCCAGGGAGTCTCGGCCACCTTCTCCCCGTGGGCATAAGGTTTGCCTGGCCAGCAAGAGAAACCTCAATCTTCAATTTTATAAATGCAATAAATAATCCTAAGGACTCTGCCATAACATTTTATGCATTGATAAATTTTATGCATTGCTCTGCACAAGTTTTATGCACTCATTAAGAAATTAAGTTGATAAAAAGTGACCAGATAGGAAGAAGGAAAAAAGGCCAAAAGGTTTGCATGGTGAAATAATGTTTAAGGCCAGGCTGGAGTGTTTGGAGCTTCAGCCAGAGGCACGCTGAGAGTGCCTTAAAGCATTAATGCAACCGTGAGTGGGAAGAGCAAAGGACTCATGGACCCTCTTAAATATTTTACCTATCCAGAGATTATCTTGTGTACCATCGTGCCCTATATCTGTCTCTGTGCTCCTCACACTCCTCAAAACTCCCTCCTGTTATGAGATGGCTACATGCTAGGTTGGACATCCATGCTCAGAAAGACTTGCGCATACAGGACATTTTTCAACCCTGCAAAGTACTCTGATGGCATCAACAGATGTTTTGCTGCACTGAGGGTGCTGCCAGGCATTGGGTCCCAAGCCCAAGTGGGCTGAAGATGACTTCAAGAGACAAGACAAGACCAGTGGGGTCCACAGTCCTAATTACGAGTCCAAATCTGCACTGAAACGCAGGTTCGCATCTCATACAGGCAGAAGGGTAAACGTGAAGATTTGTTCACTCAAGCATAGGTGGCTTTTGCTTCTGGTGAGGAGGGATATGAGCTAGACAAATGGCTGCAGGCTCCTTCCTCTGAACCACCATCCCAGAGCTCCCTGGGCAGCCCCGGTGTGAGGGTCTTGGCCAAAGCTTTGAACTGCCCGGGGCAAAGCTCAGCCCAGGTCCCCAGCTGCGGTGGGGGAACTGCTCTGTCCGGAATGGGGCACCTTCAAGACAGCAAAAACTTTTGTCCTCTGTGGACTCTTTCTGGCTGTTCCTCCAAAAAGAAAAATCCCCCTACCTGTTACAGGATTTTGAGCTCAGAGCTAGAGTTTAAGACAGGTACAGATGATAAAAATAAAAACCCAGTTTGGCTTGAAAAGTAGAAAAAGGGAAGCATGACTGTTTTTTCTCCATGCTCTGACAACTGCCTTCAGAAACATAACTTCTTCAAATACAATTGTGTGCTTCCAACTCATACAAAACAATGAGTTTTGGTCATTCAGTGGATATTTTTAAAATTTTTGTAACCTCCCTAGAAAAGGGCAATTCCTCATCTAAGAGCCTCCTCATCCGTGATTGCTGTGGATGCGGCACTGCTATCCCACCCCTGTTGGTACAGATTACCCGCCTGTTTTCAGACACAATTCCTGCCAGGTCCTGCTGAGCTTCCCTAATTCCCTTCATTTCCCCCGGCTCCCGAAAGCCAGTGTAAATTCACTAGCACTAGTTGTGAGAGCACTGTTGCAGTGCTGCTAGCATTGGCGTGAGGAAAATCCGATTAGAAAGTAAGATGCTGTTTAAAGAATCTGTGGATCACATAGAGCGATGGCTGAAGTCATTGGTATAATTAGCAATAAATAATCATAAGGAAGACAGCTAGCACAAGGAAGTGGAGAGCAGACCAACAGTAAAAACAGAGGCCCTTGCCTTTGAGCTCTGTGATACTTTTTTTTTTAATTCCACTTTGTGGATTAAATATGGAATTTGTTTTTCCTAATTTGATGTACATTATATCTTCATTATTACAATTTAACCCCTGGGTTAAAATCCTGCCCTTCTTTCTTACTCTGACTGATTACAATGCTCTGTGGAATCTGACCACTTCCATTTAACCCTATCCACTTGGGTTTCTGCTGAGTACTATCAAGCACTGTTAATTGTTTAATTAAATGACTGTGTTGGGCATGTGTGTGAGGAACAGGGACAGAAAAAGTATACATGGCCAGAAAACTTTTTTTGTGTGAATAAATACCGTAAAATAAAGCATACAGCTTTAAGACTCTAAAAATAAGGAAAATGTAATTTGTAATAAATACATATATATATTTACAAAATTACACCTGACCTCCTGTGATTGTCAGAGCTGAACAGTATCTCAATTACAGCAGTACAATGTGGCTTTTAGAGTACCTATATATTTGTCTCAAGTAAAAAGGGGAAAGAAGTATTGTCTATTAAGTGTCAAAAGCCTTTTCTTTAACCACGGAAGGCTTGGACAGACTAAGGAAATATTTCATCTGGAAGAGAAATGCTAAAAACTACCCTTCACGTTATTGGAAAACCTATTATCAAATGCTAAAACCTCTGCTTAAATCCCTGAGTATACACAGCAACAGAGCAGGCTTGGTTCTAAGTATTTAAACCTTTGTTAAGGAAAAGACAACATAAAAAGGGATGCAATCCACCTGCTAATTAGAAACTTTATTTGCCGAGATACTGTTCATTTGAGCTTTTTAGAACATTTCATTCTCTTTGTACTTTCAAAATGAGACTACATTTTACTTACGGGGAAATGCAGTTGACTTTTACACCTCTGTCAATCCACTCGGTTCCTAATGTCTGTGTTAATTTTACGACCCCGGCTTTTGAGGCGTTGTACGCCAACTGCTTCTGCGGGTGCGGGACTAGAAGGGATTCAGAAGTAGAAAATTATTTATTCTCCACAAATGAAGACGGCTTAGGCACTACATGGACAACTCCCTGCATTGAGATGAACCATTTTCCCTGCTACTACGCAAGGAGAAATGAGAATTTATCCACCCACAAGACCAAACTCTAAATGTATATTTTGCCATCTAACATATTCGCCTCAGCAGCTGGGTTACTGTAAAAAAATAGAGGAAAAAAGAAAGAAGAATTAAAGAAATTTAAAAGGTTCTGTATTTGGACAAAGCCAAAACCAATGTATTAAGCATACATATGCAATATTTAACTACTCCCTAGAAAAATAAATAGTCATATACACACATGCACGTTCATATATTATACACATATGCATGTTTATATACAAAATACTTGTATGCTGTAATACTAATATAGTGAAGTATAAGGATACGATATAACATAATACGATATGACCAAATATTATATAATGTAATATGATACTATAATACCATATAGTATAAGTGCATAATATATTTTATATAACATATTATATTATCTGTAGCTTCTTGGAACAAATTATTCTCCCTAATTTTTAAATTACCCATAGTCTGAAGCAAACGCACCGCATTATCTAGTGTTTGTATGGATGTGAGCACAGGTGCATCCCAAAGATTCAGAACACCCACCACTTTCAAAATCTGCAGCTTTTGAAAATGTTTCAAAGATGTCACATGTCAGTCAGAGAGGGAAAATGATCGGCTTGCTAATTACAATGTTCAGGCTTGTTAGTGCTGTGTGCTCGCGTGGCTCTGCCCCTCCGCCTGCTCTCACACTCGCAGTATTCCCAGGGAAGCTACTTAAGGACAAATCCCCAGTGGGTGGAAAGTGCTTTAAACCCACGGGAGTCAAACCAAGGCGATCCAGCTGTTGGGATTTACACCTGCAAAGTGTCTCTCCTTGGAATTTTTCAGCCGCCATCACGACCTCATTAAATAAATCCAGTGCAAAGCACTGATCCATAATTAGCACTGGGTCGGTACTGTCACTGAGATGCCAACTCATTCAGGGTGGATGAGTGGGGAAAATCAATGCTAATACCAGCAATCACAAAGGCGAGCAATAGGTAAGGCTGAACCCTGGAAGCACATGAATTGCTGCGTTCATGTACGGCACAGCAGGCAAACACCACAGCATTGTGACAAAAGCACATAAGGGGAAGTGGCAGTTGGGATGAAACTGGCCTTAATCATGAAGTTCAGCTGGTGCATCAGTTCTAGATCGCTACCATCCATGGTATCCAAACATTTCCACAATTGCTTTTACGGACTAAAATTATTGGGTTTGAGTATGTTAATTTAAAGGGTGAAAAGACAGTAACAAATCCAGTTATCCAAACTCTAAAAGAGCCAAAAGACCTTCTCCAAATTACTGAGCATGTGAATACAGACCTTTGCCTTGAACATAGACGTCTGTGAATGGATTTAAAGCACACACTTGATGGGAGCAACAATGAATGTTTCTTTTTTTCTTCGTGTGCTGAAGGTTTGTTCAGATTTCGGAGGCATTTTGCTTGCTACAAAGAGCAGTTCACACCATGGTCCACCCCTCTGCCAGCACTTATTCTGCCTCATTTTTTGTTCAATATGAAATAACTCGCATTTCGACCAGCAGAACTTCTTTGCCCTCCGCGTGTGCCTGCTGCCCCCGAGACGCAGCGCACCGTGTGGGCTCTCTAAAAGATGTGGAACGTAATTTCTTGATTAATTGCCATGCATCAGCTCCAAGTTACATACAACTTCGGTAGTTAACCTTGTAACCTCCCAAAAGCAGTTCTTTGCTAAACTTTCCAAACATGTCTGTTTGTGATAAATCATTCGGCGTTTGCTAAGAGGATAAGAGTTTTGGCACCGGCTCTGTCTCTAACGCACATGGGTGAGAATAGCAAGTTGCTGCAAGCTATCAGAACCAGCTTTCTGATTTGGGGTGGGTACTCAAACAGAGTTTTCAAGAGTCCTTCTGTGTAAATGATTTGGTCTTCATAAGAATATCTAAGGAAGGTAACACGGAAGATGGAATTTCTCTCTCCCAAGACACTTGCCCCCTCTCAAGTGGAAGAGCTCGAGAAGAAGCCAACGGGCCTTGTGAAGCTCTGGCGCTGGGGGGGCTTTCTGCAGCTGAGCACCCCACACCGCCTCCTCTTCCCTTACCTAAGGTAGTTTCTTATAGACTGAAGAGCAAATTTTCAACCCTCCAAACTCCAACAAACCGAGGCTAGACCTTGTGAATAAAGCTATGCCTTCAGCAGCATCACCGAAAAAATCTGAATTTGTAAGGCTTCTGGGAAGCGAGGATACTCGCTCCGGTTCCAGGTGAAGAAGATGGGAGGAAAGCAGATAAAAATGCTGCCACCATCAGCTGCGTTATATTTTAAACACCTTAAACACCTGCCACTATGTTTTTGCAACCTTGCTCAGTGCATAAGGCTTCTGGCCTGACCTTGAAGTAGCCAGGTGATGTTAATGAGAGGAGCACCCAGATAAAGACCAGACCACTTACCGCTGAAGATACTGACTGTAAAAATTAGATCTGAGTTACACCTGTGCGAATCGCAGAGCCGCAGCAGCCTGGTCTCCGCTGCTGAAGCATACGTCTGGAATAATTCCAGTGAAATACCAGAATCAAAATGCACATATGCAAAATGTATGCAGCTTATCTTCAATTAATTAAAACTGATTCTGAGCAGTGTATCTGGAAAAATCACAAACAAAAACCTCCCTATCCTACTAAGTGTCTCCTCATTTCCCTGTATCTCTGAGGCAGGACTCAACCTACAACAACAACAAAAAAATATCCCCTAACTATTTCTAGAAACATTTCATACTATGCCAGTTGGCCAACATACTTAAATAACCAACCAACCAACATATTTATTTAACATTCAGCAGATGGACATGATATGAACATCGTGGTTTTCAGTCGTAGTTTTATAACTACTAGATTTTTTCAATGCCAAGATTGAAACAGGTTCAGAAGGTAAACACATCTCTTCATCTCTTAACTTCTGGCCTAGCATGCATTAACTTTCAATGACATTTACACACATCTTGTGATGACCCTTCCAGGGTGCTCTCAGAGTTGCTTCCCAACATTTATTCCTGCTCCTGGACGGATACCGCCCTCAAACATGATCCCTGTGTGGGTCTCAGTGGACTTGGCGTGCCAGCCGAGGAGGTGTAGCCCCAGCTGGGGTTGGGATGGATGCTGTGGTGGAATGGCATCACCTCCCAGCTTAGCAGAGCTGTGCCAGAGCCCGGTGGGGCCGGGAAATGCCTCTCCTTAAGCAGCAGAGAGCACTTCAGGGCTGCAAAAGTGAGGTGCCAAACCAGCAGACCCCCAGCTGGTGCAAATTTCCAGAGCTTCATAACTTTCTCTAGGGTGGAATACGTCCCAATAAATTTTGCTTTGCGACGATGATGTGGATGGTGACAACCCCAGCTCAGATCAGAGCCCCACTGTGCAGAGGAGAGCATGAAAGTCTGGGGCATTTGAAATTTAAAGCTCTACATTCTTTTCAAAACTACTTTTCTTTGGGAGATTTTGTAACTCTACAAAGCTGGGGCAGAGGAACAGTGCCTGTGTTTAAGCAGAAGTAAAACAGCTGGTAAAGACACTTGAAAAAAAGATTAACAACAACATTATAAATGCATTTTTGAAGAAACATTTAAAGTTACTGTGCAATAAACTGAGCAGAATGTCATAGAATGTCAAACTGGGCACAGTAAAAATAAATGTTATTCCCAAGGAAAATAAAAAGACTGCATATTTATGTAACATTCAGCAGATGGACATGATATTAATACAGGGGTTTTCAGTTGTACTTTTATAGCTACTAGATTTTCTTGCCTAACTTGGCAACCCAAGGCACCATTTGAGTTTTGGATTTGGACAATACTGCAACAGATGTCCAGACCAATAAAATAAATTCCTAAAGGGCTATGCTTAATTTGTGTAATTGATCAATTTTTGTTACATGGGCCTCAGTTCACCAGCATGTAACTGCCTTCCAGATTAGCTCAGCAGTAGGGATTTCATTCCATATGTTACAATGGTTTATTGGCGCTTTTGACGACACTGCTGATTCAGCAGCGCTGGTGGAGACACCTGTTGGCAACGATAACGAAATAAAACCACGGATACCGGGGCAAGGACCGGCACAAAAGCTTTCGGGTGGCTTGTAAACATCACAGGGGCACAGGCTCCTGCACTCCAACGTGTTTGCCCGAGATGAACGGGGAGTACACCAGCACCTCTCCCATGCCATCAGTGCAGCAGAGTCAGAGAAGGTGACTCCGCCTCTTCTATAAAAAGTAATAAGTGCTCTAAAACATAGAGGACAGATAAATGTTGAAAAATGATATCAATAAAAATTTTGTAGTACATTTCCTCTAATACAAAATGTCAGTGATTTACTCCTTCCCAATACAGGTTTAATTGATTCAAATAGCATCAGTAGTAATTAAAATATGGATTCTGAGGCACAACTGTTAGCTCTCATCACTCACCTATTAAACTTGCCATAGATGCTGTGTTAATTATCTTCCCATATCCTTGATTCAGCATAATGCGGCCTGCAGCCTGTGACAGAAATTAAAGGAAAGACCAGTGACCCTTTTTGTGATTGTGCTAATAATGACATGATAATAAATTAGTCTTCACTTTTCAGAAGAGTTTATGTGCGAAGAAATTTTTTTTTAAGCACTTGATATAAAAACTTGGTATAAAAATGGCTGATGCAGGAAAAATCCCATTGCCATTTCACACCCTCTTCATTGTTGGCAATACTTTTTCAAAATAATCACTGGTGTTGGGAATGGCCCCCCCAAAGCTTGCTGGTTTTCAGGAATTGTCGTGTAGCTACCCTCCCCAAAATCTGGCCATTCTTCAATGCCTGGGCTTGGGCAGCCGGTAAGTACCAGCTGCTTTTGAAAATATTGACCAAAATCGGTAACTGATATAAAGCAAACCTCTTCTTCATTCCATCAAAACTAGGACCAATTTTCTTGTGATAATTAGTAATAAAGTGTTATTAAATCTTGGTAAAGGAAATGCTTAGAAAATTATCACCCATTTGCCAAACAAATCAGCACGGCATTTGACGCTTACTTGGCAGCACAAAAATAATCCTCGCAAATTAACATTGAAAGTTTTGTCCCATTCTTCTAGGGAAGTATCTTCACTTGCAGAGTTCATGTTGATCCCCGCATTGTTGCACGCGATATGAACCGTGCCCCAGCGCGCCACGATTGTATCCACCATCCTTTGCACATCCTCAGGGTTGCTTACGTCTGCTGCCAGGGCGATGCTTTTAATCCCTGCGGTAAAAGGAGAGTGATAAAGTCAGAACAGGTATATCCAGAGAAAGGAGAAGAAAAAAAAAAAAAATCTATCTTATGATTATTTATTAGGTCATATATATATGTATTTTATGCATATATGTATGTGCCACCTTAATTCAGTGCTCCACAAATTATAGCAAAATGTGTGTTTGCTATTGTAATACCGCTATTAAAGTTGCTAACTGGTGCGGGGTTTGCTTGTTGGAGGCAAACGTGAAGCTGAGGTAGGAGAGCGGAGTTTGCCACTCCACCAGGACGAAGCTTTGAACACTGCACCATCTTCTGTCCGAACCCTCAACTGCAGCTTCCCCGCCCGGGAGCCGCTCCACGGGGAGCGTGGCTCGTGGGTGGATGGCTACAGCTCAGGAAGACGAGAAAGCAGAAGACTCTTTCATTTTCTCAGATGTACTTGGTTTTTATGCCAGTCCCCCCCAAGACGCCGCAGAAATCAAACCAAGGATGTGTCAAAAAGTGCTTTCTAAATGAACTACAGCATCCCGACAGCTGGGAGCCTCAGACAAAACCAAACCGCTTTTAGGTGGGAGCTAACTGGGAATGTCTGCAGGTTCCCAGGTATGGTAGTCACGGTGCCTGGCCTTATTTATTGCAAATCACACTGCCAGAACAACAAAAACTTTCAGAGAGGTTTACTGGATTCAAATCGTGCAAAAGTTACTTTTTTTCCTAGAAGAATCCAGGCATTGACTTTTGCACCAGTGCTGATCTGTAAATAGCTTCATTTAATTTACTATCAAAATCAGCTTTAAATACCCTTATTATTAAACAAAATGAACCTACCGAGGCACCTGATGCCAATGGGATTCTACACATCCTGAAAGTCAAACAAGGGGACCCAGTGAGGCTGTGGTGAAATGGGTCTTAACTCCCGATGAGGGGGCAGCCACTGGGGTTGGACCATAGATCAGCAGTCTGCAAGCAAACAGGGTGCAGGCAGGAAGCTACAGCTGTTAAAGCATGATTTTTTTACTTCTATTTAAACGGAAAAAATACCCCCCATTCCCTCTTCCAGATCATTCTAATAAAAGATTTAAAAGAAGCCTCAAACCTATCCTAGGAGAAGACTCTCCCAAAATGAAGCTTTGAGATGGAGACTTTTAGGAAAGCAAGGCAAAATAACAACTGCCCAGTGATGCCTGCAGAAAATGACAGGAAAGAGGCTTTTGAATAGAAAGGCTCCTCTTGATCTCCAGTGCTTCGAGGAACCTGCAAGAGAACACTCCCTGAGGTGATGCTGGTCTGGAGTGCCAGGTCATGAGGATGTCCCCTCTGGCCTTCTGCTATGCCACGGTCCCCTTGCTTTCCACGGCAGAGAAAAGGGCAGACCCATAACCCATCCAACTACAAAAATCAATGCACATTCTGCCACAAAACAGGACCTCTTATTTTATTGCAGGTTTTATGCTAAATATGCTGAAAGAATACAAATAGCCAGACAGCCCCAGTTGCTCCTCCTAATTGTTATCAAGATGTGTAACGCACAGGGAGTGGCTGCAATCTTTTTTATTCAATTTACAGACAAAATGGGTGCAAGCATGTTACTAATGGTAACAGAGTGAAGCTCTTCACCTGCCCGCCACCTCTCACCTCAATTATGGCTTCATCTTCTACAATAGTTCATAAAAACAAGACAAAAGGTGCCACGTGTGAGTGTCTAGCGAAGAAGCAGTGAAGGCATGCTTACTTCAAACCAGAGTCCCATACTTCACCTTAATCAATTCAGCTGATAACCATGCACTCTGAGAAAGGGAAGAAAAACCACTTTCTCCCTCTCTACTGTTCCCCCAAACCGTCTGTTAAAAAATAAATAAAAATTAAAATAAAAATTAAAATAAACTATGGAAAAATAGCTTGAAATCTGTAGTCCCAACCACAGGTAAGACACCCAACACATGTCCACACTGCTACATGCATGACGGTGCCAGCGCATCTCTACAGTCCTCAGTTTAGTGATGTGGTGCTCATGGAGGGAGTTTTGTGGTGAGGGTGGCAGGAGAGGAGCCCAGTGGCTCCATGCTGGAGAGACATCAATGTGCCGAATCTGCCCAAGGTGCCCTTCTACAGCGGACATGCACACTGCCCCCCTGCCACGGGCTTCGTCTCTGGTCTCTCAGTATAAGTGGAAGTAATACATTGCATATAGACAAGCAGATCAGAAGTGACATTGTGGGGAAGACATTTGCATAGTTTATGGTGAAAATGCACATTTTAAAAATCCCATCAGACTAATTCTTGCCTTAAGGTACAGGCAGTAATTCCCCCTGAAGACAGAGGGGTATGTAGCGGAAGGTAACCCTTAGGATTTTTTGGTTACGTTTCATCAGTTTTGGTTGTTCTGTCAGGCTCCATTAGCAACTGTTGAAAAAGGTATTCATGCAGGATCTAAAAACAAAGACTCCTGTAGCCAAGGGAGATAAACCAGAGCTGTCTAACAATGCTGAAACTGAGATCACAGAGGTTCTGATGTTTAAAACTCATCATGAAATGATGGCACCATCCCAAAAGACAGTAAAGGGCTCCTTGGTATAAGAAGCAAAGTAGGTTTAAGAAAGAGAAGTAAGACGTTTTGAAAAAGTATCATTATGGGAATGACTTTGGGCACTGCGTTTCCATCTTTCGGTTAGAGATCCACAGGCAAAGAGGAGAAAAAAAAACCCCACATCTTCTTTGTGCTTATTATAGCAGGAAAAATATCTAGTAATACTACGATTGCTTCAATTTACTCATGTGAACATTTTGAGAGTAAAGCTAGCTGAACCTTTTTGTCAAAATTTATTTCCAACAGAGTATGTTACTTCTTTGAAGCCAAAATGTTTCATAGAAACATATTGATTTCAACAAAAGTTTTCAAGGGAAAGCTTCTGAGGTCCAGGCTAGACTCTCTGGTTACCTCTGGAGAGAAAGAGATTGAAAACCTGACCTTTGCAGATCCTTTCCAAAAACAGGCATTTGGATATAACTCCCTTTCATAAAAGCATTACAAAGTTTGGGGTTTGTTCCAACAAGGAATGACAATAAATTTGAAAGCTCAAAAACCACCATGAGGTGGAATAGATGTGCCCTGACCAGCTGCACTGGTCAAGTTGATAGAGAACACTTGACCTCAAAGGATATAGATGTGTAAAGACTGACAAGCGAGATTTTCTTTACTGTAGCCTGCAATAATATTTGCTATGCCTCATGACCTCTTCTACTGCATTTTGTAACACTTTCCCACCTCCTCCGGGCTTGCAGCCCACTGGTAAAGGAGCAGAGATGTAGGGCAGCCATTGAAGGATGGATGATCAAACTCCTACTGAAAATGCCCTGGAGGTAAGTTAAGTTAGCTTTCAAATAGGCTGTTGGCATCCAAAGTCTCCTGGCTCTATCAAGTACCCCATTTCTGTCTGAATAGCTCTACTTGATATGCAGGATCTCACTGTGAAAACAATGTCCAAAAGGCAGTCAACTTGCAGGGCACAGCTACTTTATGCCAAGACCATATGGCTTCAGTGCATAAGAGAATGAAAAGCTTCAGGGAAGGAGGGACTGGATGACTCAAGAATTTGTAATAGGAACTGCATGTTACCTGGGATCAGACCAGCAATCAAACTTCAACCATTACACTGACACGCAGTGCAACTTGTGTCTTGCTTACTAGAGCTGGGATGGTACAGACTGAGACTTTTTGTTTAAGCTCTTCTCTGTGGAGGCTCAGGATGGTCTTAAAACCAACACTGAACCATTCCTTGCCCCTTCCTCAGGAAGTTGATTGAGACTGGGCGATAGAAATAGATCTGCAGGGGCTGGTTGTGCTGGAGAATATGGTTTCCAATGGCCCTTTCTGAAGTCAGAGTGGAAACAAATACTGGTGACTTTATCCAAATGGGAATGGGAAAATTTCCTGGGTAAAGCTCTGTCTTTAGGGGCAATGAAGTACTGAACTTTGAAGAAGGCTCTTCTGTAATCTCACAAAAAGAATTATAAAGTGAGTAACACTTCCTTTCTTTTCTCATTAAAATTATATTTCCAGTTTTCTTTTTCCCCTTTACAATTGCAGTTTAGAATGACTCTAGGGGGAAATTCAATTTTATGTTACCTTTTCTGTTTTTACTGCTAAAATAGAAGTGGCTTGTAGAGGATTTTACCTCTTATTTGGGATTTTAGTGATTATGCCTATTAGTATTTTGTTCCTATATCTGATCTTGCATGTTTGAAAGAACTATAGCTGAGGGTTTCAAAAATGACTTTGCTTCAGTTTGAGGGCACAATGAGAGATTTAGGTGGACAATACCTCCACCCTGTTTTGGTGTTCCGGCTCCTGGTCCAGACGTTAGGTATGGAAGAGGTGCCAGGGAGGCAGTATGCGCTAACGAGTTTGTAGGCCATGTCTGTCATCAAACCTTAGTAAAGCCTGAGGTGCCTTGGCTGCTGCACAATCTAGTCTGAGGAACATCAGGGCTGGATGAAAGAGAATTGTACTGCAGAGAAAGGGTCAGGTTTGAACAAGGAAAGCAGCCCTTTAGAGCACTCATCACCATGTCTTGTACAGCAGGACCTGCAGGTCAATCCCGTGCTTACCTTTGAGGCTGAGCTCACACACCACTGCTTCTGCCTTTCCAAGGACCAGATCCACAACGGCTACTTTAGCACCGGCTTCCCCCAGCGCATGAGCAAAGGCTCTTCCAATTCCCTGCCCTCCGCCTGTGACATAGGCCACCTTGCCATCCAAACACAGCCGGTCAAGGATGCGGCGCCTGTTGTGACCCCAGAAGACGTCATCCCTCACCACTTCCTTCTAAAACAAACACATATACACATTACACAATAAGGTGCGAAGCTCAGTAACGTGATAGCTATGAAGGACTCTGTCTGTAAGCATGAGGTGAACGTGAGATCCGTGTCATCTTGGCCTATTATTTAATACAAAAGCTATGACTAATTCAAGCCAAAAAGCACCCTGATTCCCACAGATATCAGTCTCAATAGAAGCACTAAGGTGCAAGGCAACAGAGAAGAAGGGCTGTGGTTTGGGGAGATGCACTGGCCACTCCACTCACATACGAGCAGGGTATGGTATTTCCTGACCCTGCTTCCCAGAAGAGATGGGTCTAGTACAATGTCTTAGATGATGACTGATTAAGTCTTCCAGTTATTTCACCCCCAGGGCCCAATCCTGCCTTCAGGCTCGACCGGCTCCAGGAAGGCACAGAGGCTGAAAGCAAGTTTCCAAAGGAAGGATTTGGCTCGAGTGGAGTGCAATCAAAATATCTTCACAAGGCTGGTGCACAAATAAAGATATCAGCCAATAACTTAAACCAAGCTGTCATCTGATCAGCTGCCATACATCACTTCCCCCTGACTGGAATCAAAGTGGAAAATACAAGATGTTTAAAATATTTGGTTTGAAATGCCAGGAATTGCCAGTGGGTATAGCTTCGGGAGCACTCAGAAACTGCAGAACAATCAAGGTGTTTGGGTCTGGATTTACCGAGTTCGGCAATTATGATTCCAGATGGGAATTTCATTACAGCTGGATGATGCCCACCACATAAAATGGAGAAAAATAAAAGCACCATCTTTTCTGCAGGACCAGTGAAATCTAGGGCCATGAAAATATTCAACTCAGAGAGCACAGGAGGGCATCACGTGCTGCCTTTGGGCAAAAATAGAGCTACTTCAGAAATACTGTGGTTCATTACAGCTGGGCCCCAGCTCCGCTGCGCAGGCAGATACCCGGCGAGCAGCACACCAGCCGCTCCGGGAATTTATCACAGCACCAGCATGGCTGATGCAAAAAGCTTTGCAAGGAGTCAGCATTGAACAGCTTTAGTGTAGCCGTGGACTAGTGAGGCTAATACGTGCCTAGCCCTAAGCTGGTAAATCCATGCTGCACAGCATCATGGCATGACAGAATGAGAGTTTGGGCTCTCGCCACCAAACCCCTGGAAATAATTTTGTCACTGTGCTCAGTACAGACAAAATTTTCCCAGAATTGCTCACAGAGAGAAAATACACACCTTGGATTCAATCACTGCGTCTGGAGGTGCAGGGTTCCTTCGAATGATGCTCAGTCCACTGTGCACAGGTAAAATTATCTGCAAACGGAACACATACACACGTCCTTCTCAACTGCTTTGTCCCTGGCTTTCCATCACCCAGGTTCCACTGATCTGAAGGACAGTCCGTCCTTCCTTCCTTCGTCCATGGCAGTTTTTCTCCTACTCCTATTTTTTCGCTGAAATTCCTTCCAACACAAATATGTCAGGCATTTGTATTTGTTCACATGCCTCTTCCAAACTCACGGCTTCCACAAATGCCAGGAAAAAATGCAATTTTGTCTCTTTCTAAATCAATGCCAGCTGCTGAGGTTCCTGGGTTTCCACTGCCTGGCTAATGCTGTCATGAGGCTATTCCTGTCTTCTTCTTGGAGCTCAGCAAACTGTAATAGCAACACTTCGGTGTTCTTCAGCATTTGATAGAACATCTGTCCTGCACCCATGGCTGAACGTCAGCGGGTTTTGCCACCTACCTTCTCTGATACCATTATCACACTTTAGTGAAAGCTGTTGGAGATTCAACACCAATATCAAAACATTAGAACATTAGATGTGGAAATAACATGCTGTTTACTTGCACTGAATAGCTAACAGGAAGATTCAGGACATGGAAAATTGTCATTAATTTATCCTCTTCTACAAAGAAAAGCTGTTGCTACTGATACGTTGATGACAGAATAAATACAGAGTCACAGGAGGCACCTTGAGAGGCCATCTGAGCTGCAGATAGACAAGGACCTTAAGCCTCTGTGGCACATACCAAAACCTCCTGGGCAGGAGCTATGGCAGGGAGGTAGCAGACCTCGCCTGTCCCACCACAGCACTGGCCTGGTGATGCAAGAGGGCAGGCGGAGGTCCGGCCATCCTCGGTGGCTCTCCCAGCCACAGCAGTCCCTCTGCCACCCCAGCGCAGCCCTGGCATGAGAACGAGCTTCACAAGCTGGTGGCTGCTGCCCCGGGGAAGAGCCATTCACACCTGCTTTTAAAGCCGTGGAGGATATTTGTCTAATTGTGCCTCTAAAACCACAGCATATAGTTTATGCATCCTATTACAATTTTTTTTCCTCCTGCTGGAGTAGGACTTTGTTGACTGCTGTTGGGCTGGTGATGCTCTACGGCCTCCGAAGCCTTTAAAGCAGAGCGGCAGTTCCTTGGTTGTGCTGTAGAGCTGATTATTCACTCTTAAGTGCTCCACTTTTATCTTTCCTTTAACACTGTGCATGATGTAGACAGAGAGTAGGGACCATTTCTGAATATAGAAAGTCATACACAGAGCTCAAGTGAGGTGAATTATAATAAAATTTGAGTTCATTTTAGGTCCCCTGGATAATGGCACCAACAAAAGAAACATTTTAAAGAGTACTTTGCAAATTCCATAGATACCATACCACGGGCACCTTAAACAATTGCATTGCACAAACCTGCTGAACACGAGGATCTGAATTAATCACTGTATTCAATTTTCTGACAGCTAGTACATTTTCATCAGATATGTTCTCCAGGTAGACTTGTCCTTTCATGAGTGTATTCTCTACACAGATCACTCCATCCATTCTCAGCAAGTGGTTATCCATGACAAAGCTGTAGTAGTTAACAGCATTTCTTTGATCAGCATCAATAAAGACTACATCAAAGTGCTCGTCCTCAGCATGCAATGCCTGGAAAAAAATATGTTGGAGAAAACACTAATTATTTACCTGCAAACTTAAAGTCTTGCCACTAAATTGTCCTTCATACAAACCCCAAACCAGAGGAAACCCTGTTCTTCTAAAGTGACGTTGCAAGAACTAGTTCTGGAGATCTTGGGAGGTTTCCATGCTTTGCAAATAATTCTTCAGCAACACTGGTGCCCAAAACTCCGAACGCCTCAAAGAAAATCAGGGCATAAAAGAAGATGGCTCATCCCAGCTTGTGGTGTTGAGACTCACAGCAGTAACATCTGCATATCTAGAGTCAAAGGGAATGGATCCATCAGGGTAACGGAGAGGACTGGCATCAAACCCTGCGGCTGAGGTGCTGCAATAAGTTATCTCTTCTCAAAAGAGTAACTATCAGCAAACTGAAGAGTGGCAATTATATCAATCTTTGGGAAAAAAAGAGGCAGAAGGCTGATCCTGGGAATTGCAAACTAGTGAGTCCCACTTCAGTAGCAGGCAAATGGTTGAAATCCCAATTAATAATAGAATTATAAAGAACATAAAAGAACAGGTCATGATAGAGATAAAGCAGCACAGCTCCTATGAAGGAAAATGATGTTTCTTTAATCTAAAAAAATGCTTTGGATGGCTCAGCAACAGAGAGGATAAAAGAGAACTGGCTGCTCTCATCTAATTGGATTTTCAGAAATGTGGCACACCTTCCCTCCAAGCAGGCTGCTGATGATAATGTATAAAAGTGTTGATGGATGACCAGATGGGAGCCTTTACAGCCTTCTCCTGTGGCAGTTAATGCACTCGCTGCCCAAGAGGCTGCTATGGAATATTTCAGATTCCATCTGGGAGTATTTAACTGCATCTGTGTGCAGTTGAATGAAACAACGGCTCATCCACCTATCTCGGCAAGCAGAAATGCTTTCAAGTCTTGGCATTTCAAGTGAAAAGAGAAACAATTATGTTTTCCAGAACTCACTGTTTCTACCACAACTTTTAACAGCACTTCTTGCGTCCAGATTTCCCTTTTGTGTTTGGAGACATTGTGCACAATGAGTGATGAGCGATCCCCTGAGATATACGAGAGAAAGCATCAATAACAAATGGCAAGAGAACGTGAAAAACTAATTTGTTTTCGGGAGTGAGGTTGATGGCTCCCAAACAGAGATTTCAGGAGCCTTTCTGAAGCAGAGAGCCCGTCACTCAGATGAGGAAATAGCAGGCACTGGAACATTCAAGCTCTGAATTACTCTATTGTGCAAACTGGTGTCATTGTGAGGTTGTTAAGTGGTTAAGAAATTAAGCCTGCTTGAGAGCCTGGATAGTCACACTTAACTGCAGATTCTTGATAGCACAGCAGCTCTGCCAAAAGCATTCGTGAATCCACATTCAGGTACTACACTATAATGAAAGAAGACCTTAAGACCAAATATATGCTTGTTTATGATAAACGTAGCAGAAAATGGGACATCTGGTTTCCTGGCATTCATCTTTTAATTTCATGACCAGTAAGAATTTTTTTCCCTGGTTACTTCTTGAGCTGTACTGGGGGACGCATCAAGAACATTTTTGCTACTGTGGAAGAGTATCTGTGGCGGGTTGACCTTGGCTGGATGCCAGGTGCCCATCAAGCCGCTCCATCAATCCCCTGCTCAGCAGGACAGGGAGGGGAGAAAAAAAGATGGAAAAAACTTGTGGGTCAACATAAAGGTAGTCCAATAAAGCAAAAGAAAAGGCTGTGCATGGAAGCAAAGGAAAATGAAAGATATCTGCTTACTTCCCATCAGCAGGCGATGTCCAGCCACTTCCCAGGAAGTAGGGTTTCAGTACACTTGGCAGTTGCTCCATAAGACAAATGTCATAATGACAAATGCCCCACCTGCCTTTCTCTCAGCTTTTATTGCTGAGCACATGTCACATGGGCTATCCCTTTGGTCAGTTTGGGTCAGCTGTCCTGGCTATCTTCGCTCCCAAGGTCTTGCCCACCCCCAGCCTATTGGTGAAGGGGAATGTCGGAGAAGCAGCCTCAATACTGTGCGAGCACTGCTCAGCAGGAGCCGAAACACTGGTGTGTTAGGAACACCTTTCTAGCTACCAATACAAAGCACAGCAATATGAGGGCTGTTATGGGGAAAACTGACTACTTCTCAGCCAGCCCCAACGCATCATCTTATATCGGGTTGCAACCCAGCCAGTCCATCCAATGTAGATACCTCAGGAAGGGTCAAAAGATGAAAACTGGAAGGAGGACTCTATCGAGAAGAGAGGTTATAGGTCTCATTCCCTGGAGAGAAGAGCCAAAGCCAAATTCAAGAAATTATCATGACTTATTGCTACTTTCTATCTTGTAACTTTCCCGGGTGGAGGAGGTGGGGGACAGACATTCAGAAGCAGATGTGGCCATCTCTGAACATATGTTGCTACTGCTTCTTGGTATGGCTCCCTAATGAAAAAGAATCTAACTTTTATGCATTGACTTCATTAGGTCCATATGGAGTTGTGTAGCTCTTTGGATATTAGCTGGACTTCTCATTTCAGCCCTCTTTCTGTACTGTCTGCCTGCTGACAGCTTATCTCCTTATCTGTCTTCTGATACACATAAACCACCTTTTAACTTCACAGCTTTCATCCCAGGAGGGTGCCTGTGTTGTATGAGTATCCAGCACATGCCTGTTTTGTCCTTGCACTTTGTCCTTGCACTGCCTGGGTGTACAAGGCCACCATTTGGAAAGCATTTCTCTTCTGCCAGTTCATCAAGTCCTGAATGGCCAAGCATGAAGGTCAGTTGGGCACCCTTCATTTTTCTGGATACCTAGTACTAGACACCTATATGGAAATTCCTGAATCACTGCCTTGGAGTTTATACTGCAACTTTGCCATCATTTGAGCTTCTTGGTTCCACAGGTCCAAGACTGCTGTTGGGTTTTCCATGTTTAGTTGGAAACATCTCCAAGCCTGTAAGAGGAATCCATGAAATTCCTTGAACCAGCTTTGCCTCTGGAGCAGCCTCTACACAAAAGGAGAACAGCCACAGGAATGGGAAAAGTGCTCTGTTTTCTGGAGCTCCGTGGCTATCAAGCACTGGACAGGTGGTCACTGTGGCCAGGGTACCACACTGGAGAGGGCTTCCTGACTGCCAGCACCTGCTGCTGAACGAAGAGAGCCAAAAAGAAAAAGCTGCCCTACTGGCAGCTCTGACTGTGGAGCTAATGACCGGAAATGTTGGTGAAATGATGGAGATGAGTGCTTGCTGCTTTCCCTTTCAAAATGGATGAGGGGTTGAAGAGGAGGGATTGACTACCCTTCTCCTCCCAGAGTAGACTGGGCCAGGACCTGCCTGGGACCTCACAGCACGCTGGAGATGTCTTTGTCCTTTGCTAGGGGAGAGGCAGAGCCCAAACGTCTCCAACTGTGAGGAAAGCTGAGATCCAGAAGGAAATAATCTGCCTGCAAAATATCCCGCTGAAACTAATTTCCTGAATGTTTACTGTGCAATCCCAGCTTCTTGCTACAGAGGCATCATAGATGGTAACAGATGGCAACAAGAAGTGTCTTAATTCAGAGCAAACTTGGCTAAAATTAATGCTTTTGCTTACAGTGAGTCATTAACTTCCTTTGGGATTAAAAAAGAAAAAGAAGAAACCAACTTATAGCACTGCTTCACATAGAGAAGATGCACCAAAAGCGAGCACAAGAAAGGGCACAGCGGCACTGTTGACGAATACGGCAAAAGATCAGGGAGAGGACATTCAAATAAAAACACAAATGAATCTTCTGCCAAAGCTGAGACAAAACCTGGTTGGAGTCCTGATCAGAGACAACACTGTCTCATAAGGCACATACAAACTCAATCAGAAGAAAATGACTGTCCAGTTCCTTTGATATGGATCATGCAGTCAGCATATTTGTAATAAAGATGTACACAAAACTTATTACCTTCCATCTGCCTTGTTCTTGACCTAAAAGTAATAGCTATCCATCCTGAGGGTACATAGAATACATGAAAAAGTACAGCTTCCTTTTAAAACACCATTAGAATATTTTACTGTATGTGGACATACACTCTTGTTACTCCTAAATGCTATTCTATTGAGTACAGTTTATATTCACCGGCAAAGCTAAATCTCTAGGGAAGCTAGAGAGGGAATGCAATTTCTAGTAATAACAGCTCACAACAGTGAATACTATCCACTTATCCCCACAATTTCCAGCTATTTTGGACTCCTTTCTGAATTAACCTTTCATATCAAAAGGAGCAATTCCGCACACTAGAGACTCCGACACAATTTCATGCATAATTTATTCACTCAGTTCAACATTAAACGCAGAGTCCTTGACTTTGTCAAGGTGGATTCTGTTGGCAGACTTCACAAGCAGCAAAACAGGAGAAATGAGATCTGCAGCTCAACCTCTTCACCTACTCTGTCTAGTAAAAGGAGGGAAAAAAGAAAAAAGAAAACCCCGACATGCTTATACAATGCCTCGCCATCAGCAGAATCTGCTGCAAACACGGCGGTATTTTTCGTGTTGTGCTTTCAGTTTTAAAATGGAAGTATCAAAATCACGGATGGGAATAATTTCCTGGTAGTTTGCATTCCCTCCGGACTCAATCCTGCATCCATTGTTCAACCAGAAGTCCACTGGGAATTCAAGGAAGCTCTTTGTGCAGGATCAGGCCTCCTGCTCACAGCTGACGCGTGGCAAGGCAGGTTATTCAGGCTCAGCACGACCGACGTGAGGCTGAAGGAGCTTGTTGGGAAAGGTTTTTAAACCCTGGCCCAGCACACGTTGAAAAGGCAGCTAATTCCCACTGACAGCACCTGTACCAAAGACTGAACCCAGGGAAAGGCTTCCCCTCAGTCCACATTTCAAAATATTATGTAAAAATTACTGAGGTCATTGGGCACGGAGGCTTGTGCCATGGTGTATGTGAGCTGCATGCTCTGGTGGGGACCTAACCTAGCTTGGCAGCCTGTCCCTCACGCATGAAGAGAAGAGACAGGGAACCTGGCCATCCCCACCAACTCTGTGTGCTAATGCAAAGGAGTGGTAGGAGACTTTGGAAACCCTGGTCAAGGTGCTGCTACAGACCCACGTACTGCCTTTGCACTGCTCTCCACCCGCTCACAGCCCTGCTGAGCCACGGTTGTAGGTGGAAGAGCCAGAGCCACCTGGGTCCCACAAAGGCCCTGTTGTCTGAGGTGCACAGGCACGGATGTGTCGCATCCTCATGGCTACTGCTGCAACATCTGGCAGCTTTCCTCGTAAAGGGCATCAACAGCAGATGTGGATGCAGTGCTGGACACCTCTTGCAGCATTTGGATGGCACCTTCTAGCAGAGGCTAGGATGTAACTCCCGGGTGGACTAGTTTTACGCCAGAAGTGAGAGTACATCATACACCTTCTGGCAGTTTGGACTTTCTGAATCATAGCATCATGCATCAGAAAAGGACTTCCCTGCCAGGTAGTGTTATTTAGATACCATATGACATTTCCGTGCTTTGAAAGAGACAGTGCAGCGAGGCAAATCCTCTGCTCCCAGGAGCCTGCACTGCTGCAGAATTGGAGGAGCAGCAGATAAGCAGAAATCCTGCCCTATTGCACGCAGTTTGGAAGTAAAATTCGTCCATAGTTACCACAACAAGCAGGCACCTCCAAAGAGCAAGTGGTGAGTGACCATCTAATGGCAGTGATCTCTGCTATCTAATTTCTCTAGAGGGACAAGAATGAAACCTAGGGCTGCAGACACCAAAGACAACAAAGACAACCCTTGCTAGAGTTTGTTCCAGCTCTCCTGAATCTCACCATGCTTTTCAACAACTGTTGGCCAGCTCTGCTCTAGACCAGCCTCCCTGCAGACGAAGAGGGACAGAAACACTGTTGTTCTCCACCTCCTCCACGAAGCTGAGCTGTGAGGGCTTGGCTGTGCCATCCCCAACCCATCTCCTGCCTGTGACTGCCTCGTCCTCCTGCCTTTCATCGTGCTCATGTGGCAGTGGAGGAAGCCTGCTTGACCTCCAACCTAAACTGGTCTTCTCTAGGAGATAAAAGGCAGCGCGCTGTTCACAGCCTGAGCCTCTTCCACGCCTCCCAGTGTGTTCCCACTCAGCTGCCCCACTCCAGCTGGGCAAACCTCAATGAGCCCAAAATACAAAGGCACCAGAGAGGCCACCAAATGCGTTGCTTCATCGTTTACAGCCATTGTGGATTAAGATCTGTAGGACAATCCTGATTGTCCTGATACCAATGACAAAATATCTGCCAGCAAGAAAAGTTCAGAGCCCAGTGCAGAAATCCTGTGTAGAGAGGTGTCCCCAGTGCGGGGATCTCTCCTGCCAAACATGAGAATCTCCACTCCCATCAGCTCCAGGATCTGTTTGAAGCCCTGAGTACCTGCAGAACTGGGGTCAGGACGTGCCATCATGTTGCAGTCGGAGGATATAAAAATCAATTGCAACATTCTGTTTTAAGGATTTAATTTTCATGTCTTTACTCCCTTCTTTAATCTCTACACAGCATGTACTCTGCCTGCCTCTAGGTATTTTAATTCAGTCACAGTAAGTCAGTTGCACAGAATGGGCACTAGAGAGCAACAGCAATTCAATTAATTTCACACTCACTGCGGGGAGCTGGGATTTTAAATGCTGCACATTGCAGGTGATCTATAACATTTCGTTTATTCATATACTTGGCAAAGCTCTTCGTTTCTTTCTTATCAAACTTGGAGGTCATGAAAGCCAGAGGTCAGAAGGATACTGGCCATTTCATTTTAGAAACAAATATGGTACCTGTTAATGCAAATAAATCTACAATCAAGCTCACACTGACACATCCAGATTGAAAATGGAATCAGATCAAATTGGTCTGCACTAATCGTAGAAAGGCTATGTATTTAATGAACCTGGCATGGGCATCACCTGTTACCGTGCTGGACCTCCAGCAATGTCCTGCAGATCCATAAACGGGAATTAAACACGAGACTCCTAGCAAACCTCCTGCTGGCAATCATAAGCTCTTCTTTTTCTTGGGACAAAGTTATTAGAATGAAACAAATATAGCTAAGACATTTGCTTGTCTGAAGCTTATCGCGTTGCTCTGGAAGTGAGAGACTGGTGGTCTAATTGTCCGCAGTGTTTTCAGTGGGGGAAAATAGTCAGAGGTTGTGGCTGAATTACAAACTTCTTCAGGACTTCCCTAATTCTTGTGAATATTGGGGTAAGTTGGCCTTCTCAAGAGCTGGCTCAGCAAGACACAGATACAGTCTTCCAGCTTGTTATATTTGGAATTAGAGACTCTGAAACAAAGCCTAGCCATGTCAAGTAAAACTCTGCCATTGAAGCCTATTGACCTACATTTAAAGCTTGTGATTCCTCTGATCAAAAAGCTGCAGTATTTCAGTTAAACAGGCAAAAAAAAAACCCTATCTTGTGTGACAGAGTTGTCCCACCATACACTGTCATGATCAAGGAATAACTCCAGTGCAAGAGTGTATTCACATATTTGCAAGCAAACTAGGGTCGCCATCCACCATTTTGTGGGCAGGAAATCGGACCTGCCCAAAACTCTTTCATCTGCTCTGCACAAGAGCTCCCAAACTCCCCTTCCGACCGACTTTACCTCCAAAGTGTCTGCCATTGGGCCCACTCGCATGCTTATCTTTTTACCGTCTGAAGAATAATCAAATGCTTCTTGGCTGTTCACTCCAAGATACGGCGCTTCTGCACATGCAAAGATTTTGCCATCATCTGGCAATTCTTCTGCGATAGCAAGGATACTGTAACCTTTAAGCTTGCCAATTAATAAAATCTTTCTGGCTCTGATCATATGAACAAACATCCTAAAAACTGGGCCTGTTGAAAGACAAGAATGAAAATTTAAAAATAAAACCATAGGAAAAAACTGTACCCTGTTCACAACGAAAATTAGATGTACATTTTAAGTGATCATTAAAAAAAATCTAATCTTAAACCACTTTCAAATAAGGGTTTAACAACAGAATCTGACAAAATTTCATCTAAAATGCAGCTAAAAGACAACAGAATAAAGGGACTGGTTTTAAATGCAGAACCTTTATCATCAATGCTGCTATTGTTCAAGTGCTTGTTAAATAGTGCTTGAAATATTGCATATTTTAACATTCCACCCATATGAAAATGGCTTTAAGATGTCTCCATATTCTTTCTGGAACCCGGTTAAAAAAAAAAAATCACTACATTACCTTGCATTTGCTCTTAGAGTCATTATCCCTAGACAGCACCATCATTTAAGAAATTTATCATCAGTGGTGTCCTTCGAACAATGTATTAGTGTAATACATTATAAGAGTACTTCACTGCGATGATCTATTACTCAAAAGATGGGAACATCTGGGAAGAATGAATCTGGGAATAGATTTAGTGTAATAGGCTTTGTATGGGGGTACAAGCCTGGGCATTGCTACCTGAAAAGGTACAGTGCTTGGCCACAGGCCACCTCCACCGCAAAAGCACGAAAACCCCTATCAGACACTCCCAAGCCCAAACCAACAGGATTTTTCCTGTCCTTCTCCTTCCAGTGAGGATGATGCTCTCTCTGCTGCTCATTAAGGGATGGGGTGGCCGTGAGAATTAAAGCACTCACAAGCGTGTGCATGGGCACATGTGGGTGCGCACAAGGGCATGGGAGATGGGGGACAGGGAAAATTCATGCAAAAGGAAGATCAAAGCCTACAGGAAGTCCATATCTTTCTTTTTAAGTCATTTTCCACATTTTCTGAGCATTTCTATGGTAGTCATCCTTTCCCCACTCAAGACGGAGTAGAGGACGATGAACTTCAGTGATAAGCTTTACACCAGTCTAGTGCAATTTAATCTTCTTGGTTGACCAACTTGCCATTCAAAGAGCCAGGGGCATGTTCTTCCTGCAGCCTGACTCCTCCAGTGTCCCCTGGGCCGTGGTCAGGTGAAATATTTCTGGAAAAAGAAAGAAATTTCAATGTTATGGTAACAACCAAAATCTGAGCATCCTGCATAAAAAGCAGCAACCAGGAGACAGCTCCTGGAAAAGGTCCATTTGTGCATGAGCATGAAAAATCCACCCAAAAGCATCACGAATATCCCTAAATTACATTCCGAAGAGGAGCTGGCTTGGCAACAGGCCTGTCTCGGTGCTGGCAGCTGCTCCAGCCACAGGGGCTTGGGAAGAAGCGGTTGTGGGACAAAAGGAAAGCATTCCCCACTGTTCAAACCCAAATCTTTCCCATTTCCAACTGGTCCCAGACAGGTGTCTGTCTGTCTGCTTGTTGGGAGTAAATGGCTCCAGCTACCCTGGCCAGGTTTTGTTCAGCTCTAGGGTGGTCTTTTTTTCAGGAAAAAAAAAAAAAAAAAGTTTCATCTCAGAATAGGGGAAAAGATGTAAAACCTGCAATTTTTTGCAAGACAGGAATAAAATGGTTTTCTTTCCAAAATGCTGAGTAAAGTAGGGTATCTCCAGATGCTATTTCACAGAAGCCAGGACTGTGACAACATCTCTGGATGAAGTGAGATGCTACCTATTACAAAGAGAAGAGAATAGATGACTGGAAGAAGTCCATAGCCTCCAGACAGATTAGATTACCCTATCTGAAGAAAGTAACCACCAGAAATGGCTGGTGATGCTTCTGTGGGCCAGAATTTAGAGCCTTTTCAGCTCTTTTTTTTTCCCCCAGCTCCCCCCACTACTCCTCGGTAAAATGAGAAAGAATTCATAACCCGTGTCAGCCACACTCAGATAATCCAAGACTTGAAGAGGAGAACATTTCATATAACCTCTTTTCTGCCCCTCACAAATGCTTTAACAACTTTAATAAGATAATGTATAGCTATTATCGTACAGCAAGCGTAAGTCAAACAACTATCAGCTATTATTTCAGCAACAGAACGAAAGCTCAGCGTTCCCGTAATCCACAGCCTGGAACAGTTTACACATTGTCAATTTTAGAAAGAACGGGGTTTTTCCACATATCAAAGCGTACACTGATAAATGGGAATTGTTTAGCAGACCCCACATGGCTGGGTAATATACTGTAGCTCAAAAAAGAATAATGAGGGTATCAGTTGGACTTCTGAATTAATGATACCTTAAATTAGTTTAATTAATTAGTCTAGTTACTAGAGTAATTTAGTTAGCAGATTAATTAATGTTTGTTGAGTGCTTGGAGATAAAAGCTGCATATAAAGGCTGTTATTACAGGGCGGATCCAGAGGTGCAGGTTTTCTTCATTCTTTACTTATCCCAGCACCTATCGGAGCCAGGGGCTCATTCTCTGAGCCTGTCGGCGGGCACTGCGCGGAGGCTGGCTTGCTGATTTCTCACAGGATACGGTCCAGCACAGACATGGCCATAGCCAACAGTCCATTGGCAGCATATCTTCCAAAATTCAGAGTGAAGACTTTTTGTTCTCACCTCCTCCCCTCAAGGCCATGGGTGTACAGAGGCACACAAGTCTGTGCACACTTTGCTCTGTATTTGGAGGCAGCTAACGCTCATTCTTCCGCTTTCCACTGCCCCCAATGTTTATAGCATATGCTAAACAGAAGATATAAGAACATATTCATACAATCACAGGAATAAAGCACAAGGTCACAAAGGAGGATTCATACCTCTCTGAAGTTGCCATTGCATCCAGGTAAGGGTCTAGTCCAAGAGCAACATCAAGAGCTTTTTGTAAGTAATTCTTGAGCTGTTCAGGAACACGAGAGTCATTGAGGGCTATTTCTTTGGCTTTGAGGAGGTTCTCAGCAATGAGTCCAGCTGGGGTTTCTGAAATGGAAAAATCAAAGGAAAAAGAATGATTTTGTAACTGCTTAGCTCAGCAGAAAAGGAATTTAGACCAAAAAAAAAACAAGTGCACTTTTTTTTCCATATGAAATACAGGTTTTTGAAGGAATTTTGAAACTTTTTCAAATTGAAAAAAATATTATACTTCTAATACATTTTTCCCTCCTGCATTCTCTGCTGTGCGCAGTCTGCAGAGCAACCCACGAGGCTCCCGTCCAGAAGCCAGTTGCACCTGTCCTAATGCAGCCAAACTGACAAACACTCCAGTCAAAAACTGTTGTGCCAAATCCATGACGGCATAAAATCAGAGACACTCTTCAACTGATGGTTTTAAGCAGGAGATGTAGCAATCACCCTGGAAGGAACGCAATCTCCTAACCCTTCCTCGCTGTCTCCAACCCGCCACAACAGCTAGCAGTGGTTACACGCCGTCCTGAACCCTCTGTTTCTCAGGTCACAAAAACCACGCTTGAACGCATCAGCACCATGTGGCAAATTTCCCAGCATCTTCTCACAAGCCAGACCCTACCAAAAGCTGACTATTCAGGTGAAGAGAGAAACAGTTATGCGCAAACTCAACAACATGCCACCATTTCAAACTCTCCAAGAACACCTCTAGGATCAAGACAGCCTGTCCTGGAGGCAAAAGCAATGTTGCCTGTGGCACCAAACTCGCCCTGAGACCCCAGAAAACCTGTATCTTCACATGGCAGCTATGCAGCAGCAGGCCCTTGCGAGCTGTGGCCCCACAGAGCGAGACATGGTTCAGAAAAACTGCCCCACCTCTCAAGTGTAAGAGCACGTGCCTGGTTACGAAAGCGCCAGTGAGACCGGATTTCAGAGGCACGGGGCAAGCAGGCTGGGAGTAGGAGTGGGGTGGGGCAGATTGCCCCCGGCAGGGTTTTATTCCCTACGATAAAAAAGCTGCAGGTAAGTGAAGCGGGTGAAGAGAGGACATGCTTCCTCTGGGGGACTGGCCCAGACCAGCCCAGCAGCTGTAGAGCAGTGTCCTGGCCACGTGGAACTGCTGTTGCTGCAGGCACCACGTCCCCACCCCAGGACAGGTTTCTGGCAGGGTCTTGGACACCGCAGAAGGCATCCAGCCGCCCCACAGGCGGCCAGCACAGCTTTGGCTTGAAGCTACTGAGACCATCAGAGCATCACCTCGTGTAGCCCACTGCTGAGAAAGCTTGTACGCTCCTTCCCCTGGTACCAAGGGGCACCACAGGAATCACCTCCTGTCTCTGGGAATGGGGAAAGGCCCCAACCTCCCCGAAGGGCTGCTTCTCAGAGCAGCGTTTCTCAGCATTCTGTAGCTACTAACATGATAACTCTGTTGTTTTTTGAGACAACTTCACTGATTTTCAGTAACCAAATTACAAAAAAATATTAAAGCAGACAAGGAACATAAAATATATGTGCATTTTACATGGGAATGGCCAGCCTGGACCAGACTTGGAGGATCATGCTCAGGGCAGTAGCCCAACGTGACGTACAAGGAAGGTAGATTTAGGCTGACTGTAGCAGCTCCTGATTTACACCTCATGCCGATCTCTCGCCATAGGGGTAGCTTTTAGCTCTTTCGGCACGTTTATAACTCACTGCAAGTGCAGAAGTACTGGGAAACTCCGCCAGACCATGTTAGCTTGTTGACTTCAGCAAATCCCTCAGCCCAGCTACACGTATCGTGAAGACACATTGTCTGTGCAGCATTTTCACCACTGCATTGTCACCGAAAATCAGGGAATAAAACCTCGTAACACCAATGTAGTGTTAAAAGGTGAGCATCTCGGGGCTCCCGCCGTACGGCTGCAGGACGCTGGAGGTCGGGGTCGGCTCATCCTCCCTGCCAAGCACTCTGAGCCCTTTGTTAATATAGGGGTGAAAACCACGTTTAAAATCCATGTCAGGTTTTAGTAATCATCATGTTACACTAATGGAAGAGTAACAGACAAGGATCCCCCGTCACTCAAGGAGGGGGGAAAACCAGCTTCACCTCTGGGTGCTTCGCACCCTGTGTTGTAACACCCACCGCAAGCGCCGAGCAGGGCTGCCGAGGAGGGGAGCAGGCAGTGCGTGCCCAGGCCAACTCCGTAGCTGAGATTACACAAGCTTTTCAGAGAGCGCTGCGATTTTTCACAGCCTGATGATGCTCTGGGCCAACAGCAGAGGACAGAATTGCCTTCGTTTATGCAAGCACCCAAAAGTCAGAGCAGAGCTCAGGGCTGGCTGCCCGGCCCGGCTGCACTTAAGGCTCTCGGCACTAAGGTGAGTGAAAATTTATGGAAGTACTTTTTGCTTTTAACATTACTCCTGGAAAAGGCAAGGCTGCTGGACTATATTAAGCACTAAACTTGATTGCCTGGTTGCCTCCCCACAGCTCTATCTACACACAGACATTCCTTTCCCATCTAGTTGTGCATTATCTTCATACATAGCAGCGGAAAAAGAAAAACCTCACTCAGAGAAGGAAAATGCTGCCAGGTGCAAAGCAGAGGAGTTCAAGCCCTACCACGCAAGAGCAGGAAAGGGCTGCTTTAAGCCTCCAGCAGCTTCATAAAAAAGATAAGGTGACAGTTGGTAGCACGGACCACAGTTGCCACCAGGATGGTTCCCAACACCTTCCTCAGTAGATGCTGAGAGCGCAGGCAGCCTGTTTTACAGCTAAGCTGAATAATAGACTACAGATCTCTGCGGTAGGCTGCAGATTTCTACTTTTTCTGAAATCAGGCACTTTTGGTTCGTCCTAAAGCCAGGATTGCAGGCGGGGGGGAGGTTGTATATGGGGATGTGAGTGTTCCCTGAGCAGGCAGGCAGTGCGTCACCACAGAGGGACACGTTGCCCCAGAAGCGAAATCAAACTCTGTAGCTTGGGCTTAGATGGGACTTTTTGGGTGGGGGGAGCTCAGCCAGGAGAGAGGAGGACACTGTGCTGTTTGCGGGGGGCTGCCCAGGAGAAGGCACGGGGACCAGCACACATCAAGGCAGCCTGGATTTGGCAAAAATGAAGCAAATATGCCACATCCAAAGATGCCACATCCAAAGATGCCACATCCAAAGAAGCGGGACCAGACCTTTGGTTCCAGTTTTTGGGCTATCCTCATCTCATCTTCCAGCCTCCAGATCTATTTTTTAGCCCCAGCAACGACTTCCAGAAGAGCTCTCCTGCCCAGCCAGGGCAGAGCATTGAACCTGATCCACCCCAACACCGTGCTGCCAGATGGCTCGGCGCTTGGGTGCCAAGTGCTTTGGCAGGAGCTGCTCCGTGCTAAACGCTTGGGAATCCAGTCTGATAAAACCATCCCAAACAGTTCCAGCCATGTATTCACCCACCAAGGCACCTCAGGCATCAACAGCTTATCACAACGCTCACCACTTCATTTTAGCACGCAAATACGCCTCAGCCATTGCATTTTACCAGGCAATCTTGTTTATGGGGAACAAAATGCAATGCTTGAGCTATTTCTTTACCCCACCAGAACACTGCACACAAAACTGTGGCCTCTTAGGAGACCCTGTGCTACTTCTTGACCCAAATACGTTAAACCCAGCTGTGATGTATGCCCACCATATGGATGGAGCTGCAGCAGAGGGGAGCAGGAGTACAGCTGTGGCACTTGCAGGGCTGCTCTGTGGCTCCAAACCCACCACCCATGAGCCCGGGCAGGGCCATGAGCTGGGGCACAGGCATGCGGAGCCCACATGGAGCCAAGAGCGGGCTGGCAGCATGGGCCCAACCTAACAGCCTGGCCATTAAACGTTGCTGGGGACCCTGAGCAGAGCTTAGCTGATGCTTCACCTCAGCATCAGTAGTACCAGAGCCTGAAGCCAAGTCAGCAGTGATGGCACAGGCAGAGACAGTGGCTTAGGGGTGGAGTGGGAGCATGAGGAGGAAGAGGGGGAGGAAGAAGCCAGTTCACGGCAGGAACCAGGGTACTAAACTCTGCCTGAACTTCAGGTGAAGGCAAGGAAAACATATGCCGGCTGACACGTTTTCTACGGGCTCTACGGCTGGAAAAGAAATAGGAAAACTGTATGCTCCCCAGTGCTCCTCTGCTTGCACTAGGGAGGCTCTGGAGTCACTGGCAGAGAGTATGCAAAGTATACATTTATTTTCATACATAATAAAGACACTGGGTGTGGCAAGGGTAAGCGGACTTACTGACAGCGGGATCCAAAACCTACAGCAGTCGAGAGGAATCTCTTGACAGCTTCAACGGGCTTTGGACCAGGCTGTGAGAGAGCAAAGTCTCTCCGTTCAGAGCAGCCTGCATTCCCACAATCAGCTGATGATTTTAGAAAATGGCCAAAAAAATGCAGCAAACACCTCACTGTGTGTGCCACGTCAGATGTACATGGCTACCACAGAAAGCACCAAAGCAAGGTTAAAGCTGCAGAAAAAAATATTTATAAAACAAACACCTCAATCCATCAGAAATTAGTCACAGCTAAAGCTCTCTTGGCATTACGAGTGTCCACCTCCCCACCCATCCCTTTCTCCTGGGAGCGTTCTCCTCCCCGCTCCACTTCTGGTTCCTGCAGACCCACCTCCCCTGCTCAGCCTCGAACTCCTGTCCCCAATAAACCCTTCCTCTGCTCCTTTCTGCCAAGCCACAGAGACCATAGGTCACATCTCTGTGGGGCACCGGGGGACCCAGGACTGGGACATCACACGGTGTCCCTTCCTGTCACAACATCTCTCCTGGAGCTCCCCACACCACACGGAGTTTACCTGCAGGACTATGCATGTTTCTTCTTGTCCCCCAGCCTCAGAGGATGCTGCTTTGGGTTTGTTGCCTCTGCAGAGCAGCACGTCAGTGCTCAGGCGTCCGTCGAGGGGATGCGGCTTCTCCACTCACGATCACCTGGGCAGAGGCTGCGCAGCGAGGATGGCCCCGGGCTGAGGCTGCACCCGCTCCAGCTCACCCACCTGCCCCCACCCAGCACACAGGCAACGGGTGAGATCCAACAGCATTGGACACCAAAAAAGAAAAAAAAAAAAAAAGCTGACTTTCAATGCCTTGGCTTTATGTAAGAGCAATGTTCTCATCCTGACCTTGGGAAGCAGCTGCCTCTCAAGGAGATAATTGGCAATTTCATAACCTTCTGGTTACATAGCACAGACATGCGTCCCAGCTCAACCAGCAGGTATGAGGCCAAAAAAGTCCCAGGACTTTGAACCTCAGATTATCTACTAGTAGTCCATAGCTACGAGGTCACCTGTTGCCCCACGCAGCCCAACATCGGAGCACCTGCTGCTCTTGGGTCCAGCTCAGAGGCCAGGTCTCTGCATGGGCTGGAGGAGGTTGCGTCACAGCGGTACCAGTGGTGATGCACACCCAGAAAGGGTCCCAGCAATGCACTGGCTGGCAGACGCGTCAGGAGAAACCACTGGGAACATCCAAGGCATCCGAAAGCCTAAGCTGGCCCACATCAGAACTGGAGCAGAAAAGGCTGGTGAGGAATAAAAGCAAAGTAATTAAAGAGCATGTGACGGAGCTGAGGTCAGCTGGCCGTCTCCTCTTCGTGCAGATGAAACACAAACTGAAGTTAATGAGGAAATGTGGACAACCCCACAACCAGAACAGCATCTTTCACATCTGAGTTGTATCACCCTGGGCTAGTTCAGTCCAGGACCGACTCAACCCACCTGCAAAGCGTGCCCAGAGAGCCCGGGGCTGGGCAGAGAGGATGAAGAGGCTGGGGGGAGCAGATCTTCCCTGCAACACTCTTGGCAGCCCCTCTGCAGGACGGACGGTACGAGTACATGGCAGTCATTGGCTATGGCAAACAGACAGAGGTTGGAAACTCAATTTGTAAACTTCTAAAATGAAACAGAAGGCACATCAATGCCCCCAGAATAGAACAGGGAAGTATAAATGGAAAATAAGTAAACACACAGAACAAAAGAGTAAAAGAAAAGCACATAAAATAAGTCCCAGTGCTCAGTGGATTTATATTAATCAAAACAAATAAACAAGATGAAGAGGACAGACCTCCTTGCATACCTAAGATTATTCCATTTTAGGATTCGGCAAATAACAAGCTGCATTAGATCTGCAGGCCCTGTGGAGAGCAATCCAAACAGCGTTTGAATTATGAGTTAAAATTTCAGATGAGTATTTGGTAAACAGGCTAAGAGCTTTAGTATGCCATCTAATCCACCCCCCGACAGCTTTGGAGGTGACTTTGGGCAAATTGCTCCTCGTCTGGTCACTCTATTTTCCATTTCTGTCAAATGGGGATAACAGTCTGTCCTCTTTGCAAAGCGCTTTGCTATCTGGAGATGAAGCCAGCAGTGAGAGCTAGGTGTTAGGAGCTTATTACTACCCTTCCTGGAGCAGGGCTACATGGCTTTGGAGTTTATTCTTACAGCTTTTTCACAGCTTTGAGACAAATGTAGGTTCTTAAGTGGGTTTGGCTGCAATTAAGGCTTCAATGCAATGAGAGCTCGCTCTTGTCCAATGGACTCTTGAAGAACAATTTTTTCCAGCCTCTCCTTTTATGGTTTTTGGTTTTCTTGATCTTTGTTCCTGAACAACGACAGCTTTCAGAAACATGGCCAAGGAGAAGTCAAAGATGGGTTCATACCTTCAGGCACTGCTGGTGAAATCAAAGGAAGCTCTTCGCCTGTGCTCAGGACACAGAGCTGCATGCCAAGGCAGTGCTTGGTGTGGCAAGCTGAGCTCAGGGCCCTCCGAAAGCCCCAACAGGAAGGTCAGATGGAAAGCTGAATTGTGCATCCTTCGGTCATGTGGGGAGCAGGGTCCTGGCCGCCGGCCCCCATCATGCCATTGCTTCCTAGAGAAGGAGAATCCATCCTTCCGGCTGAGCCCATCCCACAGGATCAACATGCCTTCAGGTCAGGGAGATGGGGGTCTCCCGGTACTTGGGGCTGGATCTGGCATAGTCTGAAAATGACAAATAGGTGACAATTGCAGGATCCAAAGGGAAGGGAGGGGCTGGGATCCCATTGCCTGGACCACACTGCTGATCTGAAGAGACTCCACTGCAGCGGAACCTCAGCATCTCAGAGTCCCACAGGCAGCTGGCAAAATGAATCAGAACTCAGCTCAGCCACAAGCCAGCCCTTCAGGGGACGAACCTTCTCTGATTATTTTTTTTTTAAACCCACCATAAAAGCTAAAAACCAACCACAAAAAAAAAAAAAATCAGTCCCTTTCTCAATGCAAAAGAATCCGGGAATGTGAGTTCAAAAGAGGTTTAAACAGCCTGTGTCGATCCTGTCCCCGTGCTCGTGCTCCTATGTGGCCTTGTAAGAGCAGGTTAGAGCCACAGCCAGATCAGAGGCTCCACACAGCAAAGGAGGTTCGTGAACATCATGGAGAATCACACAAATTGCCTTTCATAACTTAAAATTTGCTGTAGGGCATCATGCCGGATGTTAATGTGCTCGCTCCTATTGTATTTCTTACGCATTATAAAACTAGCAGCTTATACAACTCCATCCTGGTACTCACACGTGTCTTCAAATGCTCCTAACCACCCCTAACGTGCATCCCAGATTAGATAATCTTAGTTTTGTAATCGGTCTCCCCTGCGGAGACAAGACCTCCCCTTCCAACACCTGGCCACCTGAAGCCTTTAAAAAGCACCCCAAAGGCACCCAGGTAGGGGAGATCTCTTAACAGGGAGATTTTACCTTCTGGAACCATGCCTGTGTCGGAAGAGACCTTTGCTCCCTCAGCCCTGGCCACCATGCCCCAGGAGCCCCAGCAGACAGACTTCCAGCTGGTGAGAGTCAAGAGCACATGGTACCGGATCAAGAAAGGAGAAGCCCTTTCCAACTACGAGGACAAGATAACTCTCTCTGAAGCAAAAATGTAAGTACAGGAGCCCACCTTGCTCACTGGTGACTGCGCTGGATGGCTCTGGCTAGCCAAACTGTGGGGTCTCCCTGCTGGGATGCATCTCAGATGGAAAAACCATCTCGTGTGCCCTTGCAGCTTAAATCCACCATCATGCGTACATCTCTACAAAAGTGGGCTTCAAAACACGTGCAATGTGGCAGCACAGGTATTTGCTGGTCTCCTTGGCATGACTTGGCTAAGTTATAGAGGGAATTTTGTCAACAGCCTGAATTTTTGTAGATGGGAGGTTTGTGGTGCAAGTCTTCCTTAATACAGCTGCATTTTGCATGTCGGAAGTTTTCTAGTGTTTGTGATGCTCAGGTTTTAATGTCACGAGTCTGCTCTCAGTCAGCTCAGGGGGCTCTTTGCCAGCGCTGGCTTGCTCAGACAGGGCTGCAGCAGGGAGAACAGGACTCTAGCAGACCCAAAGGCGGTCTGCTGGACCTCAGTCAACAGCAGGATGAACCGAGGGCTCAGAGCACACCCAAAAAAATCCTCAGCTGACATATGCTGCAACAAGGGTATGGTCAGGCTCAAATTCACTACTGTTGTCAGACAGCAGAGGGGTTGCAGTGGGTGCTAGCAGTGCCATACGGCACCGAAGGCCGATTCCACCAACCACCATTCACAACCACCCCGTCTCTTAGAAGGGTCACATGCCAGCGATGGACACACAGTTAAGGTACAGCTATAAGGTATATATTTGATGCATTAAAATATACACAATGATGGTTTAGGGTTTTTTTTAATACTACATTTTAAAAGCCCAGAGAAATTTCCTGGAAGGTTTAAATGTTCACTGTTTTTCTTTAACGCTTAAAAATGTTAGGGCAAATATTAGAGGCAATTTGGTAAAGAAAGCAGAGAAGCATCTGTTTAGACCCATAAGAAAAATTCAGGCACGTGGAAAGAAATTGGGCATGTATGGAAATCTGATTATCCAATGAGCCATCTGCCCACTGAATAAGCAAAACAGAGATTCATGGAAACTTTCAGTTGTTACCCAACAGCAGCTCAAGAAGAGGTCTTATATAAAACACATTTTGCCGTTTCATGGTGTTTTTTTTTTCGCCCCTTTTCTTTCTTGATTCCCAACAATAAAAGCCGCTTACTTTTCCCCTGGCTCCCCCTGCCCCACAGAAGTAATAACTGGGTTGCTGGGCTGTGTTCTTCACTGGTTCAGGTGGGTACTACATGCCGGCTTTGTAGGATTTTATTTATCCTTTGAAACTCCAATATGGAAATCTTTCCCAACTCTCAGATCATTTTCTTTTACTACCTGGGAGCAGTTTCTATTTCTATCATACCTGTTTTGAGCTAAAGAGATCCACTGTTTCAACTGGAGCATTGTAGAGATGTTATTTTTTATGAGGGTGTGTGGCTGTGTGTAGATAAACAGGAATAAATCAACTCTTATCACCCAGACATAGTGGGCAGAGAACGTTTCCTCCATGAATACTTCGGAAAATTGTGACAATGTCTTCCTCATTCCCTTCTAGGAAGCTGAAATGATTGGTCTGGGGGTTTCTGATGAGGTTTTCAACTTCCAGCATGAATAACATGCTCCAAACCTCCTTACTCTTTTTTTTTTTTTATCATTACCAAGTAGAAGTTGAGCCATTTGACTCTTCAAGATATGGGAGGGTTTCTCTTGTGCCAAAGCAATTGAGCCCTGACACCCAGGAGAGCCATCCCAGCCTTGCAGCCCCACACTTTTGCAGTGCACGGGCAGGAGACTCCACATTCCCCACCCCCCAGCTATGTCCTTAAACTAGTTCAGACATGAAAAGTACAAAAGAGGAATATAATGATTTCAAAACATGTTTTCTGATCCTTGCCAGAGGTGAATGTGTCTCCGAAGGTGGGATTTCCTGGACAATTGAAGCTCCCATCTATTTTTGCTACAAAGTGGTAGAAACATACAATATTCTGGATCCTTCCAACACTACTCTGCTCTGGGGTCACATTACTGACCCCCAGCAACTAGAGCTAGCCACTAGCGGCAAAAGGAAGCTGAGGCGCTTTATTGTCATAGATGAAGTTGTTGATGAACTTTACGGCTCCAAAGTCAGAGAATACTTTGAAGAGAATAACGTTCAGCACAAAATCCTCGCTCTGCCTACCACTGAAGAAACAAAATCCATGGACCTGGTCTTGAACATCTTGCAAGAAGTACAGAAGTTCAGCATCGACCGGCGAACTGAGCCCATCATCGCCATCGGAGGAGGCGTCTGCCTGGACATCGTGGGACTCGCTGCATCGCTTTATAGAAGACGTACCCCTTACATTCGGGTTCCAACAACCCTCCTCTCTTACGTTGATGCCAGCGTGGGAGCGAAGAACGGGGTGAATTTCCTACAGTGTAAGAACAAGCTCGGGGGCTACACCCCCCCGGTAGCCAGTTTCCTGGATAGATCCTTCATTCAGAGCATTCCTCGGCGGCACATCTCCAACGGCCTTGGTGAAATTTTGAAGGTATGAACTTTTGCAACTGCAGTTTTCAAAACTGAAGTCATAGAATCATAGTTTTTGTAGTAGTCTGGGTTGGAAGGGACCTCTAAAGGCCGTCTAGCCCAAGCCCCCTGCAATGAGCAGGGACATCTTCAACCAGATCAGGCTGCTCAGAGCCCCGTCCAACCTGACCTTGAATATTTCCAGGGATGGGGTGTGTACCACCTCTCCGGGCAACCTGTGCCAGGCTTTCACCACCCTCAGTATAAAAAATTTCTTCCTTGTACCTAGTCTGAATCTATCCTCTCTTAGCTTAAAATCATTGCCCCTTGTCCTATCACAACAGGCCCTGCTAAAACGTGTATCTCCATCTTTCTTACCAGTCCCCTTTAATACAGAAAAGGCTGCAATACTGGTAAGATGTCCATTGGCATCCATGGCATCATATAAACTGCCTTATAGAAACAAGGGTGGGCCACCAAGGCTGCATGGGGACTTTTAACTCTCATTGAAGATATATCTATTTTTAGAGCTGCTCAACTTGTTAGAATATCCCTTACGCGCAGTGCCCAGTGCTAACCCTGAGGAGTAAACTCCAAAACTGAAGGCCAGACACAGACACGGCAAAACCAGGGAAGAAAGCATCTTCCCATTGACGCTGATCCATAACACTCTAAAATGAACGGCTGCCAGAGAATTTGAGGCTCATTATACTGGGGATTAATAATCTGCAAGATCATTCGCTCCTACCTCACGGAGTATGTCGAGTGCGGTCAATCAATCTCCTGAGAGACAAATTCTACCTCTAAAATTACCTGGGAAGTGCACAGTAAATGGTTTTATGCCTGAAGAGCTCTGAAAACTTTTGATAAAGCAGAGTTCAGGCTATTAAAGTTTATGAGTGGGGAGTTAATCAGCAGCATTTTTCAGTGCTTGCACAATGGGGCATCCCCAGGAGATCTGGAGGTTTCTGGCAGGCACAGGGAAGCCCGCAGGTCACCGGTCCCTACTGCAGAAGTGGACTAATGCCCATATCAGAGGATAAAAAAGCATTTACTTGTAACAACAAAACTGCTTCCAAACCTTCATATTCCCCACACTGCAGTGCTTTCCCACCTTCCCTTGCCCAAAGAGCAATCTCAAAGATTAGATGAGAGTTCTCCTGGGGATGTCCGCTCTCCAGTCCCTCTCACAGGGATGGCTGCTATTCAGCTGAGACGGTCTTGAGTTTCCTGCCAGGCACACAAACAGCCAAAGTTTGTTACAAACTGTCTGCTGGGCTACTGGAGCATGTAGCAGAGCTGTCCAGTAGCAAGGGAACTTGCCCACCAGTGCTCCCATCATCTCTGCCATTTGGCAAGTGTGCAGAGATTTCTTTCAGAGAGTATAATATGATATTATAGTCCAGTCTATTGAAATACTCAGGTCTTCAACAGCACATACAAGGATCCCATAACTATCTTACCTCTTCTGTTCTTTGTCCTAGATGGCACTCATGAAACACAAAGGCCTGTTTGACCTGCTCAAGAGCCACGGGAAGTACCTGCTGGACACCAAGTTCCAGTCCTACAGCGGCTCCGCCAACCACGGGGACGCTGCACTGCAGACTACCAGGATAGCCATTGAAACCATGTTGGAAGAGCTGGCTCCCAACCTCTGGGAGGATGATCTGGACAGACTGGTTGATTTTGGTCACCTTATAAGCCCAGAGCTGGAAATGGTGAGTGACAGACTTTACATTGCAACGTCCATTTAAAAAAAAAAAAGAAACAGTTTTCAATCAGCAGAATGAAAACTTTGTGCAAAAGAAGCTGAGATAAACTCCAGATTTGCATGTTACCTCATATCGCCCAGCACACCCAGCCTGGTCCTGTTGCACAGAGACCCCTTTCCCAGCCCCGTTTCCCCCCCACTTCCACCCATGTTCCCTGCTCAGACCGCAGGGAAGTTACTGCTTCTTACCAGGCATTTACCACAGCACAAGGATGACCAGATTTCAGTGATGCCACTAGAAATCGCCAACATGAGCTATAACACTTCAAAGGCATGGGAACCATTACTGGTATTACTGGGCAGAAATCGCTACTGAGGAATGAGAAGGGAGGACTAGAGCTTATGCACGATTCAGAGCTCTTCCCTCCATCCCATTTTGAATGGGAGGAGAATTAGATCCTGATCCCTATGGGAGATTTTACGTGCAATTAATCATGTGTAAAACAGATCATCCCCTGCAACCCATAAATCACAAGATGCTAACACCCAGC
>Ga0065711_1028178_pt1 | contig 43139 bp, 36 predicted proteins | sample Hoacrofraction12_FD_59098 | JGI IMG/M metagenome (GOLD analysis project Ga0065711, IMG submission 59098) | Hoatzin crop microbial communities from Cojedes, Venezuela - Epithelial fraction 12 v2 (version 2) | ecosystem: Host-associated > Birds > Digestive system > Esophagus > Crop | place... | reverse complement strand
GGGGGGGGGGGGGGGAAGGAAAAAAAAAAGTAATAAAATTGCTAACCTCCCTAACGGGGTCGCTGTAGGGGATGTGAGCCTAGGGGAATGGGCTTTTCATTTAATCCAACAAAGATTTTTCAAAAGAGCTCACTGGGAAATGAGCCCTCACCTTTCCGGCTCAGCAGGAAGAGCACCCTCTCAGCGGTGATGGTGGAAGAACAGAAGAGAGGCAATGTTTGTCAACAAAAGGAAATTTTTTATTAGGCCTGTCAATACATTACTGGGCGAAAGACCAGAGAAATCTTCACGCACACATCCTTGGCAGAAAGCTGCTCAGCCTTTCCCCACATGACAGCACAGAACATTCAGTAAGAGACATGACTTTTCTCCACAATCTTGGAACTGGCATCTCTTAATTTCTCACCATCCTCTTCTTTCTGTCTCACGGCCTTTAATGTATTTATTCTATGGCTTGGAGAGTCTTTTGCATAACAAGGAATATGGGCACAGAGCAGCTTGCCTGACGATACAAGAAGTGCTTTTGAACAAAGCACCACTCAAGTTTCATAAGCCTCAAGATAACTACTCTATGTCTGGCTTATCCTTTGCTTCTCAAATACCTGGCCACTTTGCTTCAGATACGGCCACAACATGCACAATTCCTGGACAGCTCCAGACTTCACATGCGGTTTCGCCTAAGTTATTTACCATTGCTCCCTTCAGCAAGCCGAATGCCATCCGCCCTGTCACTTGCAGAGACCTTGCCCAGACAGAGTCACTCGTGCAAGAGCTCTAAGCTTTTCTACACTAAAGGCCAGCAGAGATCTCTACAAGTTCTGATGGGACTTGCAATTTTGAGTTGCCATGAAACCCAGCCTCAGGAAAGCCCTGAGTAAAGCCCCACACCCAGAAAAGAATTTCACCATTGATTTAAATGGAGCCTGCATTTTACCATCACTGTGAAGAGTTCAGCACGGAATCAATCTTACAGACACTTAATGGGCCTTTACTCCATTCTTACTTGAGCACAAGAATTCCCTTCCTATCTACCGTGTGATACAAGCAGAAGAATGACCTCTCAGTTGCAGACTTTATCCAGGGGTTCAATGTGCAGCAAGCAAAGATCAATTGGCTTCATTAACAAAGCATAACAAACAGGCCTACACAGGACATTGCCTCAGTGTGGAAAACAAACTGGTTCACAGAACAAATTCATTCTGACCACCTTGCCTTTCTGTTGCTCCAAGTTAGCTACAATCAGGCTGTCTGTTCTCCTGACTTAGCAGCACTCTCCAAACTGCTCCCAGAGCACTCATCCTCATCAGCGATATCCAATTTCTAAACTGAGCAAGGAACAACCCTTTTCAGAGTTGGCTTTTCAGTTGCTCTCATCACTGACTTAACATCAATTCCAGTCAAATGAGGTAAGTACAAAGGGACTAAGTTATGCCCACGCTGAGCGCTATGAAAACCCTGATCACATCATTCTCTTCCAGCTATAAGCATAAATTGTCCTCATTAACCAGCCTTAGCCCAGCTTTAATGTTTGCATCTTGATCTATAATTTGTCCAAAATCCAGCACCATATTCTAATGCAGCTGTTATCCTTAAGCCCAAATTCACAGCCTGTCTGGCCAGATGAGCCAACACGATTCAGACATCTGACATCCTGAATTTGTTCTTTGTGGTCCAGACACTTCTGGTTTGGTCTCAATACCAGAGAAAGCGAGGCTTACACAGTAGTGCTTTCAATACCCATTAATGTGCCCACCCCTAATCAACCTGGAATTTGAAGGCCAGTTTCCAACCAAATTTCATGGGGATGCAGACTCACACAATCATGGGTTTCTGAGAGTTTCATGACATAATAGTTTAGTGGAGGAGAGAAAGATTTCTCTACAGAGGGAAGGACTGCAAGTTTAGTTCAACTCCCATTAGGCATGAAGGAATCCACAAAGGAAAGATGTTATGCATGCTGCAAGTATAAGGCAAATCACCAGTTACAGCTTACTGAACTCAGCCACGAGGCATAAACTGTATGCCAGGCTGCCTTAACTCCCCAGCTCACAGGAACCACTTGGGCTTTCTCCCCCCACCCTCCAGGACTCACTTCAGCTCAGACACACTCCAAGCAGAGGAAGTTTTGAGCGGTTGTGATCCACCACAACTCATTTTGAACCAGCTTTGAGCCCAGCAAGCTTCCAACTATTCCAGCTGCCCAGTTGCCGTCAGCACAGCTGATTGTTGTTAACTGCTGTCAAACGGCAGCCTGGCAGCCTCTGCATCTCCTCCTGTCCCCAAAAGAAAAGCTGCTAATGCTAAACTCCACATTACTCCTTTCCAAAAGTAGCTTAGATGCTGCTGGTGGGAGAGGGACAAACACCCACAGTGACAGAAAACACTGAGCATTCTGAAGGTGAACGAAAGCGGTCGCTCATCAGATGTTCAGCCTGAGCTCTTCCCCAGCCCCAGGCAGAGCAGCTCCTCTTCTCCACCTCTCAGCCTGCTTTGCCAGAAGTTAAATCACTAACATTAGGGGGACATTTTCTCTCTGCCACCCCCAACAAATGCTGTGGCTTAAACAACAAATCCTCAAAGAGTGCAGTGAGATGGTGACCCCAGTGTGCAGATGCCATTACTAACAGAACAATGACAGCCTGGTGTGTGCAAATAGACCCTTAAATTAAAAACAAACGCAGTTGCCATCACTTCAGTTGCTTCCTGTTCTATGAAAAGTCCCTGCCCTGAAGACATGCCGCTTAGGAAGCTGTCTGCATTCACTACTACACTGTCTGTGCTCAAACAGCTCTTCTACCAAAGCAGCTCTTCTGCTGAGATGACGCGCAAATTGGGAAGGCTATTTCACACCTGGATTTCAGCCACTGATCCAAACGCTGTCTGCAGGGCCCCATGGGGTTCACGAGGGACTTTAATTTCACCCAGTGACGCAACTGTGCATTGGCACAAGAACCTGCAGAGCGCAGGAGATGCAATGTGGGAGGAAGGTGATTAGTTACTGACACGAGGAGACAGAAATGGTTAACCACACAGCCCAAACTTCTGCAGTGACACCATGCAGGAGCCTGGTCAAGTGCACAGCACAAACTCCTTTTCCTTCAATTGCAGCTTTAGGCAGGAAACACAGCAAAGAATGATCGGTGCAGAAAGCCTTTGACACACCAAGGTAAAAAAACAAAACAACAAACAAAAAAACAAACCCAAAACCCAAACCAAACGTTCCCAGTAATAAACAGTACATAATTTCCTATTCCTGAAGTGCTGGATTACCTCTGGCCCCTGAACAGCCACAGATACACCATTCCACAGGCCCTCTCCTGACAGCACTTCCAGGGAGCTGCTCATTAAAGGGCTGAACAAGCGCAATGGCCCTTCAAATCAAGCTTCTCTCAAGTTGCAGTGCCTCTCCCCTCTCTCCTCACAAGCAGGCTGTATGGATCTGCAGTCGCTCGAGCCTCCTAAAAACAGTTCATTTCTCTAGCTAGTTGGTGCGGACTTCTGTCCCAATGGCTCCCTCTTTGGGACTGTTTCACCCATGAGCCATGCAGGCTCAATGGCTCCCCAAGCCCAGCAGCAATCACTCAGGACAACAGGCTGCTGAAAACGGAGGCAGCTCATCTCCCGGTTCTGCCTGGTGCTGATTAGATGTGTGCCTGTCCTCCTTGCCCTGGCTCCTACCTGCAACTGAGAACCCCCCTCGTCCCATCCCCATGGCTACCATCACTGCCTTTTTGCCAGTTATCTGCCAAGCACCCATCCTCACAGGCAGGAGAAATGAGCACCGGCCCTCTGCTGCTATATAACGCAGTCCCTGGGAATGGATCCCACTGTTCTCCTCATCTCACCTATTTATCTAAGCTGGTAACACCTTTCCCACCCCTTTGCTATGAACTTCCTTGGCCGTGTTTATCCTCAGAGCATCCCTGCAGAGGAAGGCCGTGCTATCATCTGATGTACAGGCTGGCAAATCACGGGAGACACAGCGAGTCTCTGGCAGGACACACGCAGCCCCCACAAAGCCCCACACAGTCACACCAACATCAGGACCACTTGCACACTCAGAAGGGATGGTGAGAACAGACATAGCAAGGAAAGGCATCCTGAAGTTTAATGGGAAATACCTGGTGCCGCACAGCCCTCGGGCTGTAGCAAATCAGGCAAGACTCCCAGTTCCTTTGAAACACTGCCATTTCTGACTGCCATCTTCCCCCACAGCCCAGGAGCACAGTACATATCTGCAGGAATGTGAGCAGCAACCTGAAATCGCCACCCTTCAGGGCATTTTAACTTCAGCCACTCTGTTGAGCCAAAACCATTCCTTGATCTCAACTTTGTCAGCCTTGACCACCCTCCTTCAGTCTCAGTCCAGCAGATGCTCAATGAGGACTGACCGTGCACACAGGCAGGGCCCATTGACTCGGCTGCGAGAGCCATACCTGGGGGCACAGTCCTGCCCCCATGCTGCCTGCAGCTTCCTGCAACACCATCGGACCGCCTGCCTGGAGAGACGCTTATGGAGGTGGAGAGGGGTATCTCAGAATGGCATGTCTGGGGAACAGAAGAAAACACTGAGCACTCAGAGCTCGAAGAGGCCACATATCTGCCTCAAATTAAGCTAGCTGGAGACAGGAGAAGAGCATCCAAGTCCCAGGGAAAGAATGGCCAGTCTCCAGATACTTGAATTTATGTCAACCTGGAGACTAGACAAAGACCCATTAATTCCTGGGCTGTCCAAACAAGAATTGGACGAGTGACAACTTTAGCATTATGACTTCAATGGACCATCTCCCCAGGGTGCCAGGGAGAAGATGCTCTTTCTGGCTCTACTGTCCGAAATGCCAAGAGAGATCCAAATCAACCACAGCCTGCCATCCCTGCGTTAACGGCCGGGAGCCCTCTTCATCCTACGTGCGTTGTGAGGGCTGATAAAGACTGCTGCTTGGCAGCACTTAAGTCTTTGCTCTTCGTTTCCCCACCTCCTCGCAGCTCCCTGGCCTTCTCTTATGAGACTGACTGCCACTCATGCAGGAATTGGTCTCTGGGGAGAATGGGGGGCACAGGATTTTCAAATCCCTCTTTCTGAGCTGACAGCAGCCTTTCAGCCCAACAACAGCTCAAAACGCTTGTGAAGAGAGATATTTTTACGAGAGCTCACCCCCTCCAAATCTTTCCAGGCTCCTTTTCTTAGGCACTTTGAAATAATTAAAGTCTTCCATCAAATTATACTGAAGATCTCTATGAAAAGCCTTTAATTTCCATTCGCTTAATGTAACTCCATCCACCAGATGAACTCTGTGGGGGGCTTTTTTGTTTTGAGTTTTTCTTTTTCCTTCTCTCTTTAATTTTTTGTCCCCTCCTAAAAAATCATGCTGGGAAACTTTAATTTGATTTTAGCCTGACGAGAATTTTGGGCTGTGCCACATCCTGTCAGTCGATCACAGCTGCAGTGGTAATCTCAAGCTCTCTTTAACTTCGATGCATCGCATTTAATCAGCTCAAGGTCAGCAGCATCAATCTCTGTGCCTACAGTAGGCATGTGAGTAAAGCCTCTAACTTAGTAAGAAACCTAAAGAGCACTAGAGTCTCCCCGATCCATTGCTCCCTCCTACAAGCATGCTGAAATACCAAAAAGTGGTCCAGCAAGCGTAGGCTTACAGCAGAGAAGGGAAGATTTCATATTTTATCTAAATAGAGGAGATTGCCAAGTTGGCCTTTAGGTCACAAAATAAACAGCAGGGATTTTCTGCAGGGCAGATATAGCTCTTTCCACCTCAGTGACTTTTTCAACTGATAAGCTCCTTAATGAACAAGAAGTTTCCCAACAGAGAGCCAATATCCCCTTCCAAGTGACTATCAGCAGACGTTGGACAAACTGTGACACAATGCCACAGTTCAGAGCAAAACCAAAGGACCCACTGCAGTCAGAGGCAGCTTAGGATACCACCGGGTAAGTGCAAATGCGCAGAGGATTTCCTCACGTGTGCCAAAGCCTCTAGCTGCTACTGAAGGAACCAAGCCTAGGAATGATCCCCAAAAAATCTGAATTCCCCTGTCACAATTCCTGTAGCAGTTTAGTCACTTCAAAGCCTATTTGCCTTTACACAAATGAAGAGAGTCTGCTCCCCAAACTGTTCAGGCCATCTGTGTGCTGCATATTACCATTGCGGGAGGGTGAGCTCACCGGCGCAAAACACAGGGAGGCACAGAGTGCAAAGGAGGGATTCAGAGCCTGCTCTCTCCCACGCACCTCCCGCTCCGTGCTCCGGCAGAGGCGAGAGGCAGCCACCTACACAGCCCCGGCTCTCCACAGCAGTGGCAGACTGCCTGCACAGCCAAGAGACGCAACTCTTCCCCGGGGCGAGGAAGAAGAGCCCACACCTTTCAGTTGCACCAGACAATCGAGGGGAAGCGGAGGAAAAGAGCGGATCAGGAGGGGCTGCTCCCAGAGGGGATTCTGCCAGGAGGGCAGCAAGAGCTCCTGCCCAATGCAGCAGGAGGTCCCCAGTACTTTTTGGCTTTCCAGAGGGTTCTGCTCCCACTGCTGCTGATGCACTCCTCCTTGTTGGCTACCCAGCTGCCTCATGACCCAACACATTCACCCTGGCACTAGGGTAGGCGCAGTGGTGTTATACAATGGAGAGAAACTAAGGCTCCAATCAAACCAAGGCCAAAGCCAGCCTGCACAGCGCATGGCAGAGGAGAAGACCAAGATAACCGAACCCAGCGTGGGGACTGAGAAAAATGCCCACAGTTAACACCTGTGCCTGAGTGAGTGTGGCACAGCATTAGCTGCAGCCAAAGAGGAGGGAGAGAGCCACATACACTCTTGGCAGATATCTGGGTTGGTGCGAAATGGCTTATCACTATCGGGCGGGGGGGTGGGGGGTGGGCGGTGTTAGCAAAAAAGAAAAATCCCGCAAGCTGCAAGAAACAGACTTCAGCTGCTAATAGTTGAGAGCTACAGGGCAGGGAGCAGAGAAAAGGCAGAGCGACACAAAGCTGCTCTGTGCCCCAGGAGAGGAACCATAGAGGGCGAAAGGAATACAGCTGTATTTCAGGAGCAGCCAGTGTGTTGGATTCTCTCACCGATATAATTCAGCCCTTAAACTTCGTTTGACCATGCTAATCTGAGGATTATATTCCAGATTATCCCAGAGCCAGAAATAAGACAGGGATGTCTGTGTGCCTGCACTCACCTAGCAAAGAACAGGACCAGACAGCACTGCATGCAGAGATAGGACCCTACAGGGAGCACGGGGCCATGTCCCAAAACAGACACGGGGCTCACCCTTTTCAGGGCCTTTTAGACTGCTGCAGAAGCTCTCATGTCCTGTCCCCCATCCCCATCCATGTCCCCCCATCCCCAAAACAAAAAAACAAATGCCCTACAAAATTTGTGACACCTCTGCCCAGACTTTGTGAGCAATTTATGAGAGTTAAAGCACTGGCATGTGGTATTCACAGCAGCTGCTCACCAGAAGGAAGAAGATGATGATAAACTTGTGTTTGACTTTTGTCACTGTAAGCGCATAGCAGATGCTGGGAGATAGGGTTAAGAGCACTTTACAGGGTCTCACTGAAGCTAACAGACAAGCAAGCAAGTATTCATGAACAAGAGGTGTAAGCTTGCTGACCTTCCAGAAGAGCAGGGCTTGACTTGGTAATCAAAACACCAGCAAAGTCCAAGAGCTGGAAAAGGCAACAGCTCCTATGAGGCAAAGCATGACACTGTTTCAGGACACCAAGATTTCATCCCCAGTTCTGCTGCTTGGCTAAACTACTCTCTCTCTTAATGCATTAATTTTAACACCTGTACCTAGTGACAATAACGTTGCAGACCTCTTCAGTGAAGGGCTGTCAGGTCTCAGGACGAAGAGTGCTCTGTAAGACTCATATATCATCATTAGCTCTGGCCAGGAATAACCCTGAGGCTGGAAACCTGGAGCCGCATTTTTCCAGCTGCGTTTGGAATGCATTTCCCTCCCTTCAACCCCAGTCAACCCACACACTGAGCCTCTGCCTAGCTGGACATTGTCATTTATTTGAACTACAGCATACTCCAAATTAAATCCTCAAGGCTCCAGATAAAATCCTTGTCCCCAAATACTATGCTCCTGTTATCCAAACCAAGACAAGCCCTGCTCCGCACAGCAAATCAAAGTCAAGAGGGGAATGCGAAACAGAGCCCAGCCCTCACAATGCAGTGCTGTGCTCCCTAGAAGATGCTGCCATTAACATTTCACACCTTAAGTCTTTAGCCAGCGCTTACAAGAAAGGCTAATATTCAGTAAAATCAGAAGACAACTTCTTTTAACAACATCCTCACCTTCACTGAATTTTACAGGGCTTTTTGTCCTGTGGTGCAGTCAGCTCAGCCATTCCTATTCCCCTCCACATTGGGACGGGACATACAAAAGTCACTCCAAAAGTTCATCGTAAACACAAACCAAATGGGTTATGCCAGGCAACTTTCTTCCGTAGAGTCGCTCTCTCTCACACCAAACAAAAGCAGTCAATGGTGATTTACCAGTTCAAGCGATTCTAATAATTCTCCCACTGACAGCACAGGACAGGCAACACAGCGCTGGTATCGTCAGGTCACTGTTCTGCCTCAGAGCATCGTCCAGGACAGTGCTGGGATGAAGGTAATTAACGATGTGGTAACTAATCTGTTTAGTCATCCACTGCGTCTACAATTCATTTCTGTCATGAGTATCAAAGCTTGGCCGTAAAGGCTGTCGAATAATGTGTTATCCCACAGCAGACTTGGTAGCGTTTATAGAGGACTCTAAGTAGCCTCTCCAAACAGCCATGTCCAAATAAATCCAGTTCTTGCCGCCAGCAAGAATCAGAAGGCAAGAGATGCAAGGACCCCTTCTCAGCCCAGCTTCACACACTGCTTCTCCTCACAACCCCTCAGTACAATTATCCATCCTCAGTTTGCAGATGGGAAAACTGAGACCCAAAGAGAGAAAACAATTTGTCCAGAATCACAAAGGGAGCCCATGGTTGACAGGACATTGATCCGAGATCACCGGATAACACTACAAGCCCTGAAACTTCCCATCCTCCTACTAAAACAAACAAACAAAAACCAATACAGACAAGATTTCATGAAATGTAGCTAGCAAACTTCTTTCAGTTTTGGACCTCCCAGTATCTGGACTCTGTAGAAGTTCAGGAGATCCAAAGTGGGCGGGGGGGGGAAGAAATCACAGCATTGTCAGTGCATTCAGACATGATTTGGGTTTGGCAGTACCTGATCCACCTGCCAACAAGGCAGGTTTGGCAAAGTACAAAGAGGATCTAGTATCACCTGCTTGCTCTAGATGCCCCATCAAAATGTGACCCACATTTTTGCATGCTCATGGGGAAGAATCATGGGTTTCATGCCCATTTTCAGCTCTGTATGGAACCGGAAGGGACAGAATCACAGCTCAACAGTCTGCGGGGGAATCCACTTCCCAGGAAATCCACCACTAGAAATAACAGATGCTTCTCCATGGGTTCCCAGCTCAGTTTGGTAGACCCAAGGGGCGGACATTCTTAGACTAACAGCCAGGGATATCTTGGCAATGCCTCTAAAATTGCCTCATGGAGTTTTCAGGGTTCACCCATCAGCAATGTCTGACACAGCAACTGAGAGTAAAATTGTGTGGGTGGGTACATGTTTGTGCCTGCTACTGAGCCTGTAAAAGATAACACACAGCGTGATAGTTTGGTCTATTAAATTGGAACTCCAGAAATCCATTTTTAGCTCTGCAACTGCCCTGTTCCCTATCCTTAAATAACTCACTGCCTCTTCTTCTCACTGTTTCCCCCTCTATAAAAGTGGAATTATTCCCTACTAGGTCTTCTTGCCTTGGTACTGCATGAATCTATCCAAATTAGCTTCAAAAATGCCTTCTCAGTTATGCCATACACTTGCCTGTAAGTCCCAACATGGATTCAGAGGTTGCTTGTAATGAGTCCTTACCAGCTACATGGAAAGGAGATGCCTTCAACTCTTTCTCAGAGTGCATAGCAATATATGCGTATGCTGACAAGGTCACATCTCTCTTTGTAAGGAGATCTGGGAGCTAGAGCCGAGAAGCACCACAGAAAAATTAAATTTCGCTATTAAAAAAAGCTGCTCATACATACACACACACAGAGTTCACCTTCAAGGTGGAAAACCTATTTGTTTGCAGAACATAAGCTCGTAGAAACTTGATTTGACAAGAAGCAAGGCACACTGGCCCTATTCCAGCAAAACACTTGCACATGCAATTGCTCGTCATGAGAGCACTCACTTCCATGCCTCGCTTTTAGGCTTGGCCATCTCTTATTTCAAAAGGTGGGGGGCATCCAAGCATTTTCCTGGGTGGGAATCACCAGGGCTTGACACCAAAATACACCAAAACGCCAACACTGGATTGACTTCAGGCTGCACAGGCCTTTGCAGCACACAGGCAGAAGACTTAAGAACAGCCAAAAATGCCCTGGGAAGTTACTGGTCTCCTGAGACTAAATTCAGATGCTCTCTTCTTCCCTGTCCACCTCCATTTCTATCACTATTTTATTGTGAACATTTGTAGTTTAATTTCCGCCTCTCCTCCACCTTTTTTTCTTTTCCAATCCCACTAAAACCTGGTAGGTTTTAAAATCCCTGCGTATCTTGATGAGAGGAGGGCTGGAACAACTCCTTTGGGGACAATGGATTAGATCCTCCTGCAGTGTGCCTACAAAGTCAAACCCAAATTCTTCCTTTTTATAGGAGTTCATTCAAAACCTATTGATCTGAGCCTTCATCCTGGTCTTAACAGTCTCCGAGTCTGAATTTTTTTGATCAAGGTTTCCAAGATGACATTCAGGTTTCTGCCCTTATCTGCTCAGTCAGCCAGTCCAGTCCCCTTTGCCTCCTTCCTTGTCCCCGTGCTGTTTCCCACATGCTGTGCCCAACTCCACGACAAAAAACACATACTGCTCCATCTCCCCGAACATCCCCCTGCAAATTTGTACCTTTGCTCCCCACCAGCACCATTGCATTCAGTTCTTCAACAAGACAAGACAAGATTGCTCGTGACACAGGTGTGGTTCCTCACAGACACTGCTGTAGAAGGTGGGTACAGCTAGGAGGCTTATGGAGGCTGAAATCACACCCTGGGAGTCATTAGTATTGCTAAGCTGAACCTAGGGACTCCTTATTACCTGAGTCATTGTTCCGGAAGCAGCTCTTGCGCTCTGCCAAAGAGATTGTACATGAGGCCTCACACTTATGGATTATGACAGTTTGGATTTACTCTACGCTACTGTGTCAAGGTGTGAAAGAGAAACTTCTATACATGAATAGTTCTAAGAGCAGTCACTTCTGGCTCCTGCCTGACTATTCCAGCACACCTGAACTGCTGATGCGGTCATCAGATCATCCCACCTGATCTCAAGATCACTGAGCAATGCCATCAGCAATCCTTACAGGCTTTTGAGAGCTCATAATCAGGCTAGCACAACACAGATGCTTCCAGAGCAGAGAAGGATGGCCACCAATTATGCCAAAGACAGACGGCTGAGAAATCTTTGACTGTGAGCAGCTAAGCAATCCAGGACCTTACATCTCCTCCTTTAAAATGGTTTCCTTTACAGGAAATAATCATTAACTTCAAGGATATAGATGATACCCAAGCCTTGGCAGCTCCTGCACCACCTCCTGGAGTTTCCTGCACCATCTCCTTTTTCCAGCCCACTGTAAAACAGCCTCAGACAGTTACCCCTCATCCATGTTCCCAGATCCAGAAAGTTTTGCTCAGGCCACATCAGGTTACACACCAGATACGCTGCCCATACTGTGAAAGTTCAACCCTCCCCCTCATCTGTCTACTCAGCACCCTGCAAGCAACAGTTGATCAAGGACTCGGCTCCATGACCCCAAAAAACTGGGATCTGAGCACACGAGGAGAGGCAGGCAGACAGACAGATATGCATCAGCAAGCACAAGGTAGCAGTGAGATCACCAAGCTGACTGGGAGAAGCAATAGCCCCAGATTTATGTCCAAGTTCGAATGTCTGCTAGAGCAGAAGGTCAGGGGAACAACCCTGCCTGCCAGAGAAGAGCAGCAGTAAATCCTGTCTCCTACCACAGCTGGCCTGGTAATTACAGAATAAGGATAAAATTGTTCTATTACACAATCCTGAAAGATGACATGGTTCTCCTTGGTACCATCACTCTAAATTTCAGAGCTTTCTATATGGGACTACTGAAATCTGTAGTTGTGTCTTTTCGGCTGCATTACCACAGGAAGATTAATTAGACCCAAACAAGGAAGTCGTTTAAGATGTAGCCAAGCCACAGTATGTTAAGGTCATCTACATAGCCACAGGATACTGCTCCTAAAATAGCCAAGAAAATCAGGTAGAACATACCATCAAGAAGCTCGAGGGCCTTAATTTACAGAAAGACCGAGCTGATTTCATGCAAACACAAGGCCTAATGACAGATAAAAAGGGTTAGGGAGTAGCAGGAACAGGAAAAAAATGTCAGGTTCTGAAGAAAAAAAAGCATTTTATGTGTTTTTATACATAAAGCACATTTCTATTCATTACCACTCAGAAAGTCGATAAATACTGAATTTGCAAAGTCGTAATTACTGTGGGTTGATTCCCCCCCTTTTGAAAAACACATCGGAACTGGAGTTCTTTATAGCCAAACCCCTGGGAATAGCAGTGCCTGGTGCTATTAATAAGAGGCTGCCTACAGCCTGAAGGAACTCAGCCATTGTCACGGGGACCTTCTACTCATTCTCACACTTTAATTTTCATTCATCAAAAAATAATAAAAAAAAAGGTGTCAAACATACAGAGTGGATTGATACATAGACATCGTGTCACCCCCCCGCCTTCCCCTTTAATGACTTTGCCAAAGGAGAAGAACAATTCAGTTGTGTCCAAGAACAGCATTTAGAAGTGTTTGTTGTTTTATAGCCACTTATTGTACTTAATTATAGAGGTGTTGTAGCTCGCGTGATCTCCTTCCCTTCCTGAAGTTACATAATCAGCCACCACCACATGCTTCCAACTACGACAGTATTATAGCATAAGGGATGGATCTCGCTAAACACTAACTTCCCAGAGCTTATTACTGTAAGCAGTCTGAGGGATGCAAATATGCAGATTCTCATCACCTTTCACGGTCCTCAGGAAGTCCATGAGACCACGGGAAAAGGTAAACACCATGCCCGCTCATAGACAGTGGCTGGAGTGACCTGCACGAGTTGCGAGGTTCTGCTCCCTGGGCTAACCAAAAGGGCTAAGATTTCAGAGACAGCTTCAGCTGCCAACTGGTGCTCAGGTTTTGATCCATCATGTTGTTGCAGACCCACTGATTTCGCTTGCATCGTCTGATGCTCAGGCCATGCAACACCGGGGGTCCTGCCTTCCTACCCAAAGGGCTTGAGAGGCTCCCTCAGGTTACAGCTTTACTGACCCTGCAGATTTATGAGAAGTTCAATGGATGCCACATTTCCATGGGAGCACATCTAGGCATTGAACTAGACATATACTTTATTACAAAAAAATTGTATGCCTTTCCATGGGAAATTATCCTGGCCAAAACCACATGCAGACTACACAATTCCATTGTCTCTACACAAAAATCACACTACAAGTAATAATCCCCCAAACCCATATTTTCATATGAAGTAATATACAAATACCAATATACTGGCGTTCCTAATTTCTTTCTGGTTTCTGACAGGCTTCTTGTGCCTAAGGTTTGTTTCACAAACAGACTTATTCTGGTTTAGAAAAGGAAAGCAGACATAGCACGGAAGACGCAGGACTCCAGGACCCGCAACTTTCTGTTAAAGTTGCAAGTCTATTCAACCATCTGCAACAAAACCCACAAAAGTTTGCAACTTTTGAACTCTTTTAGAACGCAAAGTTGCAGAGTGAGGAAGATATCGCTGCTCGCCCACAGCTCATCTGACACCTCCACCTGCCTGCAGGCAGGTTATAAGTCAGGTGCGCAGTGCCACCTACACTGATGCTGGTCACTACTGTGCCAAAGACAGGTTACCTGGCCCGTGATCACTGCTGCAGAGAAAGCCCTGCCCTGTTAAAAGCCCTCTTGGAAGCAAAGAGGTTTCGAAACGTGGCACAGGCAAGAAGCTGGGGCAGTCAGATAGCAAGGCTGGGGCCACAACAGTGCCCAAGTCCCTGCTTACCTCTGGAAGGAGATATGTCTTGGAAATGCAGACGGGCATGCACAAGGAAGCATGTGCACAGCTGCCCCAGAAGTCATGGGTCATGGCAGCCCAGTTAAGACAGCAGCTGTCGTTCCAGTACCAACTGGGGACAGAGAAGACTGACCTCTGCTTGTCACATGGAGGCACTCGGTGCATTCAACTGCCTTACAGATTAATCAAAAGCCTCAGCCTCCAGCCATGCCAGAGACTTCACAAGAGCAATTTGTCCCAATAATTAAAAAAAGTATTGCAAGGATTCTGGAGACAGCCATCGGTCAAGGAGCAGAAGAGGGGAAAAAGCTTTCCCTGGACTCTAACAGGTTACCTTTTGTTAGCCTTCTCTCCAATAACAGATCATTTCCACCAACATCAAGAGGAGACAGCTTTGGGAACCTGTCACATCACTGGCCTTTCACATCATCCTCTTAGCTCTTCTTCCCTCTTCCTGCCTTCCTCACATCTCCATTTACTTCATGCATTTTGTTTCAGCTATCCAGTCAAAAGGGGAAGGAAAAAAGGATTAAAACATAAAAGTTTATTGATTGATTTAAAATTATGCTTTGAAACAAAACCCTCTGGATTGGAAAGCTTGCATTTCTATGTGAAAAGGGATGGTGGAACACAGGAAACGCACTGCAAAATAAACAACCTCGTCTCAGAGCATATATTTTGTCTTCATTATGCCCCTGAGAAGGTGTTAATATACAACGTACAATGTATTAATCACCCCTCTAACTTCCAAATGCGAAATGCATCATTAACATTCATGTTGTTTTCAATTAGTTTGCTGTATGGGAAGGAGGAGAAGACAGACAGGTTCCCTCACTAAATTTTGTTTCATTTGCAAAGCATGGGGATCATAAAAAGCAGCTTGGGTGAAACTCCTGCGCTCCATACCATACACAAGGGCCTGCTGACAGCAAGATGCAGAAAAGCTTTTAATTGATGTAGCTATTAGAAAAAGCCAATGCTATGGATCATGTTTTCAGGCAACCAGGTAATTTAGAAGCCTAAGTTCCATTTTCAGGAGTGATTCAAGTACTTTGGGACAGATTTTTAAATGATATCAGGCACCAAAAGAGGCACATAAGCACCTAGTGGGATCTTTAAGATCCCGTAAAATAGTAGTGCCCCTGACTCCTGTTGATACTTTAATTTACAAAGAAGGGCTCTGAAGCGTTTTTGATTCAAAGTTTTACAAGTTCTCCAGTATAGATACAAGCTCTCCCATGGAGAAAATCTGTTTGTTTATCCTTTATGAAACGCTCATCTTCAACAGACTCCTTTGCTAATGGACCAAAGGTTCAAACTCACTCACCTGTCCCCAAAGGCAGCTAACTGCCTGCCCATTAGGAGATGTTATCACTTAAACCTGAAAGGATTTAGTTTCTGGGCACTGACCCCTTCTGAAAGGAGATGTGTGCCCTTGAGAACTGGAAAGGAAACGCCACTAATAGATTTGCTGTAAAATTTTCCATCCAGCCAAACTCTTCTGAGACTCATGGGCATTCTTTCAGGAGCTCTGCTTCAGTGGCAAAGCTGGAGCAGTTCAAAAGAACTTGTTGAAAAAATTCTGTGAACACTGGACTCTTTTGCTACACCAGCTCCCACTTATGGATCAGCAAGGACCCCTGTGGTTGTCCAGGCCTCCTTCCAAAAAAAACAGCCACAGGCCTTCTTGAGCTCATTCCAATGTCAACTAAAGCACGTCTTTCAGGAAAAGCATCCAATCGCAATGTAAAGTTGCCACTTATGGACAATTGACCACAAGCCTTAGGGGAGATATTACAGTTTCTAATTACTCTTACTGCTCAAATACTTCTGTCTTATTTCTAGGCAGAGTTTCTTGAGCTCCAGTTACTTGAAAATGGCTCTTACTGTACTTTCTTAGACAAAAAAAAAACCTGGTGTCACCTAGCCAGTAGGAAATAAAAATAAGGGTTTGTGAAGAGAAAGTCAGACACCCTGAGCCCAGGAGGATGACTCACATCTGAGATATCACCTCCAGAGGGAACACAGTCCAGTTCCTCCACACTGACATAAGAAGCAGATGAGACGCCTCAGTGAAGGTAAGTGGGATGGATCCAGGGCAAGGTATATGTATGAGAACTGAGCTCTCCCAAAAAAAATCTAACCCCTAGCCAACACAGACATGTTACCACAGCCTTCAGAGAGCCCAGCTGTCAAAGCAGTCCCGTAGAAACTCCTTGGCTTAACATGAGAATTTAAAAGAATGCACCTAAGGTCCAACAACTGAAATAGGATGGAGCCCATGTTCCAATTACAAAGATGCAGCACTGGCTCTGCTGCTCCCCAACATGCCATCCCTACCTGCAGAAGGAGAGTCACTGTGTACTGGTGACTTGGACACAGAAGGCAACAGGATTCAGCTGTTGTGCACCAACGTGAGAAGCAATAATCAAAAAACTCCATCACAGATCAAGGCAAAGACAAATACTGAGCCCTTCCTAATTAACAGGAGTTATGTGCACCTTCCTTTAATTGTGGCAGCAAATTCCTCTTAATCCCCCTCATGATATCACGTGTGCTGTTAAAGAAAATAGCCTTTTATATAAAAGTGCCACTGCTGGTGACAGACAGAGTTGCCTGCCTCAGTCTAGCGTTTAGCACAAAATCGTATCTCAGCCATTCGCTACTAAGCATGATCCTCTATAGATGGTTACTGCACAGCAGCCCATGGGGGATAAGCCAAGCCTAAAAGTTCCCAGGTTCTGGAGACCTGAAACCACCCAGTGGAATAGGTTGCTATGGTTGCCAAGATTTAATCCAAATTGATACAGGTAAAAAAAGAAAAACGTAGTGATTAAAAATAAATAAATAGACAAATCTGGGCCTCGTGCCATGAAAAATGTGAAGTTGTCCTTGACTCCAGTAGCAAATGAGGCATGAAATGTATCAAAATGTGATATTGAATATAAGGATGTATTTAATATTTTACAACGCTGGAAATCTTGTTACAAAAGAGTTAGATCATAAATCAAGCTGAAAGGGGCCAGTTCTTCCCTTCTTTCCCCTCTCTACCTCTAATTGTTCTTCGAAAAGTTTGAGCAGCTGAAGCACTTACTGGCGAAAAGAAAGCTGAACGTCACTCACGAGAAAACTGGAGGTGCTTCATTTGTCCATCAAGAGCAATAAATTCTCATTAATCATCTATTCTGCTTGAAAGTCACTGCTAATTTCTGAAGATGTCTATCCTCCACAGCTGTTCCCTGAAAGCCTTCAGAAAGGGCATAAAGACTTGAGGCAAACGTCTACATTAAGGAGGTCTCTGCCATCAGTTAATTTAACCAATTGTGTTAATTGCCTGTCTGGGCTACCAGTTATAAGCTTATCACTTGTTATTTGTACAGAAAGATTTGTCAAGCAGCTCTCCTGGACTGATTTTGCCCCCTGATTTGTACTCCTTCATTGAATGCTAAATATCAAAGCTGGAGAACACCAGCACCATCCCATCAGCTTTAGAGCTGGGGGAATTCATCTGGCAAACCACAGGTTCCACAGACAGGAACTCATCTGCATTGCTCCTAGGCAAGAGATGAAATACATATTTCACTCCTCTCCCTTCTTATTGCCCAGACACACATACACTTTTCATTACGGCTTTTGTTTAAGCACACTCCTGAAAATGACTAACACTGAAAAAGTAAATTGATTTTAGGAAGATTGCATCTACAGTGGAGAAATGGATCATTTTTTAATATACTGCATGCCATTTAACTAACCCTCTGGTAACTGCAGACATAGCACTTGCCAAACACAAGTACAGATGCATTTCAATCCCATCTACTGGTCACTGTTAGCTAGCAGTTTTAATTTAAGCACCATGTTACCCACCCTGCACGCTGAGTCCTGTTTGTCACCATGTTAATGGACGCGTTATTCACACGCTCCCAGAAGAAACCAACTCCCAAGGGGAAAAAATGCTCCTTCTCCCCCTCAGAGTCCAGAAATGGTGTCACTGACTCCACCATGGTCATATCAAAAGCTACATCTTCCAAACTCTCCTTTAACCACCTACATTTCTAACCTGCTTTCCCATGGAAACAAGCTCCCCTGAGCAGCTGCCTGTCAGCCTCCCACCACCATAAATGAACCACAGCCACCTGCAGCCACACTTGACAGAGCCAGCTCCCTCAAATACTTAAAGTTTCACAAAAACAGTTGACAGAAAATAGCCAGTCCCTCAGCATCCTCACAGACAGGTAGGATGCGATGCAAGCTCACTTCTTATTCAGAGAATTTACACACAATACAGCTATTCTGAAACTTTTTCCATGGCTGGGGAATTCAGTCACAGCTTGCACTTATTTAGTTATCAAAGAATCCAACCATGAGAAAGAAATCTATAGGAACTCAGGCTTCATTGCTTCCACTGCTGATGATACTACCTTGAACACCGGCAGAAAAAAGAAAAACATTGCTACTGCAGGTGATGGAGCTTCCAATACTTACCTCGAAATTTATTGCCGAGAGTAATTGAATTGCTGGATAGTAAACTAACATCTGCTCAGGGCTTAAAAAAGTTCAGCAGAGACAGAGAGAGGCTTTGCTCAAATCGCCACCATTGCACACCAACAAGCCCCTGTGTGCCCCTTCCACTGGCGAGTAGCACATGCCATCTCTCCCAGGCAGCCCCTCCAGCCTGCAGAGACACCCTGCACCTCACACACGGCTCACCAGCTATGGGGGAGAAGTACAGAACTGTTTGTTTCAGGTTGAATAACATGCTTTGTTCCAATTTCAATATTTACAATCTTAATAAAAAGATGAAGCACATTTCAAAACAAAAGTATTTCCTAATGGAAAACAATCAAAGCATGCATCTTATAAGATGCCAAACTAGCATATTTACTCTTTTCTAGAATTTTAGCTTTAATGTTCCGTTTCTCTAAGCATCTGGTTTGTGATGAGTTTACTCAAAACTTCTGACAAGAAGTTGCTCTATCCACCAGATATCATACAGCACTTGTGGAGCCCGTCTGTATTGCAGTCATTAAGCCAGAACCCCAAAGTGGTTTACACAGGTAGCTCCCACCATAAGCAATGACAATTAGGTACGGATATCTGGGCTTATTCCCATTCGTTTCCTTCCTCGGGAACAAACTGTGATCTAGGCAGGAGGCGGCTGAGAGCTGAGGCGAAGCCGCGAGCCCCTCAGCCCCTGGCGCAGTGCAGGTTCTGGTGCCTGTGCAGTGACTCACCTTCTTCCCTTCCCACAGCGGCTGTTTGGCAGAACTGCTGCACCTTCGCTTCCCTGCCACCCACCACAGCCTGCAACAGGCTCCTCTCAGCAACTGTCTCAAACCTCCTCGCCATTTCCTGATTTCAGTAACACTGCTGTAAACCTAAACCCAACTTCATGCATAGACTGGTTCAACATTTGTGTGGCTCTTGCTTAAACCTCTGTCCTGCATCCCTCCTGACAGCAACATGTTCCTCTGGCCGGCATCGCTCATTCTGCCCTGGCCGGGCACAGCTACTGCAACACTGTTCTTTTCTACTTTAACTATGCAGAAAAGCCATTATGCAAGAAAGCTGTAATTTGCAGGGGGAGAGGAAACTGTTTGCTGTCTGGTTTTACAGCAGACCCGTTCAGCTGTCCGCAGTCTCGCAATGTGATCTTCCACAAGTACCAGTCCATCACAGAATTGTCCTCTCCCAGGAACAGCATCCCCTCACCAGAGACCTAGAAGTTCCTGCATTATCAGCTCTACTGCTGCTTTTAATCCAGTGTTCATGCAGCTCTTCCTGGAAAAAACACAACTCCCCTTTCCTCAGATTCAAAGGGCCAACCTCTTTCTTTCGTTCTGTTTTCTTCCTTCCCATCTCCAGAAGACATTTCCACCCAACACTCTCTGCCTCAGCAACTCTAAGTAAAACATATGAAACAGTGTCTTTATTCATTTCTCCAAGAAGTAATTAGAAGCAAGAACAGGAGTCAAGAATGTAGACGTTATCCTTCCTAAAGCAAAAATGATTTCTAATTAGTGAAGGAAGCAGCTTCTGTGGGATTCTTTCTCCAAACAGCTGTTGCTGAGGGATCATCTGTCTGTCTTCTTTTCTCCTTTTGCAGTAAAAAGTTCATTTATTTTAACATACATAATGGTTTCAGTACCCAATTAAGGCAGACATAGCAAGACTAGTAACAAGGGATGCTGTAGCGGAATAAAGGCAACTTGATGAACCCTAAACCATTGCAAGTAGAAGGGACAAAACTGAGGGGCAAAAGTATTCACAACGTTGTTGTGGCAAGGGACTTTTTTCACCCATTACTGAGCAAATGCCTATACTGGCATTAATCATACACAGTTAAAATAAATATATAAAAATCCTCATACAACCATGATATTAAGAAAAAAAAAAAACCAACAAACCATCAGAGCCATGCTGTCTCCATGCTGGACATAGCAGAGCCAGGACAGATGGTCACTTTGGCCACCCTTTGCCATGCCCTAAGGGTCAGACCACAGTGTTGCTTGCTGAAGATGTGTTATGAAAGCATTCAAATGAAAAAGATTCTCAGATAGCAGCTATAGCAAGAGGACATTTTTCCAGCCATCTTTTTCCAGCTTTTAGGCTGAGGCCAGATGCATGAAGTGTATGACTGACTGTCCCTCCTCTGGCCCTCTGACAGAGGTCAGACAACTCCCACCCAAAGCACCAGACATGCTTCTTTCTACTGGTGTAATTTCCCTCACTTCTAGGACATGACGAAGTTGATTGTTTTTAAACCATGCAAAAATCAAATCTGTGATATTATTTCACACATGCACATCCAATTAAAAAGACATTTTCCATTAAAGAACATTTTTCACATTTTTCTTTCTTAATAATTGTATTTGTTTTTCTTCATCATCATTTTAACCTGGGAAAGTCTGACAAGTTCTTTGGCAGGGGGACTCTGTGGAAATGTAAATCACCCCCTGCAAAGCTGCAGTGGCAAGGGCACCTTTTTAACTTCATGCTGACAGAGACTCTCAAGCAAAACCCAACCCAAGTAAGTTTGCACACACCTGCTACTGTGATGCACACATTACTGCACAATTACAGACTAAGATTAGTTCAGTGGACAACTCCTCTATATGACTATTTAAGTCCAAGGATAATAATGACGCAAAAACTGATGGAGCTAAGCAAGTTCTGAATTAATTCAGGCTGGCATTCTGAAGGCGTTCCCATTCATTAGAGCAGCAAGGATTTAGAACAGCCTTCCCGAAAACTAACAAGGGGGAAAGCAACAACAGCAGCTTTGAGATGGTGCTTGCTAAGTCTTACCAAGGCAGGTACCTGTGATTGCAGGGACTGCGTGTCTCATAAGGTCCCCGTCCGGGCTCAGATCCAATATTCCTTCAACACATCACACAGAGAGAACTGAGCAACGTGTACATATGTGCCACTGACACAGTGTTTTCAGCCAAGCCCTCCACTTCGAGATGAAGGTGGCTGTGGCATACACAGACATATTGTGCACCTAAGATACCATATAAACAAACACACCTACAAAGGCATTTCATGCTGAACTGGTTTCTCTCCAATCTGTATGCCACAGTTTCCTAAAGAAGCCCTAAGGAACCAGAGCAAACAACCCAGCATCAAGTGTTGGAATTTCAAATGATCACTTAATTCAGTCAAATTCAAGCTGCTTCTGTCTGGACAAACCACTTGCTCCCCCACTCTCAGTAAGGCTTGGGTCCCTTCCTGGACTGCATTTCCTTGCCTGGGAAGGCAGGTAAGGGAGCTTGCAAGCGTGAAACAAAGCCCCCTGAAGGACACATGCTATTGCCAATGCAATAGAGGCCTGCCAAAATAAGCACCTTTTGCCAGCCCAAAGCTAGGGATTGAGTCAGACACACAGCTGAGAGCGTTCACATATCTGACTGCTGGAAAAGGTCACACAAACCATATCCAGTAGCTGGCCTTAGAAAGTCCATACATGCCTAAAGGCATCCAAGCTCCACACACATGTCCCTGTTAGCAGAGAAACGCTCATGTGCCCACTTGGAGAAGGGGAGAAAAGGAAAACAAAGAAAGAAAAAAAAATCTGCAAGAGTAAATGCAGTCAGAGATCATTCCCAAGCACTCAGTTACACATGAGCTAGTAAAAACACGCAAATAAAAAGATGAGATCTGTATCAATGCCCTGGGACTGGTGCATCACAGTACCACCAAGAAACTGATAAAGCCAAACAAGGGGGAGGGCAGAGAAAGCCACACCACCAGAGGCCTTATGTGCCAAGGCAGAGCAGCCAAAGCTGCGTGCATCAGAGCCGCCCCTCCTCTGCACAGACATACAAAGATGTCTCCTGCCGTAGCCTCAGAGAAACACTGACACTGCAATCATGCAGTACCATTGGCAGAAAGGATCAAGAGACAGAAGCAGCTACAAATCTTCCAATAGCTGAAATGCTATTTGATCAAAGGAATGTCTTAGAAATCACTGGTGCATTGCTGGGAGAGAGCATAGGAGCAGACATTTCAGAAGTAATTCTTCACTCACATCACACATCTCCTGCAAGAAGCCAGCATCTGGTCTCCCTCCCTTTCCCCCTCCCCATCTTCACGGGCTGCCTCGACTCCAGTCCTTGTTATTCACCATATTTACATCAGGTTTCCTTAGCACTTCCGTTCACATTATACCGTCTCAATCCAGCATTATAAATCAGTCCATCATCAACATCAGCTTGATTACACAGACTGTTGCATATAATAAATGTGTATAATGTATACGTAGGAAGCAAAAGACGCCTCTATACTTTTGGTTTTGTATAGACAAATAGCCTCAATTGTTTAATCAATAAAAATGCCTCTCCAACTCCTACTGTTATTACAAAGCAATTTCAGACAGAGTGAAAAAGACCCATTGCATCTATATTCCTGTCAAAGGGCATAGTGGCTGATCAGCCAGCGAATGAACTACCTGGACACGTCCTCTGGGCTACTCTCAAACTCTCGAATTCTAGCACTAAGCAAGCTGAATCTCCACATCATCCCAGTCTCTCACTAGTACCATGACTTCATCCAGTTTAAAGCATCCTATTAAACTAACTGGGGATTCTTCCAGGAAAGGACACCGCATCAAAGCTGAAAACACAGAATCTGTAAACGATTCAGCAAATGGCAATTACAATGAAGGGGGACATGCTGGCTCTGAAGGGTTGTGATGTCGAGATCAACAGAAGAGCAGCTGGTGGTCCCGGAGGGCTGGGAGATGGCAAGTTAAGGAACAGGCAGCACTTCTGTGCAGGCAAGCTCTGCAGCAGATCCTGAGAAGAGGGAGACTGGACCAGGTACCGTTCCAGCAGGGAGCCCTGGTCCTGCAGCAGAGACCAGGAAACCTTCTGAGAGGCGGGCAGTGCTGCAGCAGTTGTTCATAATTGCCAGCAATGCTCTTCTGGTAGGAACAGCAGGGATCAGCATGATGTGAGGTGTGTCACCATATGCCTTGCAACTTCCTCACTCCAACCTCTCCAGCCTAGAACCGTAGGAAACTTTCAACTCAAAGGACAAAGAAACAGCATTTCTCATAACTTGCTCTCCTCCTCCCCCTTGGCACATCTTGTCTTCAGGGTTCTTGCTTCTGGGGACACGTCACCTTTAGGAAGAATGCCAGGTGTTCCATCACTGGATACACAAGACCCATTTTATCCCTCAAAAAATGAATTCGATGCACAGGCTAAAATTCAACCTTAGCTCCGAGGTGAGCAAGCACAACGCCCAGTGTTTCCTTGAGGAACAGACCCTGGCATGCATTTGGGCAAAGGCTCAGCAAATCCAGAAACTCTGTTGTACAGGAAGGCAAAGGGAGAAAATGGCACCAGGCAAAGCTTGAAGCCAGACCAGAGGGCAAAGGGGCAGAAGCAGACACTAGAAAGCACACTTTCCCACATGTACACATGGACAGGCTTTGATCTCAGTGGGCAGGTGTCCACTTGGGGAGGATGACCCCCTTCAAATCCAACCTGTAGCAAAACCAGATATCCCAAGTCCCAGCTTCACACTGTAACTGCGAACAACCTCCTGTTCGGGGTCCAGCTTCAGGTCTTCTGTTTCTTCCATCACCTTTGTCTAACCTAGAACCTCCCTGTGGTGGCAGGGGAGAGCTCCTGGACAAGGGTTTCCCTCAGATTCTCATGAAGATACAATTTGCATTGACTAGGACACCTAGGACTACTGCAGCAGAAAGAGAAGAAAACCTAGGGGTCAGGAAGATGCCACATATTTCCACACCACCACCAACTCTCCTCCTTCTCACTTGCTCCTTCGCAACAAAGCCATTTTTTTCCCTTTCCTCTCCTGGAGACTGTAAATCAACTGTCAGTTCCCCGGTATTTTTTACACTGCTCTTTCTGTCTCTTTTCCAGATCTCCAGGGTGCCATTCTTTTTTTCTTCTCCTTGCTGCTCTCTTTTCTTCACCTCTCCTGTCCACCCCACTCTCCCCTGAGGTTTCTTTATCTCCACAGCTCCTGGCTGATGGACTCATGACCACCAACATCCAGCAAGGTTGATCTCACCCATGCCCCTGGCAGGTCGGTGTCTCCTTCCCCTTGCTCTTTTCACTCTGGGAGTGGACTCGGGGAGTGGAGCTCGGTTGCCTTTTCTTCTGCAGGTAGCAAACTCCCAGAGGAAGTGAGGGGCAAAGAAAGAAATATACCAGCACAGCCCACAATATCCCAAAGATCCCCTGTCAGTTTTGGCCTGAGCAAAACTGCCCTTCAGCCCTGTCCAAGTTGAGCTGTTGCTGGTTGGGGAAAAGAACAACTCATTTTACTTATAGGAAGCGAGATTAGAGATATTCTGGATTGTGAAGAGAAAAAGCAGTGAATGGAGAGAGAACAGGTACTTGCGGAGAGGGAGATGAGACATTGGCTTGTCAGGCTGAAGTAGAAGCTAAGGGGAGAAAATGGGTTGAGAAGTGAAGAATGGACAGGAGAAGGGGGAAGCCAGACTATAAAGAGAAGATACTGCAAACTATTCTGCCCCGTACTTAAGACTGATTTTGAGTAAAGAGAAGAAACTGATGCCACAAGCTTCTTCCTTCTGATGCAAGCAAACAGAGCTCGAAGCACTCTACATCAAAGCCAGAGGAGGGTGGGGGAAATTGTATTCTCTCTAGCATTTGCACTCCCCATTGCCATGCCCTCACACCAACCATCCACCGCAGCCCACCTCGCTCTCCCGGTATATACACATAGGGGCACACACTTTCTCCCTGACTCCTGCACCACAGTTTAGGCTCAGGAGATTTTGCAGCTTGCCAAGACGTTAAGCAAGTGACAGACCTGACAGGGACAGGTCTGCTCAAACTCACCCATCTGGCTCTTGAACAGTCTCCTCTCCATGCTGCTCTTCCCAAAGGCTCCCCACCCCGAGTCCTGCTACTGCTCAGCCCTTCCCTCTCCCCCCCCAAGAGACCTGCAGGGACACACACAGATTTCTACCCCATTCCTGCCCCAAACATTATCCCTCCTCCTCCTCAGCCCACAGATTCACATCCTCCTAGTTCCCACATCCAAAAAGCAGCCAGCCTCCTCTGCTATCACAAGGGATGCTTTCTGCCCGGGGTCCATGGTACCCAGAGGATGTCCTGGCTGCGGCTGCAGCCCCCAGGGTGAGGGCAGCACATGTTGCCCCATTTCCCAGCGGCTCAGGCCCTGCTCTGGCATAGCTCTCCCTCATTAAGCTCCTGGCTACGCTGAGACACAGGCAGTTACTCATGCCTGGCTAAAAGCTCAGCTGAAGCACAGCCAGAGTGAAGAGGTCTTGCTGGCAGGTGAAATACAGCCCCTGGGATGAGCAGGAGAGCTAAGCCACGTCAAGCAGAGGCACGGGGGGAAAGTGAGAGCTGGAGAGAGGAGGGGAAGAAGGGCAGGTGGTTGTGAAAGCCGGGGATGCATTTCTGTCCAATGTTGAGTAGATGAAGACAAATGCCCGTGCCAAGGAGCACTCTAGTTAATATCTGAATAATTACCATATAGTTCATTCATGCAATTTTGCATCTCACTCTGTTCAGCACCACCCATTTCGGCACCTACAGAGCGGGCAGAGGGGTTCCGAGCTCCGTGCACTGCCAGCTCGGACAAGCCGGAGGGAGCGGAGGGGGACACAGAAGCCCCGATTCTGCCGCTCCAGCCGGGCAGGCAGCCACAGGACCACTGCAGCTGCACCAGCCGTTGTATTCTGGGCACACCAGAGCTCCACGTATGACAGCCCTACGAATTCCCACAAAGGAGCAATCAGGGAGGAAAAGAGCATACCTCAAAGCACTTCCAATGAACACAAAACTCTCATATAAAAGGAGAGAGGAAAACAGAGAGGTTGGTAGGAGGCCCTGAAAGGGAAGAAAGCGAGCAACGTAGTAGATTCAACCCACAGTATTTCTTCCGGGGAGACTGAAAAAAAAAATATTAACCTCATGCCTCTGAAAAGGAAGGAGCCGATAACACTTAGCTTATGAAGACGACTCCCTCTGAAAAATTAATCCTGATGATACAAAGACATACACAAGCAAGGAACAACCCTCTGCAGAGAGCACCCATGAAAGAGGAAGCCACGTTCGGTCAGGAAAGATGATTGCTTTAATGCAATAATGCCTCCCACGTATTTTAAGAAAACCTAGTTTGTGTTTTCTTCTACTGCAAGACTGTAATATCCCCACAAATACTCAGTCAGCTACAATAAAAGCCACATCACAATAAACCAGCCAAAAGGCCATTATATGAAACACATTTTCAATAAAATAAAAAAAGACAGAAAAGACAATAAAGCCAAGATTTTCAGAGTGAAACCTCAATGCCTCTTGCCCATCACTTTCATGGACGCACCTGCAAATTGCCTCAGTTTTTAAAGACTTCTCTCTTTTTCACTTCAGCAACAATTTTTTGCAGGTCATCAGCAGCCCTTAGGGAAATGTGCTTTCCCAGAAGCCTGCATTCCCAGGCAGTGCATTTGGATGATGATGGGAGAGGGCAAGACCTTATTTTCTTGATCAACATACTGACATAGACACAATCCATCCTTAAATGGCACAGCAATGAGAATGGGGTGTGTGATTTTCCTGATTTTTCCTCAGTTGTACAAAACCATCATAGTGGGATGCCTTGAAAGCCAGCACCTTCTGGGGTGGAGGGCCAGCAGATCATGAAGCTGAACACCACACTTCCCAACATGGACCCAGCCTCCCTTGGGACCAACTGGTGGTCCCTCTGGTCTGGCTGTCAGGGCCTGACAGCAGCCAGCACCGAGTACTTGAGAAGACAGTGCAAAGGCAGAGGAGAGACAGCTTGTCCTGAGGTTAAGTTTCTGCTCAGCTCTCATTAAACAGAAGTTAGGTCATGTCCTGAAGCATAAGGATTTATAACTTTCTATTCATTTACGCTTTTACACTTATAACTCAGTAAAAAGTCTGATAAGCCACATAAATATCTACTCTCAGCTTCAATTATACTGTGTGACAGTGAATACCATGGGCTATTTTCCCACGATACTTAGGAATTAACCCACGTCAGCAACTCAAATTTGACTTTAAATTACCTTGTCTTTCCTGATGGTATTTCCTGAAGGATCCATCCACACATTTTTGTCTGCTCATCATAGGTGAAACCTTGCACATCAAATGTAGCAAAATGAATTTTTTTTGTGAGCTTGTCTTATCCTGTAGGATTTCGTCTCCAGAGCCCATTAGCAAACCTCCTCAGATGCTAACACAAACACTCCATGCAGCCACTCTGCTGCTGCACGCTGTCTCAGAGCATGCCTCCTGTGTGCCTGGCTAACTGCAGACAAGCTAGCAAGCCCAGGGAGCTCGGCCTCCAGCGGACAGGAGCTTCAGCAGCCTCGTGTCACCTGGCACCACGCAAAGTCATGCAGCAGCCAGGTCACCTCCTGCACCAGCATCCTCACTCTCCTGCGCTAGCCTTCCTTGCCCACAGCCTGACCTTCCCTAGGTCCAACACAGCCATGGAGGAGAGGGAAACAATGACCAAGTCAAGATGAGCATTGCACACTGGCAAGCAAGAGTTGAACACTCTGCTCCTCCCTCAGTGCTGAAGGATTCCTCTCCCTCGTGTCATCCCAACAGCAAGCTCTGCTCCAGCACCCGATGCTGAGCCCACTGCGGCTACTGCTGCTCCAAGCACACCTAACCATATGGCTGCAGAGCTGCTCCTTCTTTCCTATAACATTACTCCAATGCTCTCTCTAGCAAGGGTAGAAACTTCATGGTAAACATCTCATCTTCTACAACAGGGAAGGGCAGTGGAGGAGGAAAGAGGGGATGGGGGGACTAGTTCCCTTGTGTCTCTCTGCAGTGCTCCATGTGTCAGGAGACAAACTCATTATGGTCTTTTATTATTCCTTCAGTTTTAAAGTTATTGTCACAAGTTCTTAAGACGTCAACAATGAAGAATCCCATTGTTCTCCTAATTAATTCGGCAATCTCAGTGAAATAATATGAGCTGCAATTGTAATTCCAAGCTCACCCCGCGACCACTGGAATCAACTAATTAAATAACAATCAGCACTACCGCTTGCATTTAGAAGATGGACTATTCCTTTTTATTGCTGCAATTAGGGAATGCACTCAATAATCGGAATGAAATACAAATTTACCCAGGAGCCCACTAAATTATGACCACTCATACTTTGTTTTCTTTTCATCCTAGCAAAAAAATGGCAATTTTCCCCCTTCCCTGCTTCCTCAGTTAAGAAAGTACATTCTGGAGATGTAGGACATGTTACCAGCTGCAGACAGCCCTGCTGTGCAGGCACCATCTTTTCTTCTTTCCAGTTAGGATAACCTTTGTCTTTTTGACCAAGGTCCCTCATAATCATCTCGGACTGCATCCTTTATGATTAGCTCAGCATCAGGCCACAGACACATTCACACAGAGATTTCAGCTGAGTGGGGAACTGTCCTGGTGTAACTGGAAGCACGCAGCACACATGCAGTGGCTGCCCCGCTGCAATTCCTCTAGCTCAGCTCTTGGCAGAGGCAAGGCAAGGCAATGACGGAGGTGACTAGTACAGTCACAACAGGCTGAAGGGACTGGAGTCCTGGATGCTCATCCAGGGTGCCTTTCCATCCCTGGAGGTGTCACCACCCCTCTATGCCACTGTGTCGTCAGCAGCGAATTACAAATCCTTGCTGTTCTCTCCAGAATGGTACCTCCAAGCGATGGCCAGATCATGTTATTTCATGCAAGTGCTAAATATTATGCACAGAGCAAAAACAATAGTTAGAAAAATAGCTGGGGGATACAGTTACTCATTTTAAAATGGGATACATGGATGTAATGTCATGCTTTGAGTCTTTTTCCTTCTTCTGCACTACACCTGTACCTCAAGGTCAGTGGGTATGAGGTCCTGTGCATTTGCACAGAGCAGTATCAACACTTCCATTTCTTCTAGCCTTTTTCCAGCAGAGTTGGAAAAATCCTCTGTGGAGACAAGGCAGAGTCCTACATCAGTTACTGCATCCTCTCTAGTGTGGTACTGGACACTAAAGTGAACAGGAATAAATGCCTCAGCTAGCGAAGAGCACCCAGTTTGTTATCAACCTCTGACTGAGGATTTCTGAGCACCCTTCTTCAGCCTTGCTGAGGTACTCAAATCCTAAACCAGAGATGAATAACGAACAGGATGCCCTTCACTAGATAAGGCTGTGCACAACCCGCTGACCCTCTGGGCCTTGCTATTCAGACTCTGCCTCCCCAGCCCTGTTCAAAAGGTATCAGCAGTCTGAAAATAGGATGGTAGAGGAAGCATCACTTGGCACATTAGTTACTCTGATCAAATGAGCCCAGATATCTCCGTTAAGAGCACATCATTCTCTCTCTCCTCTTCTTAACTGCCAGTCCTGCAAAATGAGACAGCAACTGCAGATTCATGCTGGGTGATGATGATGGCTTCTCCAGCTGCTGTGCTGTCTCTACACAGCTAGCAGGAGCAAGGATGAGAATAAACACAGAGAGGTCTGACTAAAGGCAGACAGGTGTCTTAAGGATGAAACCATACTAAAGTGACTACAAGATGGTCACTGCCATCAAGAAGAGATGCACATGTCTAAGAGAATTGTTAGGTACCATGGTCGAAATGGAAATGGCTATGCCCCACCAAGAAAACCCTTGCTAACCACTCTCCCCACACTCACAATTACAGCTTCAAAGAGAGCTGTTAAAGATGTCTCAGCAATAAAGTTTCTTCTCCTTCCCAAACAGGGTAGCGGGTACCCAGACTAAAGCCTTTGGGACAGTAGCTGCACCCGACAGCAACCATTAGACAAGTCTCCAGAGGCAGAGGAGGAACGTGCCGTTTTCTTCACCATACCAGTGTGATGATAACACACAGACAACCAAACTGATGAAGGGACTTGTTTAGACTGAAATCAACATGACTTCAGCACAAACTGGAAGTTAACCTTATGCTTTAGTACTGTCTTGATAGGGATCTGAGGTGTTTTCCCCCAGGACAGAGGGAAGCTGCAGCAGAGTCAGCTCTGGGATGAGATCTGCCAGGCTCATGGAAGTCAGCCTGGGATGGGAATCTTCAAGGCAATCACTCCACTAAAGGAAGAGACACTCACTGCAGAACCAGAGAGATAACTGGCACGCACACAGCAGCAGCAGGAGGAGGTGTGAAAATTAAATTGGATAAAAGGCAGGTGTTTGGGGAGGAGCGGAGGCTGAGGGGAGGGGGAAGGCAGGAGAGGTAGAGTAAGCAACTAAATAGAACGGTACTGATATTGTACTGCTGTCACTGGCACTTCAAAACATTTGCAAAATGCTCGTGTCTGCTTCACAGAGAAGAAATAGAAGGAGCTTTAAACTGCATAATCAACCTATCACCAAGAGTCAAAGAAAAACTCCGTCTTCACTCTGCTCTGGCCCTGCTGCAGAGGCAGAGGTCAGGCAAGCCACATTGCCAGCCAGGCAGAGGTGCCTCCACTTGGGTTTGGGGGACTGGAGGCCAGGCAGGAGCACGGCAGAAGGTGGCAGCTAGGCAGGGAAAGACAGTAGCCAGGCTCTGCAATAGAACCAGGTCCGATCAGAGCTCCTTGTTGCTTCTAAGCACAAGCTGAATAGCCACGCTGCTCTGGCCAGCCCATGCTCTGGTACACCATGATGCAGGTATGACCAAGGGGTTTTGACAGCATCCCTATGACCCTGAAATGCTGCAAAGCCTGATCTTCACCCGGCAAGGCATGCCGTGTTTATCAGATTGTTCCCACATCGCCTGCAGAGCTGAAACATCTGGGGCAGAGGGGAGCCACCACATCTTGCCAGCATGGTCAGAAGGGGAGAGCAGGTCTCTGCTGCTGCCTGACTGAGGCATAAGCGTTCCTCACGTGAGGAATATTTCAGATGAGGCAGCATTCGTGCTTCAGAAATAATGAACTGTGATTACACAGGATGGTGGCCAAAACACATTATAGCTAGAGCTGGGGAGAATTTCTCAAATAGTTGTTGTCAAAAGAATGGCCTTCTTCCAAAAATTGGTAATTTTTGCAATTCAGCCCCCTCACCAAGAAGTTTCCGATTTTTCCCACAAGCTTCTCAAGTAACACACTCAGTTTCCATCTCCTTTATTAGGGGATACTGGAGAAAAAAAGCTCTTACCAAGGTGGGGAAAAAAAAAAGAAAAAAAAAAGAGCAGAAGGGAAAAGAGGCTGTGAGGAGGAGGAAGGTGACTTTTGTTTTTCATCTCCAAAACTGTTTTTCCATGTACGTAATTTTGCCATTTTGGATCCTCCTCCAACTCTCATGGGTTTATTCAAGCCTACACAGAGCAGGAGGCAGATGGGATAATTCAGATTCCTCTGTGCCATGTGTGCACTCCAGCTGGGTCAGCCCCAGGCTGAGGCAGAAGAGGTTCCCCTGCCCAGAGGGACGAGACCGCAGGGTGATGGGGATACACATTTCCAGCACAGCAAGACAGGAGAGCTCTTCTGCGGAAGGTGCCAAACACGCCCAGGGTCAGCAGCTATCCCTGCCCTATATTCACACACAGAAGGACAGAACAGAGGGAGAGGGAGGTGGCTGACAGGCTGATGTGACTGGCATTTGCCTCCTCTCCCCAGTGCAACTGTTCCCATGACCTAGAAGGCAAGTGTCTCAAGTCAGGGGCACAGCAGTACTTCCAGCCTGTTAATACAAGCTAATACTCCAGCTGATTATACTATTCATATACTTATACATATAAAATTTTACTGCTTTCCCTTCCACTTTGATGGCTTGAAGAAGTTTCCTGTAATAACTGCTCAGAACATCTCCCCTCTGCCTGGATGCTGATGCCCAGCCTGGCCTTTCTTTGCTATTGGGCTTTGCTCCTCCACGTTTTGACCTAGGAAAGGTGTCAGTGGATAGACTCAGGTTTATTCCAGATGCTCTCACTGACTTGCTATGTCTTCCTTAGGATATTTCCATTCCTTTGTTGTCTATTCACTACTGGCAAAAGGTGCAGAAAGCACCAGAACTGCAAGAAGCACCCCATGCTATGCAGGCAGCCACCCATCAAGGTGGTGTGTGTGTGTGTGTGTGCTGACCGCTGCTTCCCTCCTCCAACCCAATGCCCGCACCGCCAGGAACCCTCCCCTTGCTCCAGCGCTCTGGAGCACAGCCTGGGCAGAGGTACACTACCTAGAGCCCCAGGACCAGTCTTGACTCATGCCGGTATCAGCACAACCGAGGTCGTGCCACAAGCACAGGCTGCCTCCAGATCAGGCATGCCTGGCCTCTGCATGAACACAGACAGTTTTCTGCTTTGCTTTGTCTCCTCTGTTACACAGAAAAGCTCACAACCTACCCCTGCTCCCTACCTCACAGCTCGGAGCCTCAGGAGATTTTAAAGAGCATCTATTAATTACCCAACCATAATGAACTAAAGCAGTTCGTAGCAGAGCTGTAATGTTCAAGACAGGAGTCTTTTATCCTATAAATCAGTGGCCTGAACATTTTTGCACAGAGCAAAAAAATTTAAGGGATGCAACACTAGTATTGTGCTCCCCACAATCCCTCTGCCTACAAAAGAGCCTTCAGATGATTGGGACTTCACCTGTTCACATCATCTTGACTACCAGTCAAGCCACCCAGAAATGGCTGGAGGCTTTTCGCATAAAAGCAGAACAAGCAGTTAGTCTAATTGGAGGCAATTCATTCACAACACAGTTTGTTGTAAAGCTGGTTTTACAGCTACCAAAGCTGGAAAGGATTTCGAGATTGTTTCCTTTGCCTGCTGCTTATATGAAGTATAGTGGCTTATGAGTTTGCTGGATCTCAGTTTCTAGAAGCCATCAAAATTTACAAACTGCTGAACAGAGTGCTGGCATGCCCAGTCCTAGATGTGGTCTCTAACCAAACCAGAAGATTTGGAACAAGCTGCAAGGACAAACAGATGAACCTGCCCTGAGGGAGAACTATGCCTAGCTTTCGCCATGTCCAGCATCAGAAAGATTTCCATTCTTTGGTGGTTTGTTTTTTTTTTTAAAAAAAGAGAAAGAAAAAGCCTGACTGCATAATACTTGCTCTTCTCAGTTTTGATTCTCCCATTATCTTTGCAAGTACCCAGTCTGAATGACTTTGAACTCAAGGATATCTTGTAGCAACCAGGTCTGCAGGCAGACACTGTGTTACATGCAAAAAGCCGAATTCATCGCCCACATGGAGACTCAGCAACAGAGGACCACGCTCCGGCGGAGATCCCAACAAAAATCCTCTGACAGGACAAGAGGGGGATGTTAATGCTACATGCCCTGCCCTGCTTCTCAGAGGATTCGGAACCCTCGCACATCAGCCCAACGTATCTCCTCATTGCAAACAGCAGTTTCAACTTATGAAAGTGGAAAGTAAGAGAAACTTTCAATTCATCTCCAAAATTAGTGGAGGCAATACAATTCAGATCAGAATAAGGTTCTTCAGTCCTACAGCAGGGCAAGGAAAAAAACAAACCAAAACAAACCTTTAACAGTAATTCAAACTGTTGCATCCAAACCCTGGAAATTATGACGCTTCTCTTTCCCCCCCCCTTTTTTTTTTAACCCAGGGGAGAAAAACAGGTTGCATTTTTTTCCTACTAAAAAAACTGAAAACCAAACTTTTTCCAATGCAACATCTTAAAAAAAAAAAAAGTCATTCTCAGGGCAGGGAAAGCAGGGTACCTCTACAAGGAAACCGAAGGACAAACCATAGCAGAGGTGCTTCTGTCATCAATGTATTGAAAGCTCTAATCACAGTTACACAAAACAGCTAATCCAGCTACCCAAGCATGATTCAGGCAAGGTTCCCTCACCGCTGTCCCTTGTGTTCCTGACAGGGTTTGATCTGTCAAATGCCTTGCACCCCCTCTGCCAGTGAGAGGGTGTTTCAGCCAGGCAGGGGTCATTACAATCTCAGGAGACACCAGGAGACACTGCACACCACCCACCCCTCCTGTTTCACTCACCCTCCCCTCCCTAATAAAATTTGTCACACTTAATACAATGCCAGTTTTTAGCAGTTTCTTTCCCCATATGCCCCCACTTACACAGTCAGTACAACTTGTCCCAACTGCTGCCTGCTAATTAAAGAAAAGGAAGAGTCCGTAGGTAAGTGAAATGTTCTCCTCAGGCGCAGCATCAAAATCTTTGCCGTGACTTTGCACTTGCTGTGACATTGCCATAACCCCATGCCGTAAACCACACTATTCTAGCCCTAATGAGGGCACATATTTATGCCGCTAAAACGACACAAACAAGCAAACAAAACCCAAAAAACAAACCATTGCTTCCGGGCCTGGGCCAAGATTCCCCCAGGCACTAGGATGTGCCTTCTCCAACCAAGCCCAGCACCCGGGACTGCTGGCAGGTGGGACCAGCGCTGGAGCTGCCAACAAGCCCAAAAACTTGTTTGCTGGCTGTATTCACAGGAACACGATTGCAACAAATTTCTTTCCCTGTGTCTACAACATTTCACCCAGAGGATGGATGTTCTGATGACAGGTTGCACAGGAAAGACCCAGACATTTGAAAGGACTGGTTAGCAAGTGTGGGAGAAACACACGCCTTCCCTCTTCAACCAAATGCTACCAGGCAGGAGCAAACTAAGCATCTTGATCACCAGTTACAGACATCTTGAAACAGATCCGACAGTCCCAGAGTATAGGTAACAATCTAGAAAACACATTGGTTGGATTTAGTATTGCAGCAACCAGTGTGTCCTCTCACACATTTGGTGAGAAACTACCCCTTTATGTGCACAAAGAGGGGAAGTTCTGCATAGCCAAAATCAAATATACACACAAGGAAGGAGGTATATTGAAATCCTGGCTTTTTGCCCTCCTCTCCATCTTTTGGCTATCCTTGCAGTCATCACTAGGCACCTGCATCACATGCAGCCATCAAGATTATTAATTTTTTTAAAGTCTCATTTATTTTAGCTGTTTCCCTGAAAGCTAACCCCAACTTGGAGCACTTCTGCTGACACAAGGCTATTAAAAAAAAAAAGTGCCTTATTGTTGCTGTTGACATTTACAAATTCTGCTGTATCCATCTGTCCAGTTAATTATTTTGTACGGTAGCCTGTTAGCTTCTTAAAAAAATGAAAAAGGACCCAATTATCATTCTGGGCAGCTCCCTCGATCCCAGAGAAGCAGCACATCCCCAGTGCCACAAATGCCTTTGTTACTGCTGTAAGCTGACAAACAGGCAGAGAAGTGCTTTGCAACACTTTCTTTATTCTGGCAGGATGAGGGCAGAATTTCCATCTCTTACATCGAGCCCTCTGCCTTGGTGGCAGTTCCCCACGCTGCCTGCTCTTACCTCTTCCCCAGCATCTCCCCACCCTGTTCATCCCTGGGCTCTCTTGCACTCCGACCTCCCTCAGCCCTCATCTCCTTTCTACATCTCCTTGGGCTCAGCCACCTCCAAATTCCAGGGACATGGCACAGGACGAGCAACTCGGCGGCCCTGATTAGGATGCGGCTGTGCCCACCGCTCCCTCACTGTGGGGTGCATCCTCCCGCGCTCCCCACCGCACACGCACTAACTAATAAGTGCACAAATGGATGTCGGTGTCATTCAGCAGAATCAAGGCAGGAGGGTTTTGCTCCGGCTCGGCTTCAATGAGAGCATTTTTTCCTGGAACAAGGAGCCGAATTCAGCTGCTTGGTGCTGTCTGATCGCAGTGTGTTGCCAGAGTAACAGAGGCGCTGGAGCTGCCAGGGCCATGCTTCAGGGGAGGGAAGGGGCTGCGGCCTGGCACCCCACTTGCCACCTCCCTGTGGAGGGCCGGGGACACGGGTAAGGGGTCCACCAGCCCCTCTGCGGGGTGAGCTCGGCTCCCAAAGCTCCGGCCAAGTGGGAAAGGGAGATGCCCCTAGAAATGCAGAATTGGCTCCTGGCATCTGCTGGAGATGTCCTCAAGTGACTCTGGACCACCCACTCCATCCCCATGTGAAACTGGGATACCACGCTGCCACTTTGCCACCCTGTCCCCAGCCCACCCTTTGGACCCAGCCAGAGCTCCACATCTCAAACCAGAGTCTCTGACCTGACAAAATCATCTATCCATCCCTCGATGCAGTCCCAGAGATTATAACACAGGTTTTCCAAAGGCTTTTTCCCACTTGAGGGCCTGGACATACAACTGAACACGATCGCAGTAAGGACGCTTGACAGTTTAATGCACCAGCTATCTCAACAAAAATGTACTTCAGTCTGAAATAAAACACAACGATGTCTTCTGCTTCATATAGCAAAACCTGGCCTTAGGGATACAACAGACCAGCAAAGGCTGAACAGAAGTGGTTTTCTTAGACAGGGAGGACGTAACTTGTGCTTTGTACATCGAGAGTGCTAACACAGCCCTCTACGACAGAGAACGCAGTCACTCCAGATCAAATAAAACACCCTGTGATTTTCCTTTTAAAGGGAGGACAAGTCAGAAGTTACTCCATTGCACATCTGAACCTTCAGCTCTACAGTATACTCCAGAACTTAGCAGATCACCAGGCAACCCGTGCATTTCTCTCCTTTCCCTCTCCCCATGCTTATATATTTGTAAATTGGTTTTTCATCTATAACCTACTATTCAACTCACTCCACAATTTATCTTTGTAGAGATTTTGTAGACTAAAACAGACAGTGAAAGCACACAAATATATGCCCCCCAGTCTTCTCAGCACTCTCATATCATAGCCCTATGAAGACAAGGGAAAATGCTCATAAATCAGTCAAATAACTATAGACACAAGCAGGCTCAGCATTGCATGCTAAGAGCTTGCTGTTATCCCACACATGCAAGCAAAGACCACAGCTGTGCCATATCAGGGCTCTTAGGCTTCTGTGAATATGAACGAGCTCTGTCTCTCTGCTGATGCCCTCACACAGTCTCTCTGAAGTCAAGAGACCCAGCCAACCCTGCCACGCACACTGACTTGCTCCCTGCTGCCTGTTTTGCAATTTTAATTTCTCACCTTCCTAAACAGCAAAAGATTTATCATGCTTTTGACAGAAATATTTAAATTCCCAAATGTTATTTTTTTTAACTTCCACAGCCCTGAAAGTCTTGAGGTATAACGTTTTCACATAAAACTCGTCCCAATTTACATAAAAACCTGCTTGCAAAGAAAGGACTGCACACCATGGGGAGCAGAACCACTCCCAGCATGCACAAGAAGGGGTGTAGGGGTGCTGATACAGAGCAAAATCAGTTTATTAGTGTAAAGTTTGGCCCTGTTTTTATTCTCAGCAATCACGGGACAAAAGTTGATATCTTTTCCACTTCATCACCACTGTCTCAACCATCCATTGCCTGTAAGAGAACATAACTCCTCTCAAGTCCCTAACATAGATGTCTCTACTTGTTGCTTAAAGTTTGGCCCATGTTCAGGAGGTCAATCTGACTTGCCCAAGGTTACGTGGGAGGTCTCTGGCAGAGCTATGAATCAAACCTAAGTTTGTAGTAGCCCAGGGCTGTTGCTCATGTATTATTGTCAATACCTGGCACAGACTCCTCACTTCAGAGGGCTAAAAGTCAGGCACTAAGAAAGAGCAAAGCAACCCCAAATTCCCTGCCTCCAGGGGTCTGCATGCCCCCGAACCAGTCTGTACCAAGCAGAGGTTATTTATCGATCATATATAATTTATACGTGTTCCTTTTCCAAGTTAAATAAAGGTGGCCCGTCCACCTATAGTAAAGACCAGTAATTTTTGTCTTTGGCAGGTATAGAACACGTCAGTTAAGCACTCTCTGTTCAGCCTCAGCCAGGCTCGGGGAGAAACGCGCCCGCTGCTCTGCCTGCTGCTAGGACAGCTCGGCTGCCACGACTCTTGAGGAACGAACCGTGGGAAACAGGGAGTAAACGAAGAGCTCTGTTAGTTCCCTTGTCTATCCAAAAAGCTCAATCCTTCCAAGCCATTTGTCTAACCTGTTCTTTAAAATCTCCAGTGACAGATACTCTGCAAACTCCCTTAGCAATCTATTTTAGTGCTTCACTATTTTTACTGTTCAGTGTTTCCTGATGTCCAGCCTCAATTTTTCTTGCTGCAATTTATGCTGTTCAGAAGAGTTCATTTCCCTTCTTTGAGACTATTTCTCTTTGATTCCTGTGGGCATGTGTTCAGTGCTGAGATGGCCGCAGGTTTCCATGCTGTAATAAATCAAACATTACAGAATAGAATTGATGGGCTATCTTATTTGAACTGCCCTCTGCAAGCCTAGCTCAGAAATTTGCCATCATTGTATTGTCATCCAAGCCTATGCATATGGCACAGCTAAAGCAACAGCATAAATAGGAGCTCTGTGTATGAGATTCTCAAACTGGCAACCAAAATTGAAGGAGTTAGAAACAGTCATTCTCTAAAGGCACCAGCTTGATTTTCCCTTACGTACTGGCCACAGAGAAGGCAGACCCCCGGTACTCAGATTCGGGTGCCCAAAGAATCAGGTTCTGTTTCGGACAAGCTAATTACCTTCAGAGATGCAACAGTTGAAGGGTTATTTTTGTGCTTTAACTGCGGACATTGGAGTCCAGCCTTAAGCTCCCAACTTTGAAACCTTGGCTTGTGGCCTTGAGAAACCAGAGAGGAAAGCAGTGCTGTGCCAGATAGCTGGGACCTAGCAACCGCCAATCAGGGCCAAGGCAACACAAGCTAGTTTCTAAACAAAGTAATAGATGGAAAAAAAAAAAATCGGAGCATGCTGGGAAGCAAATGAAAGAGAAGCAAAGCTCTCCAAGTAACCACAGTGCAAATGAGATGGGCACAATCTCACACCTGTTGCTGAAGCAGAATTGCTGAGCAGCCTCTCTGCTCCCAACTCCTCCCCTACACATGGAGATTTTCCTTGTTGGTCCAGCCCTACGCCCCCTTTCCCTCTATGCACTCAGCTCCGAAAGGGATGCAACGCTGCCGACCCAGGGTGTACTCCAGCCCCACAGCGAGAGACAACTCTGATAGTTTTGAGTGTGGTCCTTGCCCAGAGCCCAGCTTCTTTCTGCCATCATTTCTATTTCACCACAGACCACAAAACAAGCATTGAACGGTGAAGGGAACTGTCTGCATCTCAGCCATGAGGAAATGGCGGTGCTTTGCTGGCCCCATCGCACCCAGCCACCCAAATGCAGCCCGTGGTCCCTGCCCTTCCCCATCAGCCCCTACTGAAAACTGCCGAGGTTACCATGTACCCCAGCACAGGGCAAAGCTGTGATCCTCAACCGTGGATGGTCCATAACACCACGCAGCGTTACACCGTGGGTCCTGTGATCTCTTTGTCTGTCTCCAGGCCCCAGCACGACATCCCACATCAGGTCACGCAAGTCCAAGGCACACAGACCACCCAGCTGCATCACGCGACTCATGCCATGGCTCGACTGGCTCCGTGGCCCCTGCGCTCAGGTGCAGCCACCAACACAGGGCAGCTCAGAGCTTCAGCACGGCCCAGCCAACTCCACAACAGCAACAGTATTTTCCACTACAGCAGAACTCTGTTACCAGACACAGTAGGAGCAAGAACAAGTCCTCAGCACGTACTCACACATTCCTGCATTTGCTGGTTTTGTGGCCCTCACCACCTCTCTGCAGCGCTCTCCTGTTTAACAACATCTTTGCACCAGCCTATAGGATTGCTCTAGCAATTCAACTTGCCCTGCTCATTTGTAGCAGCCTCCCAGCCACCCTCTCTGTGCCACGCTGTAAGGACAGGTAAGACACCCACCAGCTCCCCGCAGCAGACTCCAGGCACTGTGCTTGCGGACAGTATGTCAATACTGCTCCTAAATCAGCCAGTCATGCCTTCTCCTGCCTGGCTTTCCTATGCCCAACACTGCAAGGGCCACGGGAATCAAAAGCGTATCATCTCCACAGGCAGATGGGAAAAGAAAACAAGGCAGCAAACTGTCCTCCCCATTTTATGTGCTGGAGGCTTGCCTTCACACTCACACACTAAACATCTCACAGTAACTGCTGGACTGCAAACAGCTAGAATCCAGATAGATGCCGCCATTATAATACCTTTCTCCTCTTTTTCATTCTTCCAGACTATTCTGTAATGCTGTTATACCCTTCGTGTTGCTTCTTTATCTCTCTTTAGTTCATGCAACCTTCTTTTTCCTTCTTGAGGCACTTCGCCCAAGAATGATGGGACAGCAGGCCCTAACTATTCAACTGAGACACTAACTACCACATATGCAATTATTTGCAAGCCCTGTTTCCCTGATGAATTCCATCCTGTGCCTCTGCAGGCTGTATCCATTTGTTCCCTGCCTTTTGCTCCCAGATCCCGTAAAGAACTTTTCCCTGTCATCATTAGGGCTGGTGCCTTTTCATACTCACTAACTGCTCCCGGTGGCTCCATGTTACCCTGTGCCTTTTAAAAAAATTCCATGTTACTTCATTTCAGTTGTATAATAACAGTACCCTAAATACGAAACAATTCTGAGCCCCCTTGGACAGGAGTGGATACACAACATGAAACATACACACACACAAGCACACCTCATTCTGCTAGACTAGACCGGTAAGGCAGACACACCAATAAGTCACACTTACCTGCTCCCTGTTGTTTAAATTAAGTAGATACATTCACATCCAGGAAACAAAAAACAAAGCGCCAACACATACACAGCAGCTGGCTTGATAATTCTTGTCCACTGAAAGCCATTTCTCCAATAATTAGAGGTTTTAGATGCTCTAGCAAGGCTAAAACTAGTTCCACCCACAGGACAAAGTTCAGTAAAAGAATCTGGGAAAAAAGTGAACCAAAAATGTGCAGTGAATTAAAACTCAGAAGCTAGTAATCTCAGTGGGAACATCCAAGTACACAAGTCAACAGCTTCCTTTGATTAAAAAAAGTCATCTCAATCTGTTTCCCACTGCCTTATTTTTTTTTCTTTTAAGAATAGGAGGTGTATTGGAAATTTTTAATAGAATTTAAGTTATGCCTGCTCGTCCAAAGCTACCTGTTTCCACGTCCCAAATTATTCACAGTTAAGAAGGGTGACATAGGGTCATACTGATCCAAATTCTCACAAAGAAAACATTCTTTTTGAACATACATATATCCCTTGCTTTTTGAAGATGGAGTGAAAAACCATCTGAAACAGTATCCACTTGCAGCACTGCTGTTCCTAGCACCATCAGAGCCCTAACATGCCATGACCCCAAAGCATACCTCAAGCGTTAGTGAACCCAGCCTGCCTATTATTATAAAAATGAACTGCATAGATGTTTTCTAAAACTGAATTCAGTTTTTTCCAACCATTTAATCCTGGGACTGGGATCCCACGCAACCAGAGTCCCTCACTGGTGCTCAGAGCGCTCTGGTTGTAGGTGCTCTACAGCTACAGGACAATTTCTGCCCAGAAAAGCTCACAGATTCATGTCCCAGTTCAAAAAAGATACTCAAAGCATAGCACCCGAACTCACTCACTTTTCTGAATCAAGACTTCAGTGATTGCTTGCACAAATAGGAGAGAAAGAGCACGAAGCAGGGCTGAGTTGCTTTGCTGAGGACCAGATTAGGACCTTGTGCATATCTAGCAGTGTTCAGGGGTTGCCAGAGCCCGGCCATGCATGCTCGGCCTCTGCCTCTAACCTAGCTGATGCTGCAGCAGAATCAAAGTGGTAAAGGGGATCTTCCCAGTCTCCACCAAAGCTAAAGTCTTTATGTAGAGAGACTCTGGTTTTTCTCATCCCAGTACTGTTGCGGCCTACCTCACTCAGGGTTAGTTCATTTAATTTGGCTGCTAGAGCTGGAAGTGCATGAAGTAGTTGGTGAGACAGACAACAGCAAGCCATGAGGCATTTACATTTGGCTGAGAACCTCACTCCTATCCAGCAAGCTGCTTCTGGGATGTCACTTCTCTACCTAAACCCAGGTTCTCACAACGACACCCAGGAACTAGCCTTTGTACGCAGACAAGCCCTACTTGCAGATATTCCTTCTTTTTCCCCACTCCCAAGCCCCTTCATCCTGTAAATGGACACTTAGCTCCATATTTATCAGCATGCCTCGGCCTTGAAAAGCAGCAAACCTCCTGCTCTCTGGGACGCTTGTGACAACCATGGCCCTCTTAATTACAAGAAAGTTTAAAAAGCCATACTACAGAATGGATGCACACAGGGCCACTCGGGGTGAGCATGCTGCCCATGCAAATCAGTAATCACAGCCCTCCTTGACCCAGTTGATCCCCTGCTCTCGTGTGGCCCCCCTACACTCACCTGCACTGCAGGAGGCTCTTGAAGACTAAATATGAGCCTGGTATCTTCGCTACTCCTGTGCAAGCTCCTGCTTTGTCTCAACATGCCTTCTCTGCACTTTTAAGTTTGCATCATTAAGCGCCCTTTATGCGCCTATTATGCAGTTCTTGTAAGACAGGCTACATGTGGCAGAGAGAGAAGGAGGTACAGCAAAAAAAAAAAAAAAAAAAAA
>Ga0065711_1002278_pt1 | contig 43144 bp, 34 predicted proteins | sample Hoacrofraction12_FD_59098 | JGI IMG/M metagenome (GOLD analysis project Ga0065711, IMG submission 59098) | Hoatzin crop microbial communities from Cojedes, Venezuela - Epithelial fraction 12 v2 (version 2) | ecosystem: Host-associated > Birds > Digestive system > Esophagus > Crop | place... | reverse complement strand
CACAGCAATGGTTTCTCCTTTCTTTGCTGGTCATGGAGTAAGGTAATAAATTCAGAAGAGCCCAGAGCTGCAGTGGCACTTGTGCCTCTCTGGTCTGCCTGATGGTCTCTGGCCACCGTCCCTCATTGACTGCTTGCCTGTGTGGAGTGTCAAAGGGTGACTGGGGCTCCAGCCCACTGATCTGAAGGGGCAGGGAGCTCTCCTCGCAGCGTTGCGCTGGTGAGGATACGGGGATGTCACGCTGTGGATGAGGTGGCTGGAGGCAGGGATGGGAGCCTCCCGAAGCTGCCTCTCGGAGGTGGACGCCCCGAGGGGTGGCCCAGGAGGGAGCGGAGCTGATGTTTCATCTCTGCAACCACGTTGGTTGTGACGCCGCAAGGTGAGCGGGTTGTGCGGCTCCACTGCGGGAGGGTTTCTGTGTCTCTTTGTTTTGCACTTGAGCCAAATGCCAAAATACCAGGAGAAACTTGCCTCCAGCATTTTTTCGGAGTTAGAGGGGGAGCATTCTAGCTCTTGACATCTTGGCAGGGGTTCTCAAAGCCCATATGTCAGATTCAGAGAAACAGTTCACATTAATTTTAAATGGAAATCTTAGACCTTTGCTAGGCAACTACATCTCTCATTGCAATTCTACCCACAATTTACTCTAAATAGGCTTCACAATAGCGCAGTAAAATCTGAGTGCTTCAGCAAAACAGAATCACATCCTTTTGGGTGAACATCCATCCTCATTCTGTTTGTCTTGTGGCAATTAAAATAAGCGTGAAATGTGCTTGGGCATGCTCCTGGTCTCATGCCCATTTTAAAATATTAACTCCAAGTCTTCATTGCTATTATTTAGTAATAATGTTTATTATTGATAGGGCTGTAGTACCTGGGGGCCAATCTTTCATTATTCAATATAAGCATACATCAGAAACAGTTCTTCCCTCAAAGTATTACTGATCTAATTGAAGGCTGACATAGGTTAATAGATAGCTTAAAAATTTATATTTCATGTATAAAATAGGCTAGTGCTGTACTTCAGTCCCTCTCGTTTTACATTGCTGTAAGAAAGCAGTAGCTCTCAGTGTCGCGCTGAATGTGTCAGGCTCTTGCTTTTATTTCCCCTCTTGTCATGGTTTCCATTTTGCTTGATAGGAAACCATGTTAGAAAAACTGAAGTGGTGGGAGGGTTTGGGAAGCTGTGCTGGCTGCTGCGCCAGCTCCCCGTCCTCTCCTGCAGCATGTCTGAGGCAGTTGCCAGCCGAGCACCTTAAGATGTGAGAACTTCTTTAGCTTTGGGTGCTGGCTGCTCAGCCGCTTGCTTTCTCCCCAGCCTCTTCCTCCCCGAATCCATGAGGCTGCTATTGCACACAGGCAGTAGCTGACTAATTACGGTGGAAATATGTGTGGTTGTTGAAGTTGTCAAAGCACGTGAAATTGTCCCCTGTAAGATTCAGCCAAACCTGAAGCTGCTGGTTTTCCTTCTGTTGCAGGTATTGGCTTCTGTCATAGGATGGCAGCAGGGCAGCTCAGCGCTTGTGTGGGAGTGAGGTAAAAACATTTTACTAGCAGTTTGCCAAAGGTGCATTCCAGACACATTCTTTTACCAATGAAGTGTTCGCTTTCTGGGTGCAGACCCTTTTCCACCACCTCTCTGCATGAAATGCGTTGCACTGGGCTGCTGCTGTTCCTGTCTCGCGTGCATTTGCGTGCCAGCAAAGCTCCCCTTCTGTAAATGCTTCACCCTCGGGTACGCGCGGCGAGAACCGTTCCTCACCAGGAGAACCAGGAAATTGGCCCTTCCATGGGAAGCAGTCATTCCTTTTAGTTGTTGTGTTTGGCACCTGGGTACTGCAGTGATGGGTGGATTATAAATGCTTAGAAGATAATTAAATTTCATGTTGAAAAGAATAGTTGGATGTAAAACTGTGATAGCAGGAGTAGTGTAAATGTGGAAATCAAAGTTTCCATATGTTCCTTTCTTCCACTATTGCCGCCACAAAACGTAATGGCAGATCAGCATGTCACAACACGAAATCCGGCGTGTCTGTACGCCGTGTAGAGACCAGCAGCTTCCATTCACACAAACCAGGGAGAAAGACGTTTTTTTCTCCCGGCTTCCTCCTGCCTTTGTGTGAGTTTGCACGCTTGCCTGTCTCATCTGGCACACGAAGAGCAAACTCCTTCCTCCCCGCTCTCGGTGTCAGCCTGTTTGGGTGGATGGATCTGGGGAGCAGAGAAGGGGATTTTTGGCCCCACACAACTGGTAGAAAATGGCTTGTGCTTTGTATGAGGTGTGCTTTGAAAGCCAAGTTTGCTCTCATAGTGATGTCTGAAGTGCCAGTGGCCCTGTTGTCGTACGCCCTCCGTCTTTGCACTGAGATGGAGGATAAAAAAGAATATGAAAACAGGACCAAGGGGGACACATGGAGGAGAACACGCGGATGCCCAGCAGAAAGGAGGGCAGGGGAGCGCGGTGCCGAGAGCTCCTCAGAGGGACATGTGTAAAAGCAATCAGAAAAAATGCTTTCTTTTTTCAACTCAAGGCATTAACGCTTTTATAAAGTGGAAAGTACTCGTTACTTTAATACATGTGCACTTGCTGCGGACTCAGATAGCCCTGCTAAATTTGGCGATATGGCATGGCTATTCGGAGCAATTTAAATTTTACAGACTCTGTTTGAAATTCTGGGCGTTTTAAAGCATGTGGTAAAATTCCCTTTTGCTTCACTGAGGCCAGATATCACTGCTTTTATCCTTTTGACAGAATTTTAGCATAAAGGTTTGAGACAATTGTGAAGTCATCCACTGAGTTACTTTCCAGCATTTTTGCCTACAACACAGTGTCCTGTAATGTGGTTGTGGCGGTGAACTTCTGCTTAAGGAATGGGGACATTTTGCAAGCCCTTGAGATGCGTTTTTGCAGTTCCATTCTTAGTGCCAGTAATTTTGATCCATATTCATCCTGGTTCCCTAGTGATTTGCAGTGGTCTTGCAAAGGTGTGGCACACTTAGCTGTTTTGAGATGGCATGACAAGAAAGAAGGTCACTTAGCTTCTGTTTCCATTTTCTTATGAAAATAAGAAAAATTTCTACCAAAATCTCCAGCAATAGTTTCTCTCTGCCCTTTGACTGTGCCAAGCAGTGTGGATGGATGCTGTGGTCTTCTAGGGGCTGCGACCAGTCCTCTCTGCAGCGAGGCGAGCTGGTTTAGGGCAGGTTGTCCATTTGTCCCCAGCAAACGCTTGGACGTGGCAGCGAGAGCGCCAGGAGAGGCTGAGTGTCTGCCAGGCTGGCGAGTGAGGGCTGCTCACGATGCGGGCTGGGTGTTGAAATAGATAGGAACGTCAGGTTATCTTTCTCAGCTACCTTGAATCATGAACTGGCATGAAACAAAGCTTACTGGAAAATGCAGATTTTCTGCCATTTGTGAAAATTAACTCCCCTAATTAACTTACACATATAAATGCACTTAGAATGAAGACATTAAGTTGATTATCTAGAAAATTGCTACCTTGGTAGACTCCCTAATGCCACCTCTAAATATGCCAAGAATTAAATTGCTCTTGTGGCATTGTTATGTCACTGCAATTGGATGCTCACTGATGGAAGACACCGCTTCCCTTTTTTGGCTGAATTTAACCTTTAATTTCAGAGAGTGGCAGCAACTGAGCCCAACTCAGCTTGCTCTAACCTTTCAGAGAAAGACTCTCCCTTTGAAAATCTCTTTCCATGCTGCAATTTTTTTGAAATTAAAAAACCGCAACAACTTAATACTGCCTGGTATTTTAGATGTTTTGGAGATTGGATTTAGATTCTTGTCAAACACAGGCATGTTTGAGGTTATGGCTTGGAGCAGCTCAAATGAGACATTTGACCAAGAGGATGAAAACACGCTGAAGACATTTCAGGAGCGAAGCTCTGGCGGTCGCTGCAGCCTGAGGACCAGCTGCATCCCTCAATGTACATTCTTTGCTGGTGCCCTCAGATTAAAATGGAAATATTTTCAAAAAATGCATGGACCGTCTGAGCCAACAAGGCCCAGGGCCGAGCAGCTGGGAATACCGCCTGCCACAAGCAGGAACGTGCTGTTTCTTGCCTGGACGGTGCTCACAGGCAGCAGTGCAGGGCTGAGGGTGTAGAGGCCGCTTCTTAGGATCAGCACAGAGCAAGGGCCAAATGTCTGCTCCCAGCAATTAAGAAGTTACAACCATACTTTGGCTTCATCATGAAAATACTCCTTTTTAGAGCAGTGACAGCAGAGAAATGATGGTAGTGACAGTTCCAAACCCATTCATAGACTTTCCTTGGTTTCAGATGCTTCTGACGGTTCATTCTGCATCTTGGGGGGAAGGCATATGTGTGTGTGCTGCCGACAGTGAAACAGAACCCAGTCCTGATGGCACGGCACCGCTCTGCGTAATTCAAGGACTGATGCTTGCTTCCAGTGCTTTGTCCACGCACGATTTCTGTAGCTGCATTCTTGTCTCTGAAGAAAGAAAATTTATGCTCTATCTTTAGAATGAAAAAAGAGCCTTGTTCAAATGTTTTGAAGTGGTGTGCCATGTGAGATCATGTCAGCTGCAACACACTGGGATGTCGAGGACCCTGAGACTGAGAAATCTCAGAAATACGTGACTTAGAGTAGCCAGCTTTTCAATTTTGCTTCACAGTGAAGAAGCTATGTGACACTGCCTGAAACAATGGCCTTGAAAACCAAACACCCCCCACCCCCTGAGATTTTCATGATTTTCAGTTTGGAATAAAATGATTTCAGGGTGCAGAATGTGCTCATATGCTGTCAGCTTCAGATGGTACAACCAAATATATGTATTTTATGCAAATAGAGCTTTGTGAGTAGAAAAGCTTTATGCCCTGCATCATGGACCAAAGGAAAAGCAGCAAAAAATTTACTCTCAAATCTCCTGGTCACACTTTGCACATGATACTGTGGCTAAAAGGCCAGAGCTCAACAGAACTAAATTAAACAGAAAGCCAAACTTAGGCTTTAATTTACACAAGCTTGATTTGTGATTATTGGAAAAGTGGGGGGAGAGAGAGGGCTATAGGACAGGTCCAGTTCTGATCCTTTTAAAATGAAGTCTTGATTAACAACACAACTTCTTTTGACTTTAATGAATACAGGGATTGCAAACTGTTTACAGAAAGGCTTTAACTTCATTTAGCTTCCACTAGAGAATGTCTGTCTGTCCCCAGAAAAAATAAAACAATTCCAGACATATCTGATTTCTGAGCCAGAGCTGTCATCATATGATATGTCATCGTGCGGTTCCAGTACAGAATAGATGAGGTCTCTTAATTTATTGGATACTCAAGCCTGTATTAATTGCTGTCTGTTAAGAATTACAGTATTTCAACCCATCCATTAGCAAACTTCAAGATGTTTTATTATTATTATTATTTGGCAATTAGCTGCTGCAATTATCTTGCTAAACACTGTTTAAATGGGTTCACTGTACTCCCAGATTTTCTACTTTTTGCACGTTCAGGAAGCCAAGATGAAGGATCCTTCACAAAACCTCTTCTTGTTTCTGGTGTGTTGGCAGCTGTCCTGTGGTCAGAGGAGGGAAGCTTCCCACCGGTCGCGGTCCTGGCCGTCAGGCTCTGACTGCACCTAGCTGCCGCTTACAAACTCGTGGCACTTGCCGTTTGCTTTTTTTTTTTCCCCATGAAATAGGAACCCAAGCAGTTCCTGTGTGGTTTAGCATTACTGTTGGTGCGAGAAGCCTTTGTGTTCAGCTCGTTAACAGAAGCTCTGCTCTCAAAGAGTTCTGTATAGACAAGACGGACAAAGACAGCATTATCCTCTTGTTCCCCACTTCTTACCGGGAAACAGAAAAGTTAAATGGCAAGGCCAGTTCCACTGGCAAGTTACACCGCGTGTGTGAAGTCTCTGCAGTGAAGTGCCCTTCTCTGGGTTCATTTTCAGATGACCTTAAAGGCAGGCAACAGAAAGAAGTTCCTCTGCCAGCAGTGAGCATCAGTGATCCGCAGCCCCGGGATCTCACCTCTGTTGCTGGTTCTTCATACTCCTCAACAGCTCACGCTGCCTCTGCATCGCCTGCCGCTGCTCATGGCAACAGAGCGTCTCTTCGGACGTGTCTGTACCCTCCGAAGCAGGAGGCACAGTGCTGGCCTGTCAATGAGCCAGAACTTCACGTTTTAACCCTGCTTTTTATAATGCCAGTATGCCAAAAATGGATTCTCGTTGCTTGAGAAGCTCGGTCTTAACAATACTTCAGTGCTTTAATTTTAAGCCCTTGACTTTTGGGGGGGTTTTTTGTCCTTCTGTTGAGTCTGAGACATAATGAGTTGTTATTTGTCTGGCTATCAGAAGACTGGTGAAATACTATCAGTTGCCTGAGGGCTGTGGAGTATTTCATCACAGACAGCTAAGACCCAATGTCACAGTTCTCCAAATGTCAGAAAATTAATTATGGACTCTTGCCAGCCCCTTTACTCTCCTCCCCGTTCTGCTTAATGTCGTGTTTAGAGACTTAATTTAGAAAACTACCTCATCAGATCCAACAGACCAGTAAGAAAAATATTTCTCACTAGACATACAGGGCTCTACCCAGTTCATTGCTTGCTGGGTGTGAAATGGGCTGATACACAGGGAGGAAAATCTCTTCCTGCTTCCAGACCTCAACTTGTGCGTAGTGTCCTTCGGCAGCTTCAGTGAGATCAGACTGTATGTCCTAGGCTCACGAGCCTTTTAAAGTGTATTATGAAATATTCAGTTTGTAATTTGCTAACCTCTTATGGCCGGGCAGAATTCATCAGTAAGCCTGGGTCTGAAGGCTACGTTCTCGAAAGCCATCCCTGATCTTCACCCTGGCCTTGAAAAATGGAGGGGCTCTTGCTGCTTTCCAAAACCTGAGGAAAATGAAGTCTGTGACCACTGTTATATTAATAAGTAGTTTTCCAAGATATTTTACCTGTTTGTTAGTCCACACCCAGAATGAGCAGGAATACCTTGTGAGAGGGGGTGGGAAATTTTTTAACCCCCTTACCTCCTCAGCATGGTAAAGATACACCCGTCCCTAAACACACGGATCTCCCAACTATTTTCTTTTTTTTGTGTGTGTGTTCTCTGTTGGGTGCATTTCTGATTCGGTCTTGTCAATACAGTTCCAAGTGCTGCAGCACATCTGCCTGCTCTCCATATTTTCAGTCCTCCCTGATATTCATTCTTTATCACTAAATATTCTGCTATCAAGACTACACGCACTTGATCTCACTCCAGGATTTAAGAGTGCTGGTACACAGAGTTCCTTTGTATGAGATGAGACACTTAACCTTTCCAAAGAGAAGAGCTGCTTTTAATCATTACTTCTGATTTGCACATACAGAGCATGAAGCCTAAAATCTATAAACATTTCAGGCTTTTTGTGGAGTATCTTTTCCTTCGAGCACTGCATTTACAGGCCATTTGTTTCCATTCAAAGTTTGAAACTGTGATTTTGCTGCAACCCTTCGACAGCTGAACTGCACCAGCAGAAGAGCTCAATCCATCATCAGAGCTGTGAAACATGCTTCAAAATAAATAAATAATGGCAGAGCTGTTCGGTTTGGCTGGGTTGCGTGGAGGGGGGGAGAGCAATTTGTTTAATGGATTTTATTGATTTAAAGATTAAAATACTCAGAGGGTTAGATACAGCAAGACCCTATTTTTTTTCTGGAAAATCACAATCACTTACAGTGTCTTTGTGTAAATTCTAAAATTAAATGGAGCTGAATCTGTGGCACTGTCAGCTGAAAATTGGTAGGTCCTTGAGGGATAGATGGAGCGTAGAGGGATTGTACCTTGGTGAGCAGTTGATGGGCTCTGTTGGGTCTTACTGTCTCCACGTTCCCTGTCATTTGTGCTCTGGGTGGATTTTTAAAATTTGAACACATTGTCAGATTTCCCAGTGCAGGATTAGTGTTTTGGTCATGTATCTTCTCTAAATTCTGATTTTCATCTGTGCTCCAGCCTTTCTGCAGAGCCCCCGGCTCGGGCTCCCCCGGCTGTGGAGGGGAGGTGGCAGCTCGGGCAGGCTCCGCAGCGGGAGCTGCCCCCAGCCCGGCCGTGGCATTCGGCGGGACGTGGGGGAAGAGCTCGGCTTGGAGCAGCAGTGAGGTGGCTTTAGTTTGCCGCAGTGGCTGGTGTATCCTGACACTGCGCTTTGCATTTAAACTGTCTGTTTGTGCAGTGTGAGTGCTTGCGTGTGCCAAGTAGGAGCTGATGGACTTAACAAGTCAGTGCCTAAAAACGAGGTGTAATTCCCTTTCATAGGCACACAGAACCGCTCCCTGAAACAGTCATGGTTCAAAACATCCTCCTAAGCCTTCTGCAGGTTGAGAGCCCTTGTCCCAAACCTGCTGTACTCAGATCATAGAAATTACCTTGCAAACTGGTTTTCCAAGGACCGGATCTCCTTTCAGTGTTTTATTTTTGAGCCTGTGTGTGCCAGGATCTCCCCAATACGAAGGTGAAGATGAGATTGTCTGAAGAACCCAGAACCCCCTTCAGATGCAAGAATAAGATTTAGTTTTTTCGAAGGCGGGAGCGCCCAGCTGGAAACAATCTTTGGAGTTGGTTTGGAAATCTGAGCCCAGCTGCGGGCATGGGGTGTTTTGATGCCGTTGCCTGGGCAGTTGCTTCGTGTTGCAGAGGAGGTGGTGGGAGGACTGAAAATTGCGCTCTACGTGGGTGTCCAAATTTAGCTGTTGCACCTCATATTTGTGGACCAGACCCTTCTGTGCTTCTTTCTTAATTCTGGAAAATGGGATAATTACGCTAGCACTGTGACATTTACAGCTGAAAAGCGGCGCACATGTTTAAAATGTAGGGAAGGGTTATTATGTATCTTATTTACACAGGAGAGGATTCCCAAAAGAGAAGAAATAAACACATGAATACATTGCCCGCTTTCTAATGAGCTGATTTCACTTATTGCATTCTAACTGAATATTAGTAACAAGATGAGATTCAGCCATAAACATGCTCTGCCTACAAAAGTTACGAGTCCGAGGTACCAAAGCAATTGATTGATTTGCTTTTTTCAGAGCTCTTTGCAGCAGTCCTGCCTTCTTACTCCATGAGAGATCACTCAGCCCCTTCCTCTGCCCTGCAGACAGTGTGATCCTGGAAGAGACAATGTAGACAATAAATTAGAGGAAGAGCTGCATCTGTCTTCTTAATGATGTTGTATGCTCTGTGTGGCCATCGCAAGCTCCCACCACCTGTTCCCACCTGCTTTGTTCCATCCTTGCTGTGCCAGCACATCCACCTTCCCAGCCTCAGCGCCAGTCCAGCTTCCAAGGGAGGATAAATCACAGTCACATTTTTTTAAAAGGAGAGGTTTCTTAATATTTCAGTGGACAGGTGGATCCCACCTCTGTTACTCAATAATATCCAAAATATTTTAAAGTAAAGGAGTGCTGGAGGAGCACACCAATGGCACAGATCCATAAGAACTTTATACAGCAGTGCAGTTAAAGGAGTTGTAGAAGCCAGGGAATTTCTGATGATGGGTCACAACTTCCCTAGCTTGTGCTAGGTGTGCCGGAGGGCAGGACAGCATCCCCAGTCGCATCTGGGAAATCCCTAGAGTCTTCATCAGGGAGGGTCTCCAGTAATTGCTTAATTTGAATTCTGGAACAGGGATAATTGACTGATAGCTCTTGAAAACCAGTCTCACTTTATGCACAGACACCATGCAGGCACTGGCAGCGTGGAACCCTTCCCAGTATCTTTTCTACGTGCACCGCTAAGCAGTTGCAGGAGGACTGTTACCAGAAATTGATTCTTCATCATCCCCACGTAAGGTTGTCTCCTCAGCTGACCCTCCCAACCAGCTGGCCGGTAGTGGGCAGAGGGGTAGCAGGGTTCTTCCCTGGACACTGCCCAAGAAAAGCGTGTAGCTGGAAGAGTCCTAAGGAGCCCTCGGGTGTCAGACCAGTTGCTTTCTACTTATTCTTACCCTGTTTTCTGCTGGGATAGTCATGCGTTTTTGTCGTATTGCAACTGTTTGCAAGGTGAGACTGTTTGGCAGCGTGGATGGCAGCTTTATGTTTAAGTCAAGGGCAGCTTTATCACTTTCTCCTATGTTAAGCGGCAAATAAAAAAAAAAAAAAGCAAGACTTATTTTTTTAAAAAGCTACCATGAGATATTGCAGTTGTTCTGCAGAGCTTGGTGCCAGCAGGATTCAGGAGGGTTGGGCTGAGGGCTGCTGAATATCCCAGAGAATTTTGTTTGAGGGAGCTGGAACAGATGATGCAGACATTAAGAGCAGTTTTATTGCTCTGGAGCTGGAGCTGGCAAGCGTATAGCCAGCACCGTACCTGCATAGTTTGCATTCAAATAAATTTTTGGTCTTGGGTTTCTCTTCTGTAGGAGTAAGGTATTACAAATGTGAACCTGCATCTCCACAGGGACTTGTGTGTTTCTTTAGATGGAGACTCTTAAAGCTGGTAGTCAGGAAAGATGAATTTCAGATCTGTCTTTGCCATTGACTTAGACAAGTTGCTCCCCTCTGTCTGCGTACTAAGCTGTGAAGTTCAACTCTTTGGACTCCCAAAGTCTGAACTATGTAGTTGAGAACTCTCATCTGCCAGGCGAGAATTTACCCCAAACCTTTTAGGGGAAGGAAGAGGGAGGGTGTATCCGTGATTCCAGTTTGGGTTGTAGCATTTGGTTTGCCAGGCATTGCTCAAACTGCACCCACAGCTTATTTGCCTATATGATTATATAGGAACACGATATGGATCGTGCAGCCCAAACTATAATAATACTCTGTAGTTACTCACTGCTCTACAGTGGTGCTCCCGAAGCGAATTCGTGTGATTTCAATAGGACGGAGTCGGAGAAAACACACTTTGCTTTGCTCTGCGTGTCATGCAGCTTCGTGCATCGTGGCGAGCTGAGAACAAAGCGAGTCTCGGCTGCTGCTACACCAAAATGGCAGAAACATACACTTATTTGTGCAGAGGTAAAAGATTTTGTAAAGTCCAAGGCAGCAGAGAGTGTGGCCTTGTCTCTAGTGCAATGTGCAAAGATTAAGCCTTGATAAGCTGTGGGACTTCCATTCTCAAAGCAGGTTTGTTACTGGCAATGAGTTCCCACTAATGTACTGCAACACCACACAAGGGGAGAAAATGAAACATCTCTGTACTGAAGACATAAATGACAGTCTCCTGTAACATGATTAAGAAACAAGAGGTGCTTAATTCAGCTGCACCAGGTTATAAATAGGACCGGGACTGCACCCCTGACAACTGTTCAGGCATGAAGATATTTCAGATCAAAACCTCTGGGTCTTCTGAGACACATGTACTGAAACAATGATTACTGAATCCTCCAGATGTCTTTCTTGTACTTTTTAATGTACCTCCTCTACTTCTCTTTCACTGAACTAGATATATACTTAAACATCTCATTTACATAGTGCATTAAATATTTAAGATTTGCTGTAACGGTCTTTTGTTTTCACAGCCAAAAAATCTAAGAAATGATTGTTTTACCTTCACAACACTGAATACAGAAGATCACTTTAAGTGGTTGTTGTGCACAACCTTGCAATTACGGGAGAACTCGAACAATGCAAGTGAGAAAATGGACGGGACCAGGCAGGTTCAGCTTGTCTTACTTGTGCTTGACTGGAGCAGCTGAAATCAGTGAGCATCCATTTTGTTCAACAGATGTAAGCCAGAGGAACCTGCCTTGTTTCCACTTTTGTACAGTTCATTGTATTATGATCTACATTTTTGCATCTTATTAGTAATTCATAACCTGGTAGAGGTGGCACAGTGAAACTGGAAGCACTGAGACTGAATTCCAGTAGCTCCAAGGGGAGCCCAACATCTGCAGAGCTATCGTGCAGGCATCACAAAGAAACTTTCCCCCATTCGTGTTTCCAAATGAAAATCCATTTCCAAACAGGAGACTTTGAAACCAAAGGCACAGGCTAGCGGCCGCAGGTTTTCTTGCAGCCTCTGTTCTGGCACCGGCTCGCCTCGTGCCACCCCACGCCCCGGCAGCAGCCGCCGGAGCAGCCCCGCTCCCTGCTCACCGCGGGCACCCGCAGACCTTGAGGAACAAAGGTATCTCCCAGGAGCTGCCGGAGTACAGATTTCCTTAATTAAAATGGAAAAAGCCATCATGGAAGTGGAGCAGAAGGCGTGCGGGCAGGCGGGAGGATGGATAGGTGTGTCAGGACTCTCTTGAAGAGATCCTCTTGCTCAGAGGATGGTGTTTGGGGCTGGGAAGTGAGGCTAATTCAGTGTAATGAGAGGTGAACGGTACTCAAGACGCTTCCACTGCCACTGGAGACCCCTTACAAACGATTTTGCTCTTTCAGTCATTAATTTTTTATGAAGTTTAATAGGCCTGCAGCCTAGAGACCTGCCTGGGTGTTGATTAGCTTCATATTTTCTCTCATTAATGTAGAATCTGATTAGCCCCTGTTACAAGCATTTCATCTGATTTGGCAAACGTCATTGTTCTGATATTAGGAATTACAAGTTTACTTCGTCGGAGGAAATAAAGCCTTTGCCCACTCAGAGCCCCACGTCTCCCCCGGCCTCTTTGAAAAGCACCTGGTGGGCAGGGGGCTGTTGCCTGTTTAAAAGGGGGGGTGGCACTCGCCTCTGCCTGCCAGTGCCGCGGGGCTTCGCCTCCGGCAGTCGCTGGGCGCGGGGCAGGGCTGGGAGAGGTGATGAGGAGCGGTGCTCGTCTCCTCGGCTGCGGCCGGCGGTGGCATAGTTAAGGCCACCCAACCCCACCATCCCTGCGCCCGAAGATCTGCTCAGGCCGGGAGCATCTCGGTGTGGAAAAACCTGTGAAGCTTTTGCTCCTATGGAGTGGACTGAACCTGTTCTTTGAGCACGCAGAAAGCTAAACCTGGTCTCCTTCAGCTTTCTGACCTTAAAATTCACAGTTTCCCTATTTCTTGATGCTCTGTGATAGAGACACACAAGGAGCATGGTCTTTAATTCTCTTCAAAACTGCTAGTAAATGAAAATAAAAATAGTGTTGGTACAGACTAAGTGCTTAAGGGCAGCTAAGGCTCACTGCATAATGAGTTGGGACAACAGTTGAAGCAGCATTGCTCTTGACGCGCCGGCTACAGCTTGGAGACTCGCTGGCAGGGTGATCAGTTTGCTGTGCAGCAGAGTATTTTTAATTCAAAGAGAAGCTGAGCCAAAGCGTGAGGTTTGATGGGCAGTCTGGGCTAAGATCACACGGACTGGGCTTTGAACTCGGGGCTTGTCTCAGCGGAGCCGGGAAGACTGGAGATGCCGTGGAGGCTCCTCCAGTGCCTCGCAGGGACTGGTGCCCGGAGCCAGCAGGCAGCCAAAAAGGTTTGTCTGCCTTCGGAGGGGCAGCAGGAGGTCCTGAGGATGAAGGTAACCCTCTGCAGCTAGCGGCTGCTTGTGACCGATTAACGAGTTGGTGATGTTTCCAAAGCCGTCGGGAGAATGGCTTATTACTGGGTGAACTCTTAGTACCCCTCTTCTGCCTTGGTGCCGGCAGAGGAGGGCTGTGGCTATACAGATACACGTCAACAGGAGAGCCATCCTGATGCACAGCTTTTTGCTCCAGCCCTGCTTTTGTGCTCCCTTCGTGAAAAGACATTTTATGAATGACCTGAGCGATTCCAGCTAATGGCTAGAGCTGAAAAACACCCCTGGATAATCCCAGGTGAATAATATCTCAGCAGACTAAAGGAGTCTTTTACCTGTCTGACACTATTATAGATGTCGTTAGTTAACAAGGATAGTCAGGGGTTTCAGAACAGGCATTAAGTGAGATTGCTTGGGTCATTATTAATTATGCAGATTCTCCATCTTCTTCTGTCAGAACACAGGAGTTAAATAAACAGAAATGGATCAAACTGCTGTGCGATAGAAACTTTATGTTAATATGGCAAAATGCATGGCAGGAGGTGGCAGTGACATTAATCTCTGGTGGATGGAAGTGTGCAGGGACGTAAGGAAACATTTCTTTCTGTTCAGCAGGTAGTGAAATGGGAAGTGTTGTTCACAGCACCCCAGCAGCCAGCGGCCCCAGCGTGCGGGGCGTGACGTACGCTCGTGTTAAAGGACGGCGCTCGGCCTGAGGAGTCCACACTCTGATTCGACAAATAATTCGAGAGGAATGACACTGGAGGGGTAAGAGACTTTGTGCCGCACAGCAGGGCAATAGCGAACGATTCTGGTTCCATTGCTTTTGTTTAAAAATTGGAGTTCAGACAGCAGACCTCATTTCACAGGGAGCAGACATTTCCAGGAAATGAAAAGGCCCTCGGTGAGAGGAACCTACCCTTAGTGGTAGGAGGTCACTCTGGGCGTGGTAGCCTGGTGTTCAAGTGCCTGCTCAGCCACATTTGGCGCAAGGGTGTGAGCTTCAGGTATTCTTACCCATCAGATCACCTTCAGCGCTAAACAGATGGCTGTTTGCAAAAAAGGCTGCTTCTGCCTGGCTTGAGATTCTAGCCTAGTCAGAAGAGAGCAGAAAGTCAACAGTTTTCTGATGGTGAATTGTTCAGTACGTAGCAGAAAAGGAAAAGGAAGTCAACAAAGGAAGTCCAAGGGCAGGAGCAGTGGAGAGCGAGAAACAGACTGGACACTGCTTCCTTAAAACTGTGAGCTGCTTCCTCTGCAGCCTTATGTAAGACAGCGAGCACTGTTCTACCCTATTTATCTATTTCAGCTTGTGGCAACACGCGCTTTGCCTCTGCTGCCAAGCAAGCTGGGTGTCAAATCAGTACAGATGTGCATAATTCAAGCTGGCACAGCAACTGATGGGTTTTGCATTGGACATGTTTATTTTCTTCTTGCAAGGCTTAAGCATGTCATTTGCTGTCACACATGCCCTTGTGAAATCTTGGCAAGAAATCAATTTGATTTTCAATGTCAAGCAGCTTTCTTTAATGTCTCTAGATAAGGTTTGTGTGTATTCTGTGCTGGCGGAGTTATGTATGTACCACCTGGGGTCAACAGCAGAAAGCTCTCTGTGAAATCATCATGCACCAAATTTCGAGCAAATCTCTGCAGAGCTGTTGCTTCCTTTCCAGCTCTTCCCGAAGTGGACATTCTTACTCCCACCTTCCAGAAATACACGAAGGACGAGACAGAACACCTAACGCCTGTGCCCCACCGGTGCGGGGCACCACAAGTTCTTTGTGTTGTCCTTTTTGCATGAGTCAGGGCTGTGTTTTTAACAAAATTCCTTGCTCTCTGGGGCAAGGATTACTGTCTTACTCCTTGAACTGGGCAGTGCTGGGCCCCATTGTCACTTGTATGTTAAACTTGGAACAGCTACGCAGCCTCAGTAGTCTCAAGGGTCAGATTTCGCGGGCCTTGAGAAAGTGTGGATGATCAGACAGGGTCCTTTGACTTTTGAGGGACATTTGATGTAATAAATAGTTACGTGGGATATGTTTATGTCTTGTGTTGCCATTAGTTCTGTGAGTATATGAAACTTTCCTTTAGTAGCATGTGTGCAGCACCCAGGGTTACAGCGGTGAGACAGGCCCTTGCAGAGCCCCAGCGCGTGTGTGTATGAAGTGACCAGAGCGAAAGAAACGCGCCCGAGCAAAAGCAGCTACAAACTCAGCAGTGTAATGTCCTGTGGCTAGCAGTTGTGACTGCAGGACAACATGCAGAAAATCTCCCAGAACAGAAGGCTGCTACATTCCAGCGTCATCAGAGTAAAGCAAGTTTGCAGATGCCGTTACTGGGTTTTCTGTTGACATCTGACTGGTGTTTTCAGCTGCGTCTCTTCAAAGGACTTCAACCCCCGTGCAGCCTGTGTTGCGCTGTGTGAGCCTGTGAGATCTCGCAAGCGGAGCAGTGTCAGGGGAGGGGACTCTCTGCACTGAAGATCTCTGAGGTACACTGTCGTAATCCTTACCATTCGGGAAATGACTCCCCTCTGAGTTGGTGCTTGATTCTGGTCAAAGAGATGCTCTCTCTTTTGATGCAGACAAATAGCTAGGACGCGTGCCCCATGACTTTAAACAAGCAGCAGCTCGCGGCTGTGTTGGAAGCTGGCTCTGTTGTCCTGAGTAGTCTCTAATAAGAGCAATTATATTCTACTCCCTTCCAAAATGTGCAGTAACTTGCCTTATGTGCTTGCTTCTTTCTGCCTTATGTTGTCGCTAGGATCTTGCTTGTTCTATTGCTTTCTCTCTGGTGGGTGAAGTAATTCCTCTATGAATTTGTTATGCTTTAGGATTAATAGAGAGTAAATGAATACAGCACAGAACAAATGCAAAATTGTCTTTAGAAGAGCATGAATCTGTTCCGCCACATGATTTACCATTTTTTTTCTGATCCTATTTAATTTCACCCTTTCCTTCAACAAAGTAGTTAAAAGCTGTTGCTGTTTATGAATTGGCTGCACATATATTCAGCGTCAGACTGTAACGCTCGATCCAGGCTCCCCTGGGCAGCCAAGCGCGGAGGTTACCCCTCTCCCTCGTACATGGTCTCTCACCAGGAGAGGCTTGACGCAGAACAGGAAAGCTGCCTTGGAAACTGTCTTAAGCATAAGCAGATGGCACCAAAATCTGATAGCACTTCCTGAGTGTGAAATTCATTAACTCCCCTCCCCACTCCCCAGATTAATATTTTTAAGCCAAATATTATAGACTTTCTGGTCTAAGTTTTGCATTCAAATAGTTTTGCTCTGGAGAGCTGCTTCTCAGCCTGAAAAGCAGCCTAAAGAGTCTAATGACTGCAGGGACACCTTCCTGCAAAGTAGTTTAAGCACTAGTAACGATCACCAGCTCTTGCAGAGAAACCCCAGATCTGCAGACTCACTGGATCTTGCCAAGCAGCTACGAACTAAGGGGGAGGAAAGGCTTTGAAGTTCAGATGTGGTACAGGTTTTCCCTGGGTCTGTCATTTCCGTATGTGTTATAAGCAGCGCTGAATGTTTGCCTAAGTTACAGCAGAGTATTTTATTCCTGAGCATGTGAGTGCATATGAAAGCGAATGCAGCCTCTGTGTCCTCATCCCTTCGTACTGAGGAGGCTCGAGGGGGCTGTGGTTCAGGACTGCGGTCTGCTGGGTGCTCGCAGGAGTAGCTCAGGACTCTGATGAGCAGCAGCACCCATGCACGGCTCCGCTTGAGGAAATAAACTCCTCGGCATATGACGATGCCATCTGCCGGTTCTCGTTTGGGACGGGGGATGCTGCTGAAGGCCCGGAGTGCGTCAGCCAGAATACAGCCTGGTGCGGGCAAAGTCCCTCTCTGCCGGGCCGAGGGACCTCGGGGACACAGCGAGTCCCCAGCTTGGCGTTAACGCTGCAGGACTGACTTCTGCTCCACTGGGACACCCCCAGTGCCCTGAGACTCCCTGTCCCTCGCCTGGCTCGAAAACCCGCGAGGCGCTGCTGGGCCAGCTGGGTGCTGTTTGCGGTCCCCTCCTCGCAGCCGGGGCAGGTCCCCTGGGCCAGCCCGGGACGGGCAGGGGCAGAGCCGGGCACCGCGCGGGCTGTCGGGTGCCTCTGCTGCTCGCAGAGCTGCCTCAGTGGTGCTCATTGCTTGGTGCAGAACAGTTTGTGTTACCCAGAAAATGCCTTTGTACTGTCTTGCTCGTAGGAGATAGACAGGTTATCATAACCTTTGTAAGCATGGAATATTTTAAGCTAAGGGGAGTTGTACAACTAATGTAAAAAAAAAGGCGACAAAATGTGATTTATAATACAGGAACTGTTGATGTATCAAACAGGAAAGCCAGCACATTCCTTGGTATCTTAGCTCAGCTTCTTTCATCAGAAAAATAAGAACAGTAAAGCAGCTTTTGCATGTTTTTATTTCCCAGTGGGTAACCTCATTCTTGTCGAAGAATGTCCAGGATTCTCTTTCTTTCTACTTGCAATGCTCAGGTATTATCAATATCAACAGCAGCTGAAGAGGAATTACAAAATCCAAGAAAAACTTGCTCTATTAGGAAGCAGCAAACTTTCCTGCATTGTTATGATCAAATCCTAGAGATCTCTCTTCTGTCCCTGGGAGGACGGATTCATTCATTGCCTGGGTAGATATGGGTAGATGGAAGGCTTTGAGTAGAGACGTGTTAGATCAGTTTATTCACACATGGCACTGCCCTTTTTTTCCTAGAGCTCCAGCTGACATTAGCAGGAGTTTTGCATGAGTAAGAGTGGAATAAAAAATTCAGGATTTGCCTCCTGCTATTTTATTCCATGCATTCGGACCCAAGTGAAAGTACACAGGAGCAAATGAGATTTTCACCACTGGCTTCAGTAGCTTTGGATCTTTTCTTCAGGTATGAATTTTTGTATCGCTGACAGGTACAGAAAAGTACCAGAGTTTCTTTATTCTTGTTACAACTAAACCTAGCGAGCAACCTAACTTTCAAATGATTAAACCCGTCATTCCTTGGCCATCCTATGTTGGTTTTACAATTCCTGTTTCACATAGTTTGTCTATCAGGTCACAAGTTCATGATGAAAATAAACTGCAGTGTGGGGGAGCGAGCTGCTTTGTGAACAGGCCTGTCTGTTAGCCATCCTTCTCTGCAGTGGTGAGTGTGGGCACAAATCCCTGGTGTACCAATGCCGTTACCTGATAACGAAGTGACGTGCAGGGCATCTGCTGGAGTTTCAGTGAGAGTGTACAATTAATGAGTCTGCCCTGGATTCAGTTATTATTAATTATTAACACTTACACCAAGGTTTTTAAAAGGACAAACAAAAAATTGCAGATGATCTTGGCTGTCAGTGTCCCATCAGCCATGGATTTGGTCTTTTCTGGACAGCCACATATTATCCTTACCTGTGCAGGGATCTATGGGTGTTGGTGGTTATCCTTCTGAATTAATAACAATACTTTTCTAGACACAAAGATGCGTATCTGAGAAGGTCTGACTCAGGAAAATACTTGTCATCTCTCTTCTCTACAAACGTCTCATTCATCTCATGCCTAAACGCTTTTCTTCAGTCACTATGAAGGACCTAAACCACGTTCCTCTTGACTGGGGATATACCAAACACCGATAATTGAACTGAATGGGCCAAAATTACGTAGTGAACTGGCTGTGGAGGCAAAGCTGGGAGGGGAAACGAGTGGTGACATCTCAACCTTTGCTAAAACACTGGCAAAACCAAATGTCAGTGTAGCTGCAACATAATCTGACCATGCAGCGAATAATGGGCGCTAAACCAGAGCAGAATTAAGAGGGCAGTGCTGGGACGTTGGTGCGTGCCCTTATTGCCACGCAGGCTGGAGTGAGCCCCTGGAGGTGACCACCATGGCATGGCGTGGCTCTGGGGAGGGCTGGTCCATGCACCGGTTCACCGGTTCTGGTTGTACGCTGCTTTCTAGATCTGCAGAGTGCTGTCCTTGTGAGGAGAGATGATGTTCAGGTGCTGGCATTCCCCTCCAACCTCTTTTTATTTTGCAATTAATTTCCAGTCAGAATGGTAATTTCTACTGCACTCTTAATGATCAGAAATATTTGGCAGATTAACATCATTTAGCTTTCATCTTCTCAAGGGAGATAAGAGAAAGGATTAAAGAGAAGGAGATTCCTTGCTAAATGCTGTTAAGACAGTGAGTACAGAGTCTAGAGACGCGAAATCAAATGAGTGAAAACAAAGGAAAAGTTCAGGAGCCCCTTGCCACTGCCAGTGGGATTTACCCTTTATTTACTGCTGACAGTCCATCTGCCAGCTCCCAAGCAGTTCTGCGAAGGAGACTACACCTGTCAACACGTCTGGGAGGCAGAGATGGCGCAGATGTTGGAATTTGCACCACTGAAGCTAAAATTTATCATATCTAGCACAAAACTGCTAATGGAGGTGAAAATGGTCACTCTTCAGTTCCGTGCTTGATCCTCTCCTTTTTTTCCCTCTTTCCTTTCTGCTTTCCTGACTGCATATTCCCTGCTCAGCTTCGGCAAAAAGGAGTAAGTCACTGAAGAAATTTAATTTCACTAGTATTCAATCAAACCAGAATAATGTGTTTAATATCTGTGCAGCATCAGGGAGGTGGAAGATTCATGCACTTGGAGGAGAGATGCATTACAGCCAGTGCCGTGGTTCACCGCAGTATAAATTCACCCTCACACACATGAAATCCATTAAGGAGAGCTGCAATTCAAACCAGCAAAGAGCAAGGAAGTCCCAAGTCAAAAGAAGAACAATATCACGTGCTATTATGTTATTACCACTATATATTCTGGTATGCGTTATTAATGACAAATAAAATGCAAGTGCTAAATGTGAGGGTAGCGCGAGGAAATATGGGCTGAAATTAAGTCAAGTATATTGAGGTTTAGTGTCAGAGATGGCTTCTGAGCAGTGGTGTCTGTTAGCTGCGTCGTGCTGTCCCACGAGGAGAGGTCGTGCTCCGTCAGAGCGTGCAGGAGCAGCTGGAGCAAAGTGCCGAGAAGGGGACTGCGGGGAGCAATCCTGCTCGGCCGGGAGGGATCGGCTCAGACCCAGCTTTCCACTTAGCGTATTCCATCTCCGGGGCACTTGGCACCCATTAGCCAGCCATTCCCCACAGTTTCCTGCCGGAGCCATGGGGAAGCGTCGCGATCCTCGCCCTGCTGCTGGGGAAGCTGAGGCAGCTCCGTTGGTCTGTCCGTGACAGCGTCTGCTGTCGTGACGCGCGCAGCCAGCCCGCCCAGTCCTCCCCGACCATGGGCTCGCAGGTCCCTCTGCTCCGCTCGCCCCACGCCTGGCTGCCGGGTTGGTGTTGGTGTGGAGTAAAGATTGCGACATCAGCTGTTGGAAGCCAAAATCGGCTGTGAAACTGCACTGACGTTACACATACCCAGCGCCGATTGCTCTGGCTCCCAGAGAGACCTGAGCAGAGTGCTTTAATGACAGATGTAACTTGAATTTGCATGAACTCTTTGGGAATCCATAACATTTAAGAGCGGATGTCAATGGAATTGAGGGCAGCCATTGGATAACAGCCCCTCGCTGCTAGAAAAACTGCAAGCGAAGCTGAGGCACTTGGTTTTTGTTATAAAACAGAAGCTATTGATCCTTTAGCAGCAATCCGCTCCATAGGCAGTATTCCTGTTGCACCAAATGACTGATATAATTTTAATCACTTTGTCTGATAGCGTCTGGTGCAAGAAAAATTACATTCTTGACTTTACTCTTCCGTATGGATTTCAGAGTCCTGGTGGGCTTTTCAAGAGTCTCAGGCTAAACAGCGGCCGAGCGGGAAGCAGCTAACGGATAACCTGCCGTCTGCTGTTCAGTGCAGGCACACGCACATCCCTCTCCGAAAGTTAAACTGAGTAGAAGGTATGAGGATATATATTGATATTTAAAGTCGAATACTTTTCCTGTCAGACAAAAATGTGTATTTATATGTGAGCGTTCCTTTACTCGGGACATTTTCAAAAATTACTTTGAATTTCAGACTGTGGGCAAGTTACGTGCATTTAAAAGCTATCTATCACGGTGAACAGATTCAATAGTCATCAGTTTAACTGGCTTTCACGAATTCCATTTTTACAACATCAAATGATGTGCTCAATAGTAAAATTATTTTTATCAGTTTTAATCTGTCATTTCAAGACAGTTACTGGTTTGCCATATCAATAAGATCAGCATCATTGAAGTTAACTGAGATTTACATTTCTAACTTAATTATGAGCTTGCTCAGTTTTATTCGAAGCCTCAGTTAAAAAATAAATAGCTTTGGATAGCACATCTCACCAGCAGCATCTCCCTGATGCTGCTGAGAGTTGTAGTCTGCTCCAGCGTGTAGCTCAGGAGAGCGAAGGGGCCGGGTGCTCCTCGGCGGTGCCTGGTCTGCCGGTCCCCCCAGGAGAGAGGCGTGGTTGGAGCTCCCCGGCAAAGCACCACTGCTGGGCACTCTGGCTGTGCCCAGAGCAGACTAAACCACAGATACTGTTAAGGATTTTGCCCCGAGTCCTTTCCCTCTGGGTCACAGTGGGATTGCTCCCACTGTTGGCGTGTTCATGGTTTCAGTGAACACAGTCTAAGCCGCGTCCTGGTTGTGTGTGAATCCGTAACACGCGTTTGGCGTCTGCTCGGCGTCTCACCTGCTGCAGCCTCGTCCCCCTCTACCGTGTGGAAAAGCTGACGTGCCCCTGTTCGTTTAAATAAAACTTCTTACTTGCTTCAGCATTAGCAGGATAGAAATACAGCCATTGTCTCTGCCACAGAGACAAGGAAGAACAGTAGAATTTTTTCCTAATATGTGTGATACTTAGCAGTTATTCATTCATCACTGTTCTACCTGTAAAACCGATACGAGCCCTTGCCCTTATCCTGAATAGCTTCTGGTCCTGTTGGTTGGCCTTGTGTGTGGTACAAGGGAACGACCTTTATCTGGGAATTAATTTGCACCACCAGCTGCAGAATTTCCTGATAACCACGAGATGATTCCTTCCAGCTCTGGGACTCAGGTCAGAGCCCTCAGCGCCGGCTGACCTGGCTGTGTGACACGGGCCTTTTGCGTGTGAGAAAATGCTGCTGGTGTTCTGCTGTCTGTACAGTGAACAGCTTAACAAAAAATAACGGGGTCGGAGGGGCCGTGATCCCGGCTGTGCTCAGTACTGGGGGTGAAATAACGTCTAAATAAAGTCAAAGGCAAAACTTCTGATCGTTTTAATAGGACAGGCTTTTACTCTGTCATAAATTTCGCTCTTCAGCACATATGGATCATCACGATCTGTACTCCCAAATCTACCAGGAAAAGCCACGGCAGCGTTGTGCCACCCTGCAAATCCCCATCTGCCTGCTGGTTCTCGGGACGATGCTTTGTGCTGGGACTGGGATTCCTCCCTCCTCGATGCTCGTGTGTGACTGCCTGTTACAGGGAGTTGTAGCACGGCCTTTCTGCCCGTTTTGTTGGCCGCAGAACAAAAAACATAAAGAAAGCACAGCTCTACATGTAGCACTTCACTAGCGAGCGTTCACACTCGAATGCTGCATGTACATGGGAATGATCTCATTTAACCATTTAAAAGGCTGTTGGTTCTTGGACTGTGCTGGGAAAAGGGGAGTGAGAATGATGATTGAAAAAGACAACCACAACAAGTCAACTGTGACTGTAGCTGGCTTCTTGATTGGAAGTATTTAGAAGGTGATGCTGGAACATGAAAATCAATTAACTCAAGAAGAAATCATGTTCTTCACCTCCTTCCATGTTTCCTGGCATCCTGGTAGGCTTAACATCTGGGTGTCCTCAAGACATTTGATGCATTTCATTCATCATACATGACATTTGCATAATGCGAACATCATACTTTATGCAGATGCATCCTTGAATATTTCACAAATTATGATTACTATTTAAACTTCCCATAAATAAACCCCACAGGGACTTGCCCACTTCTGAATGTGTGAAAATGCGAGGTCCAAAGTGACTCGTTACATGCACTGGCACACTATAAATTCCCTTCATATCACAAGTAAATACAGCGTCTTTCATTTTATTTTCTTTCTAAAGCCATTAAAATTCTATTAGCTATTTGTGAATATTATTTCATGCCATCTGCATTTACTCCTAAGTTGTGATAGCGACAGCTGCAATAATTTGTATGCATTTTCTGTGTACAGTTAGTTATTGAGTAACAGAACCTTCCTCCTGCGTTGCTATAGAAGATATAGCCAAATACAGAGATGGTTTGTTTGTAAATCTAAATCCCCAAAGTATTATTTATTAGGACAACAGAAGGAAAGATGGAGGATGAGACGAGGGAAAACATTTGATGTTATGTGACAAACAGTAGCGTTTCTCCTTTTCGCTTATTTATTTGTTCCTCAGTCACAGTTTGGGGTTGAAATGAAAGCGGACAGTGCAAGAATGGACACAGTTTATTCTGTCGTGTTTTCACTTGTGAAAGGCTGAAAGCTTCTGTTGTGTAATATATATATATTTTTAATTGACTACAGTTTACATATTTGTAGAGTTGCTGAACAGGAACTTGAACAAGACGTGATCCCCATGTCAGCATCTGCTTGGTTGCCATTAGCTGAGTTTTCCATTAGAAAACCTCGGTTTCCATTAGCTGAGGATGTAGGCAGTAATTCTAAGCCAAATTGAATGTCTCAACATTACAGAGCAATAAACTGGGATAGCAACAGGTCAGCTGGCAGAGCAGGGGCTCTGGTGTGGGTGACTGAGCAGCCAAACACTCTGTAACGTGCTGTCTGTTGCCTTGAGCAGTCTCGGGGGGGAGTTCACCGCGGGGCAGACGGCAGCGTCGAGTCCGTGCGTCATTTCAGGCAACGTGGGCTCTGCTCTGGGACCTTCCCTAGGAGTCGTCTGAAAAATAATCCTGGGGTGATTTTCCTCCGAAGAGATGTGTTTATGCCCAGAGCTGGCCGTGGTCTTGATTTTGTGAGCGCAGAGCTAGACGAGTGCCAAAATGTTTTTGCAGTTTGATGCATGTGCTTGAGAAAGTGTGTCCCTCTCTTTTATGCCTGTATAAAGTCTGGCTTGAAAATACACAGGTGATAAATGCTTCAATATTTAACCATGATTTACCTGTGGTGAGTGAAGAAAAAATTATGCAAATAGGGCCTGAATCAGAGCAATGAGCCCCTTTATATTCTCCAGAAAATGTCAACATATAATGTTTTATGAATCGCTCGCTTTCCTTTGAAAATAAAACACTTCTTCTTTTAGATGTTCAAGCTTAAGCCTGAACATAAATTACATAGGAACGGTAGCCAGATTAATACAGTCCCCAAATGGCATGAATTCATAAAGAAATGGGGTCTGTATTTAGAAGAACCTCCCAGTCTGCTGACTCGCTCCAGATCCCACTCCCTGACTCGGCCCAGTGCTCCTGGGACAGGAGCTGCTCAGTCGCTGGCAGGGCTGGGACTAATGGAAGGAGAGAAAACAAGACTGCATGGATCTGTTTTCAAATGACATTACAATCAAGACAAGAAAAGCTCTTAAAACATAGCAAAGTCCCTGGAGTGCAAGTCCTATTCATTTGTGTGTAGATAAAACCGATCTTTCCAAAGGTGAAAAAGCAATGGCACGCAGATTTCCACTTCTCTCATCTCGAGTGTTTGTTCTGGTCCTCTGCGGCCCTCAGAGGGGCTCAGACATCTGAGAAAAACAAATTTCAGCACATCACTTTGAATAATCCTGACTGAGTCATCAGTTTAAGTTCCTAATTCCTATTAGCACTTTTCATCGTCTCTCCTGAAAAGCACTGATGAGGTTATGGCCATTTTCACCAAGAGGACAAGCAAGCTTCTGTCACACGTGGTGATTCGGTGTTCCTCCCTCTGACCAAGTGATTGCTTCTCACTTGGAGCATGAAGAATTGCTGTCTAAGGACCAGGAAAATGAAGGAAACCCTGGCAAAATCAGGACCTCTTCTGTGACGAGCTGCTCAGCATCAGAAGGCCGGTCTCCCTGATATTTTACACTACATTAAAAAAAGATCTTTCAGGAAGACGTATAAAGGAAGAAATCCAGGAGACAGCTAGCCTCCCGAGCTGTCACGGCTGCCTGCACACTGGGCAATGACCGGAGAAAGCACCAGCTCCAGTTTCGGTTGTCATTTTCTTAGCAAGAGATGTTGTAAGGTGAGAGCGAGCAGCTTTGCATCACTTCTCCACAATTCTCGCACTTGGCCAAAAGTTGCTCTTAGCCTTAACCCATACTTAGGGGTTTGAAAGCCTACTATTTGGGCTTCACTATAGCAGCTTTTAAAGGCTATATACAGATAAAAATCAATGGGAAATCAACACAGCAGATGCTAAGTGACTGGAAAAATGAAGTCGTTGATTGCAACCCGGAGACCTCTGGTGCAAAAATAACTCTGTAGCTTCTTCAAGACAAGCCTTGGCAAATCAAATGGCAGAGGGAGATGGAGATCGCATCGCTAGTGTCCACTTGCTGGATTTACCAGTAAAAACACAGTCTAATTTGCATTTGTTATTGCAATACCATGGAAAGTCCCTTTAGGAAAGAAAACACCTCTGCAAGGTAGATGCCTGTCTTGATCCCATCCATTCTGACAAAATGAAATTATTCTGCAGAGCTGATAGCCCTCAAACAGGCAAAGAAATGTCTATAAATCTTGGAAACTGCTGTTCTTTAACTTACGGGTTCATTAATGGAGTGATGGGCCCTGGAAGAGAAATTGCCTTTTGTGTGCTTGCCATTAGCAGGTTTGTTGACAACGAGCCTGCTGACCTTACCGGGCAGCGAGGCGGCACGCTGCGCGGGGGGAGCGGGCAGAGTCACTGCTGCCGTGGTGCCGCTCGGTCTGAGCCACAATGAGAGAAGTACGTCCCTTTAGTAGCCTTGAAGGTCACTAGGTTTCACTGTCTGTGTGTGATGTCTCAGAGAGACTTTGCCACCGAAATGAAGCTTGAAACATGATTCTGTTCTGTCTGTAACAAGAATGAGCGTTGCAGCCGGGCTGGTATTTTCCACTTTTAAGTGCTCGTATGTAGGTGGGGTGAGCTTAGAGTTAAGGACCAGAGGCTAGAGAAGGGCTTCTGGTCTGGGTGAGCAGGGGTAGGAGGGGAACAGGAACTGTGGAGGAGCATCAGACGGAGGAGGGATTTCTGGTGTTTTTCCTGGGATCCGGACATCTGCTTCCCTGCGCTGTCATTTTAGCCATATTTCCCGGTTGTCGAGAGAGGAGAATGTGTGACTGGGAGGTTTGCACCTGTCCAAAGGCGGCAGATGGAAGTCAATAAAACAGTCCTGGGAGGCGAGAGCTCCTACTCCGCGCTCTCGGAGCTACATGACTTGCTGCAACCTCTTCCTATTACATTGGCTTTCCTCCCTGCCGCAGACTGTTTGGTTCACAAAACTAAAATCATTGGAAGATACTGCAGAGAGAAGAAGGTCTAATGATCTCCAATTTATTCTCAGTCCCACTGGCTGTTTAGCCTTTACGACACAGAGTATTTTTAATTAGTTTTTGAGTTTCGTCTTTGGAAGACCACAGGCTCCAGATGGTAGGTGATCTCATCACCTCTCCATTATGGGGGGTTTGGCCTATTTTGCTTATCTGCAGCTCTCCCTTGTTCCAGTGCAAGCAGGGTGAAACAGCAAATTGGGAGGAAGAGATTAACAGGAAGTAAAAACATCTAGCACTGAAATGGCAACAGGCTCTCAGCTCTCCCAAAGAGCCTGGATTGGAAAGAGGGCATTTCAATCAAGGGGAAAAAAAAAAGCAAAAACACACCAAAAAAAACAACTTAAATGGCTGGTTGTTATAAAATTTCTGCCTGTCAGCTCTGTGGAGTTCTGGAGCAATGTGGAGCTGGAGTCTCGCCGGTTTCAGAGCGGGAGTGCGTCTCCCAGTGTAGGCTGGTACCTGGCATCTGAATGCTGTGACCTTAAAAATGCCCCTTGGGGGGCAGCGGCGGGGGCCGGGGGAGCCCGGGGCTCCTTGGGCAGCCTCTCGCCACGGGCATGGTCGTGCTCCCCGGCAGCGGTGCCTTCGCTCCAGGCCGAGCAGAGCTGCTCCATCTCCTCTGGTAGTCAGCCTCTGGTCTAGTTCGTTTGCATTTGTCACTGACAAGTCAGAGAACACCTTTTGTTCTTATCCCTTTGAAACATAAATACTGAAAGCTGGACTCAAACTTTCCGAATTTCCTATCTTGGTGTTGTGAATGAAGGAGTGAGAACAGCTCTGTGCCGCTGCTCGTCCAGAAAGGGGGGAGAGCAAGGTGTTAGTAGAAGGTTTAGATTTCCATCTTTGACAGTGGAAATGAAGTAGAAAAAGATGGAAAAATAATATAATCATATTTATGCTTTTTGTCTGTTACTTTCTGAAGCACTGACAAAGCTTTCATCCGCCTTGTGCGGAGTCCCGCTCCGCTGCGCTCCGCTCGCTGCTGGCATGCGAGGGGAGTGGGTGGTCCCCCCGCTGCGGGGCTGCTGGGGACGGAGCAGCGTTCCCCTCCGCGGGCTCGTGCTGTCGCCAGTGCGTTTCCTGCTCCTCTGCACCCCGCTCTGTGCAGGGAAGGGGAGTCGGTGGTGGGGGGAACGCAAGCACGGCTCATCCCGAGCTGGGGGCCTGCCTAGAGAAACACAGCCCGGGCTGCAGCGGCAAACTGACCCTCTGCTCAGGCTCCAGCTTTTCTTTCTGGTGTTTACCAGGAATTCCTTGTCTTGGACGTTCTGCCAGGGAACATCTAATGCGTGAAAAACTAATTTCACATAAACAAGGACTGGAAGGGGAGGAGTCCTTACTGCTGGAACTAGAGTATTAGGTCTGTTAACTTCAAAACGTTGAGTAGCCTCAGAAACCCCTGTGTGTGTCTCATCTACGGACGAGGAGGAAGACCGAGACTGAGTTACCATGGATCACACAAATACATCACCGCCCTGAGCAAGCACTGTCAGCCACTCCTCTGAGCACCCTTTCCAGTGACAGATTCATGGTCCTCAGAGAAATTAGACTCCGTTGTGGATGGAATCTAATCTCATCCCTTGTCGTTAAACATCTGCAGTCCAGATTTGTTGTCCTGCCCAGTCTGTTGTTACTGGTGGGAGAATGGCGCTGCTGAAGAACAGTTGATCATTCTGGGGAATTCCCTCTTGATTTTGCATGGAAAGTAGGAAAGTAGCACTGGGGTGCGTTAGAATCTCTGTGTGCTGGCGGGAGAATATTCCTTTCAGGATGTGCTGTGCTGTGGAGAGCTTGGCCGGAGTCCCCCAGCGCGGGGGTCTCCTGGGGCAGGTGGGTCAGGGTGTGAGGTGTCTCCTGTGGAACCTGCCCGGGCAGCAGGCTCTGCTCGGCAGCGCTCGGCGTCACACTGATCGGCGGCAGGCAGGAGGTGAGAACAGCTATCGGTTAGGACCGGCTTGCACAGATGTGATCTGAAGTGAATCTGTCATTTCCTGGCAGACTTGCCAAGATCAACACTGGTAAGAATACAGTGCTACTCTCGTGGTGAAAAAAAGTGATTATCTTCACTGTACTTTTTTAACCTGGGGGTAGTTTACATTCAAAGGGAAACCTCTCAGCAACGTTGATAGAGGTCCTGCTCTCCGTGCGAGGCTGTGGCCAGACCCTGCGCGGCTCGGTGTCCCAGCTCGTCCCTGGGTGCCAGGCAAGAGGCTGTGCCGTCCTTCCCCAGGCTCCCGGGCGCCACGTACGGAGCGTCTTTGGTCCACGGTGCAGGCAGGCTCCAGTGGAGAGCTGTAGAACTTGCTGCCTAACTCCTTGATAAAATAACTGTACCAGCAGGGAATTATGCTATAGATGAAGAAAGCCAACAAGGAGCTGTTCTCAACAGGTGAAATTCTTCTTGCCCTTTCCTGCTATTGGTGATTCTGTACAAAGCCTGAGACCAGAGCATGTTCCCAGCACAGTGCCTTCCGCGAAGCAAGTCTGAGCTCATTTAATGTGTAAGTGACAGTGAATCGGGAACTTCCCACTGTTCCCAGTGATAACACTTCCTGTAATTTGCAGGATAAAATTCTGCTGATTTCAGATAGCGTTTCTTAGGATGGATTATTTGACATCCAGACTGTATGTTAGGGAATAAATTATTTTGCTGTGTTCCTAACTGATCACGGTCATGAATTCTGACTTGCTGACATTGAGCCCCAAACAAAAGCACAGAACCTTGTCTAACAGCGCTATGAAAAAGGATATTCAGGAAATATTAACAAGTTTCATATGGTAATTTATGTAAATATAAACCATAACTCAGTTGAAAATATTCAGCTGAACCTATAGAAAGAGTCTGAAAGCCAAGGTTTTCATGGTAAAACATAAATTGATACTTAGTCCTTACAACCCAAGTGTTGTGCTTTCTTGTACAGAGCAAAGAAGGGAAAACCGGAAGCGTCGCTTTAAAAAAGTGAAGCATTTCCCAGTTTTGAGTTTAGGATCTTCAGTGGGGCACTTTTCCAGGATTATGGACAGACCCTTTCAAGTTACATCGCTGTAGAAGAAACACCAGAGTACCCTGCTAAGGTCCAGGCTGTTGCTCTCCTGAGGTGCTTGCGCAGTGGGCTGTAGAGACACGTCGCGCTCCTCCCTGCCACGCAGGGCCAGTGCTTGGCAGGGCTGAGATGGGACCTCAGCCTTCCCTGGACGAGCCAGGCTGGGCTCAATCCGTCCGGATGCCGAGACAGAAGCAAGCCAGATGACAAGACAGCTTCTTTCTGGGAGCAGGCACTGTCTGTTTCACGGAGACCCGGGGTGAGCACGCAGTCTGCTCCCAACGCGTGTGCGATCTGCCGGGCAGCTATTCTCAGCCCGCCGGACCCCTGAGATCCCGGTGATGTGCTGATGCAGAGCGGGCTGAAGGCACTGGGCTTCGTTTGGTTCAGGGTGCCCTCCTTAAGGTCATTGCCAGCCTTCTCAGCGACAGCTCTTCCATGTCCAGCCTGAGTTTTGCAAGGACCGTGTATTTTAATTAAAGGCTTTTAATTATTCTGCCCATAATCTGTCAGAGCTCTCATGCTGAGGCATAATTAATGTATTAAACCTCTACCTTGCACTTGCACGATATGTGTGCTTTCAAAACAAATCTGCACTTGTGTTTGAAGGGACATAACAATAACAGTACTTGGCACTTCTTCTTGCTGGAATAACTGTACTCTGCATTTATCAAGTGCCTTTCCCCTGAGGCTGTCCAAAGGGCACCGGTGAGAGGTGTGTGCACTCAGCACCTTGCAAGGTTGAGCCTCCGGCACACAATCAATATGTATAAATTATGCTTCAGCCTTGAAGCAACATGGGACTTTCTGGGGGTGTTTTGCTTTGTTTGGTTTCCAGTGGAAGCAAAATACTGAAGGCCTGAATCTGAGGTAGACTGAAAGCCAAATTTTCAACACTCAAAATTCAAAGACAAGCTCTTCTAAATAGCTCAGCTTCCATTTTGGCACCAAAATAAGTGTTTAGATTGTCAGAATTGCTTAGCACATTGGGTCTGTGGCTGAGCTGAAAATGCGCTTTCAGTTATAGGTGATCTTTGGCCGTCGGGACTGCCGGCTCTTTCTGCAACTGAATCACATAGAGATACTTCAGCACTGCAGAATTAGGGCAATAATCAAAAGAAAAGTGGCACGGGACCTTCACGATAAACATAGCATGCTGTCCTTCTGAGATACTGGCTCATTACTGGCTGTGGAAAAAGGCCATTTACTGGAGCGTGAACACCGTTTGCATCCACCTTTTCCCTGGCTGGTTTCCCACTGAAATCCTGATCCAGGCCAGAGCTTGTTTAGTTTGCAGGGCTGAGAAGACCACAGCCCGGCGTGATGTGGAGAAGACAAAATGGAAAATGTATTTCGGCAGGCAGGTTTCTAAGTGAGATGAATACTTTGAATATTGAATGCTAAAAACATTATTTTGACCAACCCTAGTCCTTAAGCCTGGATTAAATCAAAGAGCTCTGTCTGCTCATGTCTTGATTTAAGCTCGTTGCCGTCCCTTGTCGTGGCCTCCGAGCATGGCACACAAGCCACCGCCGCGGTTCCCTTTGTCTCCGCTCCTCCCTGTTCCCTGTAGGCAGAGAATACGTTTCACATTACGGGGAATATTCCTAAAATGGAGTGGAAGCCGTCTGAGCAACGGAGCACCAGCCAGCCGTAGCTGGGCTTGTTCTCCGAGGGCTTGGGACACGCTGAAGATGGAGGAAGGCTGCAGCTCTAATTGCCTTTGCCTCGGCCCGGCATAAATCAGCGCTGCTCCCCGAAGAGGCCGGCCGTGCCTTCCGCAGCTTGCGAGGCAGCAGCCCACGTCGTGTCTGCCCTATCCCTCATCCTGCCTTCCCACTGCACCGCCAGTTATTGTGTGTTAACTAAAAATGGAGACCCAGAGACTGGGGTGGTATTGCGAGTCACTGGTTCAGCTGCGTGCTTTATTATTATTAATGATGAAGTACTGAGGCTGGGCTGCTAATGAGTCTGAGCTCCCTCCTGTGTGTTTATTTTTCTTCCCCCTTCAAACTGTCATTTCAGAGTAAATTACTTTCCCCTGCATCTTTGTCAGGCAACACTGTACCAGTACATCCACCCCCATCTCGCCCTCTGCTCTAATTTCAGGCTTACTCAGTTTCTCTCAATGCAGTTTACTAAGCAAAGTACGGCAGATCCTCCATCTGTCTTACTTAAGTGGCACGATGCGCCTCAACAGCAGATAGAGACATCATTTTTATTACACTCACTTCTGGTTCTTGTTTTTTCTCTGAATTATTTACTAAGCCATTACCAGAAAAGGGGGTAGAGGTATGGGGCTGGAGGAAAAAAGTAGCATTTTTAAAGCGGGGGGGTGGGGTGGGGGGGTGGGTGTGGAGAGGAAGAGCAAACAATTTTTCAAGCATCACTCAGAAACTCTGCTGTGATTTTCTCGCCTTTGTTCCATCTCGTGCTAAACATGTTTGTGTCAGGCAAACAACCCACGTTAGATGGAATTTCACACCATTCAAAGCATCAGTGTCTCCAGCCTTAATGTGTATTATGTTCAAACATGCAGCGTAATCCATCAAAAACCCCTGCAGACCTTGCGCTTTCCTCCAGATTTATCTGTTTGAAGCCTCCCTCTCTGGGTACGCACGTAGCCAACCTTCTGTCGGCGGGGTTTTTTATTTATTTGGAAACAGCAGACCAGATTCGCAGTCAGCGTACGCTATCACAGCTCCGCTGGCTTCTTGCCCGCGGATTTATCCCGGCAGAGGGGACTTGCTCATTGCTGGCTGGAGTCTGCGGCTGCAGGATTAGCTGGGGGGTTTATCTCGGGGTCTGCTCCAGGCACAGCCAAACTGACCGAACCTTGCGAGTCGGGAGAGCCGCGTTGTCGGTGCCTGCCTCCCTCCCCAGACTCACCTGGAAAGAGGATTTTTTTCTGCCAGGAGGAAAATGCTTTGAAACCAAGCACGAGGTTGGCAACACCGCGGGGAGGTGGCTCCTGGAGGAGCCTGGCCCGGGGACGGCAGGCTGCTGGTGTGGGGGCTGGCGGCTGTTACAAGGAGCAAGCCTGGCTGCGGAGGCAGAGCTGTGGTTGCCTTTGCAGGAGTTAATACGAATAGATCTAGCAACAATAAAATCAGACCCACACCAACAGGGAAGAAAATCTGTAGTTCATTTGAAACAGTTGCTCCTTGGAAAAGAATACTGAAATAAGTAGTATTAGATTAGCACGGATATATTTACATCACTTTAGAAAATATTAATTAACTATTAAAATGTAATTTAAAGAGCAACACTGTGGTGAAAAACATACCTGCCTTTACTGTGAAAGTTTTCTTTTCAAAGCGATCGCCAGTGAATTTTGAACCCCTTTGCACAGAGGGAGTCTATCTGGGGTTTCTGATAGAAATAGCAGGAAATCTTGTAGCATGTTTAATTCTGTTTTTCAGTGGAGACATAATTTTTTGCTTGTTTTTTTTACCCAGCCTTCCCATCTCAGTCCATGTTTTCACAGTGCACATCTTCATCTGTCATCACTCAGTGCTTACCATTTTAGTGTATAAACATGGCAATTTCTGCAAATCAGAAAGCAAACCCATTAACATTTGAAGTGGAATGGAAATTTTGAGTTTCTGATCATTAAAGAGTTTGGAAATGTAGGAAAAAAAATAACTTCCCTCTGCCTTAGTCCAAACCAAAGCTGCCGAGTGAAAGACTCTGATCAGCTGCTGGGGGGGAGCGGTGGCGTGTTCGCGTCCCCCTCCCAGACGTGAGAACAGCAACGAGCGTCAAGGTTTCTGTTTTACGCATTGATCCTAAGCGCGAGGCCGGTACGCAGCGTTTTCTGCTCACCGCTTTGTGTCGAGGAAAGGAGGGACAAGGCGGTGGGAGACGCTGCCGCTTGTGTGACCGTGCTGGGGCAGCGGCGGATTTTGCACGGCCAAGCGCGTCCGAATCGAGCAGCGCTTCCCCGGAGGACGGCCTGCAGTCGCCCCTTCCAGAGGGTGCCTCGTTACGCAGCCTNCTGCGCTCCTGTTTTGCATAGGTGGATGCACATATGCTTAATTGGTCTCCAAATGTCAGCAGCAGTTTGCGTAAACCTTCGTTAGTCTCTCGGCGAGGCTGATGGTTCCCCTGAATGGGGAAGGAGCAGAAGGGCGGCGGGGGGAGGAAAGGCTTTGTTGGCCTTGCTGCGTGTGTGGAAGATCGCGCTTTGTGCTCCGAGGCCAGCTGTCTGCTCCCCTCTTCTCTCACCTCCTGGCAGCAACTTTCTTCACGCCTGTATGCGAGCTCTTGCCAGACTCCGTGAGAGGGAGACGTGTTTGTCCTCGTGGTGCAGATGCTCTTGTGTTTTCCCTGGTGCTGCCGCAGCCTCGCGCGTGCACCGGGACCGGCTGGGCTGCTGGGACCCGCCGGCGTGTGCCGAGCACGGTGCANGAGGCTGGACCACGCGCCCACGGGCTGCGACGGGAGGGCTCGGGGTGCGGGAGCAGGGTCCGGGTGGACCTGGGTGGGATGGATGGCTCCGCTCCGACGCAGAGGAACGGCAGCAGGAGATCCGCCCCACGCCAAACGCATCTCGAGCCTGCATTTGAACTGCCGCTGATGGGTTTTAATAACCAGTTAGGCAAATATTTGCCAAAAATAGATTAGACAGACCAGTCCTTTTTTGCTTTGGGGAGGAAAAAATACGGACCACGCTTTTACTAGCCCTACTTTCTACAAATCATTTCCAAATGAGGACTCCCAGAACAGGGCTCATGCGCAAGGTGGCACGGGAGATGCTCCAGACGTGTCTCGAGTCCGCGGTCCCTGCCCTTGATTTGGTAGGTCAGGGTAGATAACGTGGGACTTGGGACCATGACTGTAGTACATTTTAGTTTCTGCGCTCAAAATCTTCAATTACATATTTTAATGTGTGTGATTTAGGAAAATGTGGTCCATTCCATCTGCTTTGCATTAATTTGAATGACTGATTAAAAATACAGGTTGAAATATTACAGCTACTAATAATTTCTCCACATGGCTAGCTATTAATGGATGGAAAGGAAATTAAGAATAAGGCTGTTATCAATTTTCACAGGCAAGCTTTTCCATAATCCTTTTATTTCTTTGAGAAATGTGTTTGTTTATAGACATTTTATTTGTTTAACAATTTCTCTCTTTTTCTTAATCTTTGCAATAATTATTTCATATTCTATAAATATTGAAACTAATTTTATTCTTTACAAAAATTACTATATTCCAGTATTTTTTTCTGGTGGAGTTTCAGCCGCATTCCAAGCACCCAAGCCTGGTAGCTTGCTGATTGTTGGTGCTACTTGTGTCGCCCAGAAGACTCAGCTGACATTCAAGCCCCAAGATAACAGATAATTTTCTTTGATCTTCCCCAGTGCATTGTTTCTCCTTGACCTGCTTTTATAGACTAGTTTGGCTGTTGACTTCTTGGCCTCATCCTCTGAATTGAACACTGATAATGACGACATCATTCCAAGCAGTGCCTGAATAACAGTTCTGATTAACATCACAGGCTTATTACCAAAAAAAGGAAGAAATAAAAAAAGCAGGGGAGCAGCAGCTCAGGTGTGAGTTGTAAGCTTCTCTAATTGTTTGTTTATTTCTTAGAACTGCAGGTGCCTAAAGTTACTGTTATCAATTAGTCATAATTTATGGAGCCTGCATGGTGATTGCTGCTGAGTCATGCCTGCAGGTGTGTCCAAATTGGCTGCGGTTGAGCTATAAAGTCAGGGAGCTGGGGCTTTGTGGGTGATGCTGCTCCTCGTGCGTGAGGCTGTTTTTGTGCTGAGTAACCTGGCTCAGGGAGCGAGCTTCTCACAGAACAGATCCTAAAGTAGTTGGTAGCTCTGAGAAGTGCTGAGGAAGAGCTAGCTGTGTGAGCAAGGTGGCTTGAAACCTCGCATCTTCTGCCGATGTGCCAGCCAGCAGTGACCCGTCTGGGACAGAGCCTTCGAGGGCTGAACGTGTGCTCTGTGTCTGTGAATGAAGGTCTTTGGTTTACTTCAAACGGATTTCAGCAGAAGGTATGTCATTCTGCTTCTCTAACCTTCTTTGGTGGTTTTGTTAGTCCTGGAGAAAGGATTTGAGGAGTGATACAGCTTTTACTGTAGGCTGAAGTCTTTATGAAACATAATAAGGTAGAATCTGAGACAAATGGGAGGGGTGTTGTGTCTCCAGGCGGCAGAGGATGGCTGAATGCCATGCGTACGCTTCCCAAAGGGCTCCTTGGTGCTGTTGGCTCAGGCCAGAGAGGAGAAGTGGAGCATGTGAGTGTGTTCCCTTCCAGCTATGCTGCTGGGGGTCTGAGGCTGCTGCGCTGAAGGACCCCCCCAAACTGCTGCGCCCGCGTCCGGAGGGTCTCTGGGCTGTTTTAGCGTTGCCTCGGGGAAGCGTCCGTTAATATTGCCAGAGCACTGGAATTGTTGTGTGGGTGACAAAGATGTTCAGAAATCACATTGCTGTGTAAAATGTAGTTGTCTTCCATATTACATCATCAATTTGACTTTGAAAAGTTAGGTATAGTGAGATAAAGAGAAATAGGAAGGAGAAAAGAGCATGACATCCAAAACCAGCTGAGTGACTCAAGAGATGTGGTAGAAGTAATTCTGCTGGAAATACAACTTAGGTCTCAGTAGGAGATCCTAACCATTCACCTGTGGGGCTAAGAAAGTGCATGTGGTCCATCCAATGTTACGCTTGCCTTTAAAATCGGGGATTTCTCCTCGTGTATTTAGTCCTAGTCTATCCTTTACGGTGTTACGTGGCACCGGGTGCGTGGCTGCCTGTCCCCTGGCAGGAGAAGGGCGCCTGCTCCCAGCTCCCCGGTGCGGGAGTGCAGAGCGACCTGCTCTGTGCTGGGACAGAGCTGCCTTGACTGCTGCAAAACCTGTTGGCTCCTGGCTTTTCTGTAGTCACTGAGAGCAGAGAGATCCTCCTAACGTGTATTTTCTGCCGCTGTTTTAGAAAATGTGTGCCTATGCAAATATTTCACGAGCAGTTTGGGATCTCTCAGGATGAATGATGCTCTGTAAAATATGATTATCTCTTGTAATATATCACCAACGCATACTGCAGCATGATTTTTAACTTCCCTCAATTTCTATGTATAAGAAAATAAGTAGAATGCTGAGTAGGGAAAGGTAAGTTTCATTAAGAACAACATTGACATTGCATATATATCTAGTAATTGCTACTCTAAAGGTGAAATCAATAGCTGCGCTTACACAAGGGCTGCGACATTTCTAAAAAATCCCACGTACAATCTTTATTCAAGATGAATGTTTCTGAGAATTGGAAAGCTACTGTTTGCATGAGTGATCTGCCCGCTTTGCTACATGTTACTCATAAATCTGGTAAGAAAAAAAGTTATGTTTAACTCCTCTCCTACAAAAACATGAGCATTAGATTAGTGAAAGAAGGCAAACATAACGGATGAAAGCTATTAGAGCTGGCTTCAGTTCTGCTGATTTCATTCGTTGAATATTTCCAGTCTACTAGCTTAGAGAATCCATCTCTTTCTGACCTTAACCTTTCCACAATATTTATTATATTTGGGTGGGGAAAAGGAGAATACATTAAAAAGCAAATCAAGAGGAGAAAGAAGATATCTGTATGCATGTCTAGTAAACAGTGAACTCATTCTCATTTTAGATGACATATTCCAAATTTGTCGAGACAACAAAGCTTTAACGAGGTCAGTGTAAGCCTGTGACAAACAACTCTGAGATGATTTGGAATCAACCAGAATTTGTTGTTGCAAGACCTGCACTGTGCCTCCAACCTGATAAGGAAATTCTTTGGAGGTGGCTGATGTGAAAGAAATGAGAACTTGTGATTCCAGAGTTTGATGGATGAAAGCAGGCAAGGCATCCTGCAGCACAGAGCTCCTCAGTTCTCTGAGAGGAATGGGCTTGTGGATGCAGGGTGAGGGTACATTAAAGCAGCAGACCTGGCTGGCAGCGGCTGAGACATGGGGCAATACAGGAATTCATGAAAGCTGTGGTCCTTGAACATCTGTCACCCCAAACTGGGTACAGCCATTTAAAGCGGANGTGTAAAGTGGTACCGAGTGTGAATGGCGAGTGTAAATGCCAACACAAGGTCAAGGCAATGGAAGTCTGTAGTGTAATTATTTTTCAGGTGTATTTAANGCTGGGCAGCCATTTAATCTGCTGCTCCTCCCTATAAAAAAGGCAGTGATGTGGTTGATGAAGCAGAAGACTGGATAAAAAAAGGTGGCTTCTGATTACAGACTTGAGGTCTGTAGGGATAGTGTAGAAACAGGTTCAGACCTGCTGACCCAACCTGCATTGGAGACAACCTCTTTGTCAAGCCCCCACTGTCAGTTTTTCCATTCGTATGTTTTTGTTGCTTCAAACCACTCGTTTTAGCGCTTGCNTAAATACTGTTACTGCTATCAAAGACCTTGGGGCTTTTATTCCTGTGTACACTGTTGCTGGTGAATGTCGTCATTTCTTGCATTGTGCAAATGCTACAGTATGTTATGTTCGGATTTTTCAAAGGCAAGGTCAGAATAAGATAATAAAAGGGATATGTTAAGTAACACCATTAAATGAAAGTTAGAGTTGCAGTGAACAGGGGGATGACAGCTGCTGATCGGGGAGATGGAGAGGCAGAGAGATGCCGGGATTTGCATTTGCTTCCTGCCGCAGGACTACTGCCTCCTTGGTTTTTGCAGTGAAGCCCCTTTGATAGGTCGACGTTTCCCCATCTCCTGCTGTGACACTGCGTTATCACCCTATGAAAAAACAAGTGAAGCCGTGATTACTTTTTCAAAACACCCTGTTCTGGTGTCACGGCTTTGATCTGCGTTGACACTGACTCGGGCTCAAAGGTCTGGTGACAGAGACTTTTAACACAGATGACTTCAAAATGCCTGTTACTTGCTTTCCTCTACTTCGAGAACTGCTGGGGTTAACTTGGGGGGACAGAGAGCGTAATATTGGCCCTCGAGGAGGGCTGCGGTAGTCTGAACTCTATGCCAGGGAGAGGGCGCTGGCCTGGTTGCTGTTTGGATGATCATTTCTGAAGTGATACATGTCTTCGCTGATAAGCAAAGAGGATTATATCTTAGAGGGTGAAGCCATTGAACTGGAGGAAGTTATGGTACCTAGGAACTCAAATTGGGCACCTCAGTTAGCTGTTTAGTAATGGAAGGGCTGAATCCTGGCCAAGGAGACATGGACTGACCCCTTTGACTAGGGCTGTACCATCTCGTTGGATTTGCGAAGGTCTCTTGCTGCAGCTGGCTTGGTGCTGGCACTACGCGAGCAGAGCCCCTCGGGGCTTGGCGGGGTGGTGAAACCTTCTCATTGCACATAGGAACCTACCCCTGGTTGAGTGATGTCCCAGAGTAACCTGTTGCTTGCATTTAAGAGTCTAGGAGCCGATCTTTGAATGGAATTGAAATGTCTGAGATGAAACAGCCTGGATCTCCTTCATCTTTGGGGAAGGTGATCGGGGAGGAGAGGACTGGGAGGGAGTATGTCCTGCTCGGAGGAGGCAGAGCACTTAGCACGCTGGACATAATTGTACTGCAGAATGACAGATGCCAATCCAAGAATTAAATCAGTGATGTTGGTGGTGTTTTTATACCCATTTCTCAATGTCTTGAAAACTCAGAGCAGACTCATTGGTGGTGATAGGGAAATATTGCCCATGTAACTGCAGCTCCTTGCGTGTCAGCCTGCTGTTAAGCTCGTTTAGCCAAAGTCGTTTAAGGGCCTTGCTCTCTTTCTTTAAGCACATCTGCTGAATTAAATTCCATGCACTGACAGTGATGCTTTCAAAAGCTCTGAATCAATTCTTCAATCACTCTGCATTCTTAACTGATTAAAAACATGTGTCCCCTAATTAAGCTAATGAGAAATTGTTAATTGGCACAAAGCCCCGCTCAGAGTGTGCTTGTTAATGTCACCATCACTTTGACAGGAGAAGGAATATTAATGAAGGGCAGACGGTCTTACCGGGATTCGGGATCGGACTTGTGTGTGCGCGGCGGCAGCCGTCAGTCCCGGGGCTGGCGAGGGCGGCAGGGGCGGGAGGAAGGGATGCCGAGGTGATGGTGGTCTCTGTAGTTCCTCCTTGTCAAAGCACTGCCTCTGATCTGGGTTGTGAAAGGCAGGTAAAGCAGCTAAGGCTTGGGTCCGCGTTGTTCCCGCTTCACTCCTAATTTTAGAAGGAAGAGAAAGGTACAGCCAACGCCTGCCAAGAGCAGGCTGTGCTCTGAGGAGCACCCACTTGGCTTTTCCGAAGCAAAAGGTGAAGTTTATCTTGTTATCACTTGTTAGAGGCACACTTGATGGTTTCTGTGGAGATCAAAGCCCTGTCACGGCAAGGGCTCTGCAGACACCTGGGGACTGGCATTCCCGCAAGGAAGAGCCTGCAGTCAGTGAGCTCGCTGGAAGCTCAGGAGATGCTTTTCTTCATCGATGTTTTCCCTGGAAAGAGTGAGCCTTGTCGCCACAGTTTGGAAACCCTCTACTAAATTAGACGTTTTGACATAAATGAAGCTTTTGAACATGACAAGTTTAAAATATTCAGTAACTCTCTTTTTTTTTCGGAGTCCTGTTAGCAATGTTGTTGTTGTGGGTAGCAGCAAACCTGCTGCGAGGATGCGTGTGGCCTGAGCAGGGCTGTGAAGGGCTGTGGGTGCTCCAAGCAGGCAAAAGCAGAGTCAGAAAGAGCCCCAGCAGCATGGTGCGAGGCAGAGCCCGGCTCTGCTGCCCGGACGGTCAGTAAATCGCTTCGGTTTTAGCGTGGGGTTTGTCGGGATCTCGCTGAGGAGTGAGAGCTGCCACCGTGTGCAGGGTGGTGATGAACTCCCTCTGTGGGAAGGTGCTGGCTGTGTTGGGGGTTTGCTTGGGGTTTTTTTGTTGTTTTCATGGTAGACTGAGCAGCATGTGTGTTACAGAAGAAAAAAGCACAAGATGGGAGAGGTTTCAGGAATAAACCTGTTGGTGTGAACTGCAAGCTGGGCCAGCCGAGAAACCCAGCCTTGGGGTCAGAGCCTGTTCCTTCTGCTGGGCTCATCCAGGCCAGCCTGGGCAGGATTAGTGCACAGCTGTCTGCGTCTGGCCCGGTACACTGGGTTTTCGGCGGTGCACTACTGCAGGCAAGGTCTGAAGTCCCGTTTTAGAAATGCTCCTTGGATCCCAGAGACACATTCAAGGAATTAATCGCCATGTTTGGATGCAGATCTAGGCTCATCTCTGTGGATGAAGGAATCCCAGTCCTGGCATGGCGCTCGCTGCCATATGCAGCCGCGCCAGTGATATTTTCCTTCATCATTTTTCTTCTCTGCGTGTTCGTTTGAGGTATTCCTGTTCCAAGCTCATGTTCTGTCCAATACACTACCCAGGCTGTAGCAGCAGTAGTTGCCTCTGCTAAATGAATGTTTGCTAATAATGCCTTTCCGTCTGGATGCTCATCGTATCTGCTAAGCGTATTTGTCATTTCTTCCATCCTGTTTCCATTATAACGTAAATAACAGACAGATTGGAACCCACACTGTCCTGCAAATTGGCAGTTGCTATTTTGACCACACTGCCTTTTATTGAGATATAATAAAGTATGCTCTTTTAAGATCCTACCCTGCAATGGGTAAACCCAAACGACATATCACGCGTGTGTCAATGGCAATGAAATTTAAGCACCTGGCATCTTAGTCATGGGTCTGGTCTGTCAAGCTGCAGTGAAGAGAGGAAGAGATGAAACAAAGTGAAAGCATGCTGCTTTTATCAATTTTTGTATCCTGGTACTCCAGGTTGAAGTCTTCCTAAGAAAATCTATCACCTTCATGCCAGATGCAATCACCTGTTTCTTTCCATGGCTGGATGCACAGACTTCAAAAGTCAGAACTTGCTGTACTCTCAGATCTTTTGACGGATGCAAGGCACTATTTTGATTACTTCTGCACAGCTGAGTAGGGCACAAATCCTGAGGTGCTGAGAGTGCTTTGAGTAAACATAGTCTTAGTGCTTGTGAGGTAATCCTATTTTTAGCATTTACTCTTTCTCATTCTGAGTATGTGAAATACTGCAAATAATGTGCTACAGAAAGAACTGCTGTCCGTGGGCTGTTCTGTGCAGCCATTGCCAGGGTCGCGGGAGCGTGTCTGTACCCGGGAGATGCATCGCCCTGGGGGAAAGGCGTAGTTGGGCCGTTAAGGGTTGTTTATTGGAGCTCCATTTCTTCGCTCTTGTGACCACTGCTTGCAGCTCACTTGGTTTACAAAGTCTCAGGGTCGGAACTGCAACCTTGCCTCCCAGTTTGTGGTGTTTGTGTGGATGCAGTACAAGGCGAGGTGGGCAGGGTGTTGGGAAGAGCATCACACCTCTTCATTGCAACGAAGCAGAGAGGAAACTGGGCTACGAAACTGTCTCGGGTCTGAGAGCTCTGCTGGATGTTGATCTCTGCAGGGAATGGGAAATAATGTTTCAGATAGTTTTAATACTCTCTAAGCTACAACTCTGAAAGGTACTGATCTGAGAGACCCCATCCTTGTTACACCTGCTGACTACACGCAGCTGGAAATGTATCTCAAACCCTGCACAACTGACAGATTTGTCAGAAAATCTAGTCTGTTCTGCCTAGGCTGATAAGGATGCCACTCTGTGGATCACTCAAGGAGAGGTGTCTCAGACAGAAAAGCTCATACTTCTGCTCACTGAGGTGTTGCTGACACAATTTAGCGTGCGGTACCCAGCTTATTTAGAATTCAGTGCCGACTTCATCCGCATCATGAAGTGAATCCTGTTTTACAATTCCCTTGAACATTCTCTAAATGATGGCATCTGAAAACAAGCAGCACAGTTCGTACCCTGGAGTTGTGCTTCTGAAATTAATTCTTAACAGTATAATCCAGGCTATCAGTCAGACACGTGAACAGAGGGACTGCAGGGACTGGGAACTGGAAATGGATCCTGCTGGTGTGAGGGTGCTGCTGGCTGGAGCCGTGGCCTGGGTGTCTGCAGCTCAGCCCTGACCTACCGCATCTGAACTCCGCAGACTTGGGGACGCAGGGTGGGTGCACACGCATGCACACACTAGAAAGAAAACGGAAGGGAAGTTTGGCCCTGGAAAAAATCAGGTTGAGTCAGCATTTGAGGGTGTGCATGTTTTCACACAGAATATCTGTGTTAAAAAAAAAAAATCAAAGCCTTTCTTGGGAACAAATCAGTTGCAAAGAACCCTAGGTCTATATTAGAATTTCTGGTTTAAAAAAA
>Ga0065711_1028177_pt1 | contig 43150 bp, 30 predicted proteins | sample Hoacrofraction12_FD_59098 | JGI IMG/M metagenome (GOLD analysis project Ga0065711, IMG submission 59098) | Hoatzin crop microbial communities from Cojedes, Venezuela - Epithelial fraction 12 v2 (version 2) | ecosystem: Host-associated > Birds > Digestive system > Esophagus > Crop | place... | reverse complement strand
CCCTCTGAGGGTGACGGAGCCCTGGCACAGGCTGCCCAGGGAGGTTGTGGAGTCTCCTTCTCTGGAGATGTTCAAGACCTGCCTGGACAAGGTCCTGTGCAGCCTGCTCTGGGTGACCCTGCTTCGGCAGGGGGTTTGGACTGGATGACCCCCAGAGGTCCCTTCCAACCCCGACCATTCTGTGATGAGTGATGGGCTGTTGCCGAGCAAATGTAATTGCAGGAGATCGGGCAAGAGACAGGCGTTGGTCCGATGCTCTCTGATGTCTGGAAGGAGCCCATGCAGAGCCGTGCCTAGGAAGGGTGGCTGAGCTGCAGAAAGCTGTCCAGGAGCAAAGGGGGTCCCCCAGCTCCCCGGGACAGGGCGAGCGTGTGGACGCGGGGGGTTGCAGCGTGGGACCCGGGTTTTGTCTCCCTGCTGTCTCAGGCTCGGTGTTCGCAGCCGTGGTGGCACTTCGCCAGGCTCGCGCAGCACGGCGGAGGTGCCTCTCCCTCCCGGCTAAGGAGCGTTGTGTTCCTGTGTGTGCTTTTCCCCCTCTTTCAGTTCAATTGTTGCGTACCAGCCGGCGGGCGACAACAGCCACACGTTTGATGTCACAGCAATGTTCAAGTCGATTGGGATCTTCCTGGGGATATTCAGCGGATCTTTTGCAATGGGAGCAGCTACTGGAGTTGTGACAGCTTTAATATCCTTTTTGTTGTTTTTTCCAAGTGTTTGCATAACAGCTGCTTTTTTGTCTGCACTGCATTTCACCCAGATCCAGTGTTTCGTGATTTTTTTTTGCCTAAATTAATGAAAGGCAGCGCCACAGCCTGTTTAAGGGCAGGCTACGTAGCGTTGCTGCATCTCACAACTGGGTTTGATACGCTCTTAGCCTACAGCTTCTCTGCAAATTCTCCTTAGCCATCTGCAACGTCACCAAGTTCACCAAACTTCGGGAGTTCCCGCTGCTGGAGACCGGCTTGTTCTTCTTGATGTCCTGGAGCACATTCCTGCTGGCCGAAGCGTGTGGCTTTACAGGCAAGCCCCAGCACGGCCCCGCGTCTGGGACGGAGATCTGCAGGGGTGATGGGCCTGTCGAGTTTTGCTTCTCCCAGTACCGATTGCAGTCGGGGCTTTCCCTCTGCTTTCGGAAGTTTAATTATGCTGGGCACTGGGGTTATTGCATGAAGTTCCCTGCGCTGGTGGGGTGCAGCTCAGCTCCTTTTTCATGGCCAGGAGTCTAACGTGGTGCTCTGCTCTCCAGGTGTGGTGGCCGTGCTCTTCTGCGGGATCACGCAGGCCCATTATACCTATAACAACTTATCTACGGAGTCCCAGCACAGAACTAAGCAGGTGAGAGCTCCTCAGTCCCCTTCAGCCTCTCTGAATTTCAAGTTCAATATTTTTTTATTTCCCTTTAGCCAGAATGAGGGCATCCGTCTTTCTACAGACGGATTTTACTAGGGTTGTGTCTGCAGAAGTATTTATTGTGTGATGGATGGGCTAACATGTTTTTCTTGTTAACTCGATGTTGTATCTAACTCACTTTTAATTTGTTTTTCTCTTTCAGTTGTTTGAGCTTCTGAATTTCTTAGCAGAAAACTTCATCTTTTCCTACATGGGACTCGCACTGTTCACCTTCCAGAACCACGTCTTTAACCCTACCTTCGTGGTGGGAGCTTTCGTATCCTTTGGAGCCTGGTTTACAGAACAAGAAAAGAAAGGGAGAGGGGCCTCATTTCTAAGTTGTGTTCTTCATTCAAGTGCGTGGGGCTTTTTTCAGTCAGTCTAGCTTTATTTTTAAAAGGGAATTTCTCCCATGTAGTGGTGTCTTTGCTGGTTATTTTAAGAAGATGGAGATTCTTTTCCCAGCTTTTCTGTTTGTTTTTTTTTTTTTTTCCCCTCTCTTGTCTCCTTTCATGGGCATTCGAATTAGCTGCTGCAGGGACACAGCGTTTGATGTGAACGTGGTACTGAAGCCCTGGGCTTTGTTGGGTGGCAACGTGGCACCAGGAGTGGCTTTGCAAATGGGAACCGTCTGGTATAGCCATTTATTTCCACTTTTCTCCGCTATTCCATTTGGTTGACCCCGAAAAAAGCATTTTTTTTTTGTCAAATAGCACAGTTAAAACGACAGTAGATGCCTCTGAGTGATGTCATGAGAAAGGATTTCCCCTTCTGCAGGCTGATGCTGATGGAAACAAGCTATCGGCCCTGGTATGTCTCAGAAAAACAAGGATTTTGAAGGAATTTTTTTCATAACACAGAGAAGCCAGTTCAGATGTGCAGAATTATTTTCACCCTTTGCAGTGAAGCGGGTTTGTACGAGTAAATAAAATGTTGTTATCTTTGCCAGTGCTGGCGCGTGGCTTTGCCGCGGGGTCTGCTGAATTTCCCCGATGAGCTCTCGCAATGGGGTAAGGGGAGCGAAGAGCAGGGAAATGCCATTTGGGTGGCGAGATTGAAATTTTGTGCTGTGCCTCTTCAGTAGGAACTGGCGAACTCGCTGATGAAATAGCTCATTCATGAGAGAGATCATGAAATACGTCTCTTATGCAAATTCACGATGTTCAGGAAAGAACATAAAAGCTGGAAGCATTTTCCATATTATTCAAGGCTGTGCTGAATACTGGCTCCAAGATTATTTTTGCCATCTGGGTGCCGGTATTAAAAGACACAGCTTCAAAGATAAAAAGCAATATGAAGAGGCTGGTGATTCTTGTATCTTGCAGGCTATGGAAACAGAAAGAGTATTAGTGGTTTTTTTTCCCTTCTCAACTGCTGCTGCTTTCATTTTGCTGAATAATCTTTGGGAATTGGCCTTGGCTTAAAGCTTCAGACCCAGCTGTGAAGTGTGGTGCGCTGGGGAATGTCAGAGGGGTTGTGGTAGCTGTGATAACTTGAGCTTTGCAGAGGACAAATAATTCTTGGGGTGGAAAATGGACCTGGCAGGGGAGAGCAGAGAGTGGGAAACTGTGGTTTTTCTCTCCTCTCACTCATCTAACCTGCCCTCTCATCATTTCCCTTCTTTGTGTGTGCTTGTCTCCGTGTGATGTTCCTAAATGGCGATGTGTGCGTTGCTCTGGTGAGGCAGTAGCATGCTCTTCCCCCGCTGCTGTAGCACTTGGAGGTGGGCTGTTATCTTTGCACCCAGAGGGCTGGTGTTTCTGAGGCTCCCCAGTGTTTCCATCAGGCAGCAGAAATTGGCTCTGTGTGCAGAGGTGGGATGCAATGGGAGGCACAGGAAGAGCAATTTCCTTAACATGTGCAAATACAGCTTGCTATCTTCCTAGGAAGAGCTGCCAATATTTACCCACTGTCATTTTTACTGAATCTGGGGAGAAGAAATAAGATCGGAACAAATTTGCAGCATATGATGATGTTTGCGGGTACGTTATTGCATCCTTGCCTCCGACCGCCTGGCCCATCTGCAATTCCTTGTCCCTGAGCACCTGGAAATATTCCTTATTGAACTCTAAATCTCTTACGGGCAATGTCTGGAGAAGAGGCTGGGCGGGAGGGGCTCCCTTAGGCTCGGTGGCGTGAACGCCTTGGTTTTGAGATTGGGAACGGGCTCCTCCTGCCCTCCACTTGAGTGCACGGCGTGGGGCAGGAGGAAGGTCTGTCTTTCTGGGCTGGGAAAGAGTGATGATAACCCAGGCTTTCACAGCATATGCTGTGAAACCATCCCTGTTAAAGCACCGTGGTCTCCTCCGGTGGTGGATGTCCCGTCAGAGGGACAGGACCACGCGTGGGGCAGTGTGCTGTCGATCCCGGGTGGGGAAGCCTGCGGCGGGGTCGGCCGCCTGTGCTGTGGGCTAACACCGCTCTTCTGCCGTCCCTTCCCCGGCAGGGCTGCGAGGAGCCATGGCGTTTGCCTTGGCCATCCGTGACACGGCCACCTATGCCCGGCAGATGATGTTCAGCACGACGCTCCTCATCGTCTTCTTTACGGTGTGGGTTTTCGGCGGGGGCACCACGGCCATGCTGTCCTGCCTGAATATCCGGTGAGTGCGGCGTGCATGGGGCTCTCCTGGCACAGCAGGTCCTCTCCCTCCTCCTGCTCTTGAGTTAATGTGCTCGGTTTTAAGAGACAAGAGGAAGATCATGTCCTTCTCTCCTGGATCACAGCACGTACCCGCCTGGCATTGCTTCTGCTAACCCTGTGCTTGTTTTCTCCTCCGCAGAGTCGGTGTGGATGCGGATCAGGAGAACGTGGTGAGTGTGGCGCTGCCAGGCAGCCTCTGTCGAGGAATTTGTGCGGTGTTCGTGAGTACAGGGGTTACATCGGGACCCTGTGAGTGCCTGTCTGTGCTCCGCTGCCTTCCACCCGTGGGAGGGTTTTTAGCTTCTCTGGTGAAAGTTTGCAGTCAGCGGGAGTCACGGCTTTGCTGTGCCCTCTGTGGTTATAAACAGGCTTGCTTTTATTCCGCTTGAAAGAAGGGTAGAGAAGTAACGCTGGACTGTTCAGTCAGTCCACATTGCTGCGATAGGTTCGGTCTCTCCCTTGTTGGGTCTGACATAAATATCAAAAAGTGCATGACACGGAGGCCGTCTGCCTCGTCCCAGCATCCAGGGCAGTACAGAAATGGTTTTTACTGGCCCATTTTTTGTGGCATCTTCCATCCCACTTTTACCTGTGGGTACCTGCAGCCTCCCCGTTGCCCCCAGTTTCCTTTGGGTCATTATGTGGCAGCCCAGGAGCTACCGACCGCGCTGAGAGGAATGCTGGAGTGTTGGGAGTTTTCCTGCCCGGTAGCCACAAGCTGCCTCGGTCGTGCGTCTGCAGCCCGGTCGTGCTGTGGCTGCGGCTCTGATTGATTTCAGTGTGGGTTCTGCACCTTGGAGGTTCATTTTATTCAGAGCCATTTATTGGGCTGTTCACCTCCTGGAGAGAAAGCATCAAGTGCTAAAGGGCCCAGAGCTGTAAATCTGAAAGCCAAATTTCTGTGAAATACATAATTGTATTCATAGTCCCTTCCAAACAGTTTTGTGTTTTTTCTCCGACTAAAAGGAAGCCAGGAGTCCCTGTAACATGCGATTATTTGCATACAAAAATCTCAGGCGAGGTTTGATGGAGGTTGGACCTGTCAGTCACTATTAAATATGATGTCTGGATGCAGGCGCTGGCTCTGAGGCACTTTAAACCTCGGGGCCAGAAACTGGAAGGCTCCAGCAGAAAAATGGTCACTGTGTGCTTTGATACCACCTCCCGAAGGCTGTTGTACGCCGCGAAACGCAGAGCGAGGTGCCGGATGCACCTTCAGCCTGTCGTGGTGTGGATGTCCTTACGCTCGCTGCAACCCAAAGGTTTCTTCTGAAGGGGCAGTGGGAAGCTGTGTGTCTTCTTCTGTCCCCCTGGGAATAACGCGGTGCCCCGTGGGGGCTCCTGGCCCCGATCTAGGTCGTGGCACGTTGCCCTGCCGCTGTCTCATGTTTTGCTCTCCCGCAGGGTGTCCCGGAGAGCGAGAGGAGGAGTACGAAGGCAGAAAGCGCCTGGCTCTTCCGCATGTGGTACAACTTTGATCACAAGTATCCTTGAATGGTGGTCGGCATGCGCCGTGCCACATCCCGTCTGCCCGAGCAACACCGTTGACCTGGAGCGTGACTCACTCCCTGCTTAGCAGAGGAGCCAGCGTTTGCTTTCCCGTCGTGCTGCTGGTTTTTGATTTGCACCTCCTTGTGCCTGTGGCTGCAAGAAATGGCCTTTTCCACCCGCTGTTAACTGGGAATGCAGCAGTAGCTCAGTTCAAAGCTGGGCTCTCCAAGGCTGGACGCCCAGGGAGTCTTCGATCCCTGTGGCAGGTGGGCAGCAAGGGCAGGGGGTCTGCTCATTTGTAGTCCTCTTGCTAGACCCGTGCCTCTCCTCTCTTGCCAATGCTTTTCCATGAATTGGTGGAGGAGCGATTAGCCAGGCTGAGAGGCACAGGGTGATGGGACAAGTGATGCTGCTAAATCTTTTCTTACCAGGGCTGTGTCCTGATCCACCTACGTCCTGCTGTGTTTGATTGCATTCACGTTGCTCATCCCTGTAATTTTTGTGCTTCCAGGGACTTGTGTTTCTTGCCTTCCTGTCGTTTCCTCAAGACATTGAATCCCTCGCTGCTGCCTCTGCATCCCACCCCTCAACTCACCGACATGGCCCTATTCCTCTTTCTTCCTTAACCAACTTTCTGTAGCTATCTGAAACCTCTGCTGACGCACAGCGGTCCTCCTCTGACGACCACGCTCCCGGGGTGCTGTGGGCCTATTGCCCGGTGCCTGACGAGTCCACAGGCATATGAAGTGAGTCCATCGGTGTCCTTTCTGTCACAGTGTCGGTGGAGTTTGGCGTGTTTGTGTTTCTGCGTAGCTTTTGGATGCTGCTCTGCAGCTTTGAGCTGGGAGCCTGGGGGGAGGTCAGATCCTGGGACAGATGGGTGGGCTAATTCCCGTGAGCATTTTGCTTTTCCAGTTGACTGGCCATGAAGGCATTTGTGGTGTGGTCATGGTGGTTCCTCAGTGACAAGCTCCATGAAGCTGTCACAGCTGTCCTTCCCCAGGCCCAGCTGGGAGGACACATGATTTCCCTATCCCCTGCTTTCTTCCAGGCTTGCAGCTGACCTATTCCTGCAGCCCCTTCAGCTGCATCACTCACAATCGAAAAGGTTTCCAGGGTCTGAACTGGGGCTGATTTTCTCCTGAAATGGTGAAGTGCTTGTTTGAGCAGCCCAGACAGGCGGGGAGATGACAGGCAGCTTTGGAGAGCCCATAGGCAGCGACCTCTTCCACCGCCGCTGCAGAGCCTGCGTGGACGCGTGCTCTTTGAGGAGCTGGGTTTGCTGGTCAGGTTCGGCCTCCCATGGCTCTGCGGGTGGCTGGTGCCGGCACGGCTCTGGCAGGGCCGCGGCTCTCGGGGCATTGCCGTGCTGGGAGCCCCTTGCAGCAGCAGCTCTCCATGGCAGGAGTTTCCTTGCCCTGGCCATAAAGTATCAGCATCAAGTTACCTGCAGAAAACAGATGGCTCTGATGGGTTGGCGATGCGATTCCTGTGGTCGTGGGTATTTTAGTCCAGTTAAAGCCACTCAAAACTGCATTCCCCACGGATCTGGCTACGGCATCAGAAAGAGGAGCCGAGAGCGCCCTTGTAGGCAGTCTGCAGAGACGTTGGTGTCTTGTGCGAGTCTCCTGGGCTCGGAGATGTGTGTGTGGCACATCAGGTTATGGTCATGGTGCAGGGCAGTCTGTGATTTGGGGCGTCTATCTGCTTGTTCACCGCCATCGTCTGATTTCAAACTCAGCTATTCAGGAAGACTTAAACACCATTTTCCTCCTGTTTCTCACCAGAATCAAGAGCAGCTGAAGGACGATGACTCTGACCTCATTTTGAACGACGGGGACATCAGCCTGACCTACGGGGATTCCACCGTCAACACCGACAGTGTCGCGTCCAGCGGCACGTCGCGGCGGTTCGTGGGCAACAGCTCTGAAGACGCGCTCGATCGGGAGCTGGCTTTTGGGGACCATGAACTTGTAATCCGCGGAACGCGCCTGGTCCTTCCCATGGACGATTCAGAGCCACCGTCAAACGTCCTGGATAACGCAAGACATGGTCCGGCATAAGGTTGTTCGGTTTAATTGACAGTAATATTTGCATATATGATCAAGAATATGTACTACCTAAAGTCTAATGCATGTCTCAAAATGTCTAAGCTGTATAAATATTATTTATATGGTGTCAGAAGAATATAAATATTCTCTGCCAAGCACTTGTAAAGAACAAGCTGCAAATTTAAGTTAAAAACTGTGTTGACTGCACTGTGTAGGGTGGAACTGTTTTAGCGTAAGAGTCTTTTGCACACAGTGAGCTTCTTTAATGTGTGGTTTGATGAAGGGTTTAGTTCCCAGCAGGGTGAGTAAAGGAGCTGACTCCCTGTTCATCCTCTGAGCATAGGCGAGGAGGGTAGCGAGGTGCTGGCGAGCAGTGGAAATCACTTCCTATTCAGATGAGGGTTGATTTTTTTGTTTTAATTTTTTTTTTTTGTCTCTGATCTTTGGATTAGTCACATTTGAAATATCGGTGAAAAAAATCTGCCCACAGACCCTCTGGCCGGGCAGCGGCCGGTGAGAAGGATGCTGACTTTGTGGGAACCTGAGCTGGGACCTGGAGACTTTGTGCTTTTCAGTGACCCTCTGCCCAAGCCCTGCTTTAGTGGGCTAGCGGCAGGCACCGGCCAAAGCTGAGAGCAGGGGCTGCGGGTGCCTGGCTGCCCGGTGGGAGCAGGAGGGAGGGCTGGGTTGTGTCTGTGCTCATGTTTAGGAGAAGAAGGTGATCCCACAGGAGCTACACCAGGCGCGCACAGATTCTAGGGCTGAGTGCTTCTTTCAGTTGTGGATCAGCCGTCAAGTCCTCAACTGGCAACTAAATTTCATGTTTGGGAAGCGACCGTGTCTTTGTGCCAGCGAATCTCTTCTCCTGCAGTCACAGACGTAGCCAAGACGCGCAGAGGTACCGCGGCTGCGCGCGGGGCCGCGAGCCCGGTCAGCCTCGAACACCAACTTTACAGCTACAGATTGACACGGTACCTCCGGACCTCTCCAGAGGAGAGTTGTCCGTCCGTCCATCCTCCTGTATAGTCAAAAATCATTGCACTTTGTTTAATGACTCCTTAGCATGCTGTGTGTCTGTAATCTCCACCCCATCTCTCTCACGTCTCTTACCGTTTAATGAGAAAGGTTTGCGAGTTGATTTTTTTTTTTTTCAATTTTTATTTTCCAAGGAAGAGCACAGAACAATTTGCGATTTCACATTAGTGTTAAAGGATTTACTCTGTCATTATGGGAATGGCCAAAGGTGCAGTGAAATTGTTAACCCTGCCATCCTCCTTCTCCTGAAAAGGGGGAACGCAGAAATTTACTGTATGTAATTTTATTGTCTGTTTTAGCTGCAGTTTTGCTATAAAAACTTTTCAGGGTTGCCGGTGCACTAAAAGCCCATTCTGGAGGTAACCCTCTCCAGAGGGCTTAAGCAAAGGTGTTTTTAAAAAGAGAATATATGAAAAAGAGCCGGGTGAGTCTGAGCACTCACAGCTCCCATTAGCTTTCCTTGGAACAAGCTCGGCATCTCTCAGGGTCCGACCCTGAGACCCCAGAGCAGTTTCCCCACAGCTGTTTTCCCCAGCACCACCTGAGAGTTAGAGGAGACAGGAAATACTAAAATTTTGAGTATGTATATGTATAGTTGAGAAAAGAAATTTAAACTTTTTTTTTTTTTTTTTTCATTTTCTCAGGTCTAAGTAACATTGCCTTAAATTTATGGATGTGAAACGAATTATTTTGGCAGTTTATCCCCAAGAAAATGCTTTCTTTTTCCTTCTGAACAAAATGTATAAGTGTTGCCACAGGACTCCTCTAGAAGGGGGGTAACGCTCTGTATTTAGATAGGGCATCTTCCTGGCACCAGTCAATGGCAGTCTCACTGTTAATGTAGCTGTTGGGTTAGCGCTAGCCTCTTTGTTTCCTGCTATGCAGGAATTCCATAAAGTGTGCATTTTATATGATGTCTGTAACTTAACTTCATGGGTTTAAAAAAAACAAAAAAGGAAAAAAAAAAAAAGAAGTAGGTACCCGTTGACTTTAGGTTTACTGCATCACTTCTACATCCTGTTTTGTGTTTGTTTTGCCTTTTTGAAGAGGTATGATAAATAACTACCTCGTGTTTTTTCCTGTATGACCTGACTATGGATTCAATTTACAAAGCTGGCGTTGGTGCAGCTGGAGGCGCAGAACGGTTCCACTCCCCCGGGAAGCCCGTGGTCCCGTCGGCTGGCCCCGAGCCCCGGCGCAGCAGACGGGCAGCCCAGGGCTCCCTCCCAGGGGATCCCCAGCCGAGGGGTGAGTTTGCAGCCGAGCGCTGCGAGATGGCCGCAGCGTAACGTTTCACCATAGCCTTGGTAGCATTCCTCTCTTTCTCTGACCCTCCAGCTTCAATAATTTATCCACTCTCTTTAAGTCAGCACATGACCGTAAGCCTCAGCTTTTGACGCCGGTGACAGTTCAGTTAGTATGTTAAAGCAAAAAAAAAAAAGTTAAAAAATGATGATTTCATGGGTTACCTGTGAACCCTTACGATCCATGCATAATACAACCAGGACTGTTTTGAATAGTCTTGGTGAATGAATGAATCTAAGCTGAAACTCGGGAGTGGTTTAATAAATGACTCGGATTCATCCTCAGCTGATTATGCTCTTTGTCCTGCTGCTGCAGAGAATACGGGAGTGCCTGGTTTTCAGCGCAGAGCCCTGATGGCTTCCGTGCTGCTGCTGAAGTTGAGGGTACCTTGGAGAATCCGTCCCCGAGACCTTTTGCCAAATAGATAAGACAGTCCCGAGGAGGCAGTTTATAGCTCCCGCAGAGATTTAGAGGAGGTGCCCTTCTTCTGTAAATTGAATTTTCATGGTTTTTTGCACATGAAAAAGCATTGTAGGCGAAGTTATGATTTGTACTAATACTGTCGATTTGTGTGGTAATGGCATTAACTCCGTAGTTCTGGTGTTTGTGCAGCTGATCTGTGATAGCTGATGATCACTGTTGGACCTTCTGTTTACACTGACTAAATCCTTTACTGTTGCGTTGTACTGTGAAAGAAGGATTATGGGCCTATAAAAGATTTTTTTTTTTTTTTCTCTGGACTTGTGTGTACCATTTCATTAATTCACACGGAAATAAATCTGCAGCAAAGTGACGACGTGCCGCTTGACCTTCTCGGACGAGTTTGTTGTGGCCTGTGGCCAGCGGGTAAGGCAGCAGCCGCGGATGCAGGTGCCGAACCCCGCGGGCTGGCGGGCGGCCGGGCTGGGGTGCACGCTCCTGCCTTCGCCCCGGCTCCCGAGGCACAGCCCAGCCCTGAGGCCGTCCTCCCTCGCAGGAGCAGGCGCCGGGGAGCGGAGAGGCGCTGATGGCTGCTGAAGGGACTCTTCCACGGGCAGCAGAACGCAGCCGGGGTAGTGCTGCACTGGCATGTGCCCTGGGGCGGTGGGGGGACCTGTGGGAGAGCGTCGCGACGGGGTGCTTGCAAAATTGAGGAGCTTTCGTGGGCTTTTCTGTCCTGTGTTTTTGCTGAGTTTGCAGTTGGGCTCATGGCAGGTGACTCTGCCCTCCGTCTCCCGTCCATACCGTTTTTTTGGTGCTGTGCGCTGGCGGAGCAGCTGAAGAGGTTGTTCAAACGCTTTGCAATCCTTCGGTACAGAGGGCACCTCAGAAACTCCAGGAATCTTGTTTGGAGGGCTTTGATTCTCAAAGGACAACCTTCGTCTTTTGAATGGCATTAACATACGTTCTTCGTAGCTCTGTATGGCTGCAGGAGGATAGCCCCTAACACCTAGTTAAACACACTTCCCTCCCGTCCATAGCAGCGGCCAGCCGAGGGGACGTCAGTTCCAAAGGACCGCAGTCCTCGCATGGGGCAGCGAGTCCTGAGCTCTTGTGCTGGGCTTTGCCAAAGCCTTGGCTGCAGCTCGCAGAAGTGCCATGAGCCGCCAAGCGAGGAGGGCTTGTCCAGCATCCGGCCGCAAGTGGGTGGCCTGTGCTACTGGAAGTCACAGGAGCGGGACGGGAGACAACGGCGTTTATTTTCTTACTGTGAAATGATGCCAGTTCCACCGCGCGCTCTCACACCTCAAAATCCTGACAATCAGAATAAACACCGCTAATCCTGCTGCACGCACACCGCCCAGCCGGGCTTGGGTCGTACCCGGGCACTTAACTAAAACAAACAAGGAGAGAGTTCAGCAGTTGAACAAACGCCTTTTGGCAGCTCTTTACCCTTGCAAACCCTCAAAAGAAGCACAGCACACCACTTACAAATGAATTGTTTTATTGATATAAGGTATGACTTGGGCCCTTGGGCTCCCCATTGCTGAGCGCCGTCTCCATTGCCCAAAACGTAGCTGGGACAGGCGGGCGTGCATCCACCCCCCCGGCTGGGACGGGCTCGCTGTCAGGCATGTCGCTTCAGCCATGCAGAGAGGTTTTGGAGAGGTGCTGTTGAGAGGCGCTGGAAGAAGGGACGAGGCAGATCCCAGCACGGTCAGGGGAGGAGGACTTGCACTGCAGGTAGGTGCGTAGAGCCGCCACATGCTGAATAGTCCCTGTTTTATCAGCTCAGTTCAGTTTGAGCAGAATAGGGACAGCTGTCAGTTAAGCTGTTGTACCGCCTGGCCGTGTTCACGTGGGGCGCAGTAAAGCGCTGGGAAGTGGGCCAACGCCGGGTATCTACGGCCTCAAAAACTCACAGGGCTGTTTTTGGAGCAATCTTGTATTCTCATGCCCAAGGCACGGACAGTCCTGTGCGCTCGGCTCTTCATCTCAGTGGCATGCTGGAGAAGCCCTTACGTGAGGCAAAATAGAAAAACCAAACTTTTGAATCTTCTTTATCTCATCATGGCCTGCACAAGGAGTTCTTGTCCTTGCGGGGTCCTCTAGATGGCAATATTGGAAAGGACAGTAATTGTCCATCACTGACGTGTTCCTGCAGGTCCGGGCAGTGCAGAGGCCTGGAGCCCACCCCTGTTCCCAGAGACCCTCTCCATCCCCTGCCATGTTCACCATGCCCTATGCACCACATCCAGCTTGAGTGTTTATCTTTAATGGCCTCAAGTTGCATCAGCGGAGGTTCAGATTCGATATAAGGAAAAATTTCCTTACTGAAGGAGAGATTGGAACAGGCTGCCCAGGGAAGTGGTGGAGTCACCGTACCTGTAGGGGTTCAAAAAACGTGTATACATGGTTTAGCAGGCATGGTGGTGTTGGGTTGATGGTTGGACTTGATGATCTTAGAGGTCTTTTCCAACCTTAATGATTCTGTGATTCTACAGAAACAAGAAGAGACCCCATGGCGACACTGACTGTTGATACACCGCAAGCCCCTTTGCCGAAGCCACCACCTTCTCAGAGGAAGCGCTCAGCTTAGCGATGGCCTTGTTCTGCCTCTGCACAGAAGAAAGGGAGGAATTTGGTAACACAGCCTGGATCTGGCTGTCTCAGCAGGGTACCTGTGAGTAGGCATCAGCACCCAGGAGTCCGGAGATGGCTGAGGTGATTTTGTGCTCAGAGACTGTGCATCTACCTTGCATCTTGCTTCCCCCTTTGAAGCCAGCTGCTTCTTGGCATTTTTTTCCCCCTGTCAGGCTTTTAGAATCAGGAGTTTAATGCTAGCGGTCAGAAGCGGGTTGCAGGATCAGTTTTAACCCCTTGGAGAAGAGATGCAGCCCTTGCTGGAGCTGCTAGCAAGTGTCAGAGCTGGTTCAAACCCCCCCCACAGCATCTAGCCTGCAGGGGCACCTTCCTCCATGGAGATTCTCCCTCCAGGCTCCCCAGCTCTCACAGGCAGGACATCACCTGGGCTTTAAGCCGTTCCAGCACGAGAAGTTGCTGTCATCTGCAGCCAATTTGTGGCCACGATGGCTGTTTGCACTCTTGCACAAGGACATTTCTCTCTGCTTGGCTCCTGCTTGTCACAGCCTCAAAACAGTGTCCGTCACCAGATGTGGGGAGTGTTCTGGAGGAAATAGCTTGGCAAGGTAAGAGAGGAGGTGGGGATGGAAGTGCCTCCTGGATGCTAGTGGGCCCAAATATATTCTTATAATGCTAAATTGCAAAAAATCTTCTGGTCACATGTGTCTGTGGGTGGAGACTAATTGGAAGATGAGGCAAGTGGAGGGGAAATGAAGTGATGATGTCTCTGCTGACAATCGCAACAAGATCTGCCAAGCCGAGGAGAGAACCCAGAGGCTGTGGGAGTATTTGTGTACTCTCTGTGTCCACTGCAAACGTAGCAACACTGCCCAGCTCAAACACCACGTGTGCCCGCTGCTTTCCATCTCCTCTGCTCTCTGCTGAGCTGGGAGCGGTGTGGGTGGCAGCTGATATAAAGGCATTTACAACTCGCCTGGCGCCATCGACCGTGTTAATATCAGAAGCTGCTTTGCACCTTGCTGGTAGGAGCAGCACTGGGGACAGCCTTGCAACCCACTCGACCGTTATAATTCGGCGTAAAGGAGAGCAGCAGAGCAACGCGGAGGGTCTGATGTCCCCGAAGGCTCCTGGCCCTGGAACAGGCCCAGTAACAAGCGAGGCAAAGTCTTGGTGGGTTGGCTGCTGCAGAGGTGAGATGTCAGGGGTGAGGCTGTGACTGGAGAGCCAAAGCCGGGGAAAGCAGAGTTCAAGCCTGTCACCGCTTGACATTGCAGGATGGTACCAAAGGTGTGCAAAGGTCTGTCCTCAGAAGGGAGTTTGGGGACCAGGGGCTCTGGAGCGTGTTACTTTGGGACATGCAGCCCTCAAACAGCCCATCTTCATGCTTGTCCTTACTCCAGCCCTTACAGTCCATGCTTTGCACCTAGAGCCTGGGTCAGAGGCTACAACGTCCCTTAGTGACTGCAGGAGACTATGTAAGGTCCAGGACTCTGGGGTAGCAGAGCCTTGAATTTGTTGTCCGATATTTAGACATGCATATATACAAAAGGATTTGGTCTTTGTTGATTGGCCTTTCCTAGGAAATTCCACCAGCTGTCCTCCTCCGAGGGGTGCCAGCGATGCTCCAGCCCCAAGGAGTCCATATATGGTTGCAATCTCCTAACCCCGCGTGTTTCACAGAATAGTGTGGTCATAGCTACTTTTAAGGATATGTGTGAACATTGCTCCCTTTCCTGTATGCATAAACTCCCAGGAATGCGGACAAAGATAAAAAGTGTATAAGTTAAAGCTGTCAGCTTTACGCAGCGTGTCAGCTCTTCGACTCGCAGCAGCAGCAAGGTTAGTTATTCTAGCTGGCCCACACGGGCGCTGCGCTGAGCTGGGAAGGCACCACGGTGCACACGATGCTTTATGAATAGGAAAACGCCAACCGGCTGAGCATCAAAGCGTTTCGCAATGTAAATGTGCCTAGGCTGAGAGCAGCAGAAATGTGTTCCCTTGCCCCTCCTCCTCCCTCTCTAAGCACATGCTAACCTACAGCCAAGAGCTGCAACCCGGCTGCTGCCCCTGAGCCCTTTTTGTCTGTGAGGGACTCCTGTAGCCTGAGTTCTGCCTCACCCTTCTGCCAGGGACATCTTCCCATTCCTCCTCGCTCTGTGGCAGGGTGTCCACAGCGCGTGGTGAGCTCCTGCTCTGTTCGTTCTCCAAAGACAGCAAGAGGAGCTATTGTCCCCTTCCGTATTGGTAGCAGCAAATGTCTTGCAACCCACGGACCTCCTCCTCCTCTTCCCCATGCTAGCTGCGGCCCCTTTGCCTGATTCAGGATGGGCTAATCAGAGAAAATCAGAGGGGGGGCCACAGTAGGCATGTTATGAACCTGCATCCCATCTGCAGCATCTCCCTTGCCTCTCCCATGGCACTGGCCTGTACCAAAACGCACCTTTTCTGCTTGGTATCTCCAAGGCCATAACCTTAAAGACAGCTGAGGGCAGTACATCTCCCACATCCCTGCAGCACCCTCGTTCTCTGCAGCGCCTTCAAGTATCTCCTCTGCACCCTTTGATGATGGATGGCTAAATCTGCTCCTCGGTGATATGGCTCCCTCCTAACATTCCCAGAGGTACAAGACGAAGGAGAACAACAGATGCAGCACGGCTTGCTTTTTCCCTTTTCCCAGGCAGTTAATATTAATCACTGGTGCTTTTGGATATGCTGTGTGAATTCTCCCAGCCTCTGAAGCTTTTGAGCTCTGTAATAAGAGAGAATTGGAAATGCCTCTGAATCTCAGTGACAGAAGGGCCAGATTTTATGCAAACTTCTTCTCCAGATACTCTGCCGAACTTTTTAGCTTCAGAATAGACACGAACATCCTAAAGCTGTTTAGCTGAGTTACGGCTGGTTGAGTGGTCCGAGCTTACTATTTGCACTGGTGTCCATTTCTCAAAGTGCGAAATCAAGGATTCTGCTGACGAGGCAGGTCAAGTGATACAATGCTGCAAACACACCAGGCATGTCCAGATCATGTTTTCCACCTTGGGACTTCAGAGCTGTGTCTGCTGCTCACATGACAGTGGCCAAACTTTTGCAAAAGGCAAAAGAATTTCCCTTGTGACTTCGTTTCTGCTCTGCATGGGCTGGTTCAAAAGCTGGAGCTTTGTTGCGGAGATATTTGCTGTCGATAAAATGCCTTAGCTCCGGGACAGATGCCTTAAAGGGCTGAGTTCTATTGTCCCGCTAGAGAGAAGCCAGCGCCCTTGGCACAGTTACACGCCCAAACTCAGCTCCCATCAGCAACTTGTTGCTTCAGCTGGAATCTGTCCGTGCTCCGATGACAGAGCAGATAATAGACTGATGGCACTCGTGACAAGGGTGTAGGGGTTGAGTAAAAAATTCCCTGGAACAAATAGATCACCCTGTCTTTACAAATATTTAATCTGAACTTCCATACCCAGCACTGAGCCTCAGCAATGCTTACAAGACTGGATTTTATTGCCCTAAGAAAGGAGGAGAGCCCAGCCAGGGGTCAGGCCCGTGCCCAGCCGGCATCGGAGCAGCTGTGTTCGCAGCAGCAGCACGGAGCTGGCTGGGCTGCAAGGCTCCGCTGATCTGGGGACTGGCGGGGCAAATCTAACGCTGCAGATACACCGGGCTTGGAGAAGGATGCATTGGCACCCTTGAGCTGGGAAGAGGACCATCCGCTGGCTTCTTGGGAGTGGATCCGACCCGGGACACTGAGAAGCTGGGGATTATGGTCCATCTGAAAGTCCTGGACCACAACAAGTGGGACAGTTAATACCTGGACTTCTGCGGCTGGCCGTGCTCCTGATGCAGCAGAATGAGTAAAGCCGAGGCGCAGCGTGTAAATATTTATAGCCCAGTTACCAGGTTTCATGTTTGGCCAGTCCCTCTTGGCTCCTACCGCTTGATGTTTGTGGCTCTGAGTTGCCAAGGACACTTGCGGCGTTGCTCAAGGGGCAGAAATCTCTCTGAAGGGAGCCAGGGGCATCACTGGGGCACTTCTCCTAGGTGGTGGGGCCAGCCTGGCAACATCCAGGGCACCGGCCGAATCATTTCCGCAGCGAGACTTGGCTCTGGCTGCGGTGCCACACCACAGAGGCACCCCCTGCACCCACCCAGCACCTGCATCCCAGCCTGCAGCTTTGGGGAGGGGGACACAAGGCACTGAGGAGCCCTCAAAAGTCGGTCTGGCAGGGTTTTTCACTGACCAGCCTGGGTGTGCATGAGGGAGGCGGGGAGTGAACGCGCGGTGCCCAGAGCCCTTTTCCTCTCGGGGGCCAGCTCCGTCACCCCTCGCTGTAGGGTGTTGCTGTGCTGAGAGAAGGCTCCTTCACCAAAATCTAAACAACTTCTGCATAACTCTCATGTTCTGCCTCAGATCCAGGGTCTCTAATGCCAAAGATTTCTCCCTGCTGGTGGTTCAGTTCATTCTTCTGTTCCCAACTCTTGCTTGAGCTGCTGAGGGAAAAAAATCACAGTCTGTTTTTACTGAAGATATTTATTTCAGTTTGGAAGTGGAAGGAAGACAGCTTCTCTATATCCATGTATATATCTGAGATCTTTCTCTTGGGTCTCTTTCAGCTTTGACTTCAAACCATCTTTAAATTTCTTTTCTTCAGCAGAAATCAGCACAGAAGTGAGCTCTCTCATTTTCGCATAAGAAATGAATCCCAGAAAACAGGGTTTAAATCAAAGCAAATACACCCATGCTCCCTTTGCGCTGGCTGAACTAAATCAGTTGGCAATGCCTTCTGAACTGGAAGGACGGCAAAAGTCCAGCACAGATAAATCTCCTTCAGAGAGGGGTATCATGTCTAAAATCTTTTGGTAAAGAGAGCTGCCTGACAGCTATTTACTGCGGCTCCTTCAGCACACTGAGCTCAGGAAATTGCATTCATAATTTCCTTAGTGCCAAACGGTTTGTAATTTTCCCATGACTATTCCTTTTTTTTTGTTGTTTGTGAGACAGTTTTTGAAAAGCATACACAGATTTACTTTTTGCCTAACTATGAAGTTAACATGAAGCATATACTTTAAGGTGACACCATTCACTCAATTTGTTTGACATAGGGAATAAAAAAATTGTTTGGCATAGGGAATAAAACTCCCCAACCTTGTTTGTGACTAAGCCTTCCATAAATAACCTTATAAGTTTAATATAATCTTTTTTATCTAAGGGAAAATTGATCTGACAGAGAAAGTTAAAATGATCGTGCAGCCAATGCTGTCGGACAACAGGAACAAGCAGAAAATGCAGAAAGGTGTGACCTGGCTTCTCTGCGTTCTCATCAGCGTAGGTCTGAGTAGTAAGTATGATTCCCAGCACATTTATATGCAAAAAAAGGACTTGACTCTGATTTAGCCAGAGGCACTTGGGTCTGATGAGCTGGATCTGTGGCCTGATCACAGCTGTGTCCTTGGACAAACTGCTTCATTCTCCACTTTGCCCTTGGTGTAGCTGTGGGCACCATGTGGGTCGTTCAGCTTGGTACCTTGGAGCACACCAAATTTAAGCCTCAGCATAGCTCCAGATGCCAGTAAGTATCTTACTAAATAAGGCTTTCACCAGCATTAATTGTGAGTCACACAAAATTACTATGCAAAGAGCCAGCAGAACGTTAATTAAGACTCCTTAGATCCAGGCTTTTTTTTTGGACTCGATGATCTTAGAGGTCTTTTCCAACCTTAACAATTCTACGATTCAGAGAGCTGTGGAGACGCTGACAGCGGGCAGCGGAGGGGCTGGGGTGCGACTCGCATCCCGTCCCACCTCTGAGCAGGGCGGGCTGGAAGAGGCTGTGGCAGCACAGGAGGTCTGTGGCGATGCCTTGCAGTGATGCCATGTCTCCAGCTCTTCTTTTTGAACCTGAATCTTCTCCACAGGGTGCTTTTATGTCTGACAGCTCGTCCTCTTTCTACCTGTCTGTTGTCTTTACAAAGCCTGCATTTTAAACAGAAGACGAGCAGCTCACAGTCTTTGATAACACACCTCCCTAGGAAGCATGTGGGAAAGGAAAAGTGATATTATGTCTTTTTAAGCACATGGGAACCCAAGGCACAGCGAGACAAGGTGAACCCCTCCAGCCTGGTGATGTAGACAGGGCAAAGGCAGCCCCAAACTAGCTAAGCAAGGGGCTGCAGGCACTGAATGCAAACGCTCCTTTCTGGAGCGTGTCCATAGCACAGCCGGTAGCCGCGGAGCCAGGCAGGTAGCGCCTGAGGGACGGATGTTATACAACTCCGCCAAAGTCAAGCAAGAAGTTTGTACCGGGATGAGGAATTTAATTTTGGTCCCCTGAGCTGTAGGCAAATGCTCTAAGTCCCAGGTCATGCTGTGCCTATCGCTTCTCGTGTTCATTGCAATCAACTAATCCAGTTGTGTGTGTTTCTTCATGGTCCTCAGCTTTCTAATTGATTGGATTTTAGCTGCAGACTCAAGCAAAATGAAATTTGTCAGGCTTCGAAAAATCTCCTCTGCTATTAAAACACTTATTTTACTTATGCTAGCCTGTGGGTACCTTGAATTAATTTTTATCCAAGACTAAAATCTAAAGCTGAAATTAATAGAGGAGCCTAATTTCGCTCTGATGCCTGGAAGCCATCTTTTCAAATCTGGAACATGAAACCTCTGGTGAGCCTGACACCAAGGAAAAACACCACTGTTAAGGTAATTATGTACAGTAAGATAAAGATAAACATGTTTTAGGTGTGCATAACACAGACCATCACCAATCCCTTTGCTCTGTGAAAAGTAAAAGCTTGTATTAAAGTGCTATCACTTTACCTCATTGCTATTAGAATCCTTTTTTTTTGTTAAGTCTCTCTGGATATGTATCCACCCAGTAACTGATAACTGATAAAGACCAAGCTGACCAACAGAGCCAAACCTTGTCTCGAATTTTATCTGTTTTGCTTATGCAAATACTCAAATATTTGTTGGATTTCTGTTCTTGTTGAACGGCTGGCCAAGGTGTTTGCCGGAAGGGCCAAAGTCTGGAAACGTTTAAGCAAACTGTGACCCAGCAGCTGCTGAAGTCAATGGAAACTTACTTGACTTCAGCAGACAGTGGCTGAAAAATTTTAGTCATAGCGATAGTTCTGCAGGAGCAAGGTTGGTTGTTTGCCCAGACTATTCCCCATGCTTCAGTTTGTGGGCTCTGCTCAGGATTAGCCAGGGTTTACGCAAACCGTGAGACCAGGCGAGGCTGGCGGGTGAGGACGGAGGGGCAGAGGTGTGCACGCTTGTGGGGTAGTGTGTCCCACGGGTGCGTGCCCAGGCGGAGCGATGCCCGTGGCCGCAAGACGCCGGCTGCTCCCGCATCCCTGCCTGTGATCCAGCAGGCAGCAGGAACGACACCGGGACCCAGCGCATGAATGTGGATGGAAATACTGAGGTTCAAATGATCGTGGAGCAGAAAACCTCAAGCCCTACTCTTGGCAGAAAACCTGGCGTGTTTGACTAACCCCCTGCAGGCTGCAGATAGATAGCTGTGACAGCTGCCAACATTCCCTGAAAACTTACATTGTTGCTGGAAAGACGGTTGGAAACCTTCGTTTCTGTTGCCTGTTCAAAACGTAGCCACGCCAGGGCTGGAGAGTCAACAGATGGGTCCATTTTTGCAGGGCCCTGGTACATCATCTTTTATAAATGGGAGTCACCTTTGTAATTTTCCATGCACGAGAGGAGCAACTTGTACCGGGAGAAGCATTTTGGCCTCTGCCAAAGGACGCCAAGCGGGCTGACACGGCTGCTCCTCTTAATCTGATAGCTGAGCCATCCCTGCAGTTGCTTTTTAAAGGTGGGAACAATCTCCAGCTAGATCCTCTCTCCATGTGCACATTCTGGTGTCACTCAGGAAAATCTGAGTAGCGGCGATGCTTTGAATAACGAAGTTGCTGTAATTACTCCCAGGCTCATCTGATAGTGGTCTTTCAGCAGGTGATTGCCCAGTTTTTAAAACCCTCTTTTGATCCCGTTGATCCAGGTTTGCTGATGGTATTGTAGGGCTATGATGCAGATGTATTTTGACACTAAATGGTGGCAAGCTGAGTAGTTTTATGCATGTCCCCAGTACAACCACAACCCTTTTCTTTGTGTTCTTCTGTTTTACTCACTAAATCCGGAGCTTCCTACTTCATCCTTTGCTGGTTTGCACAGCCGCTGGTGAAGACAAATCCACTGATGCCCCTCAGCAGCCATTGAAGCCCTCACTCCCATGCACGGGTGTGATTTCCAAACCACCCCAACAGGAAGAATTACAGCAGATGTGAAGACGGAGAGCTGACTGACGCCTGCTTTTTGCAGAGGTGCAGCAGCAACTTGGAAAGCAGCACGTTATGTGTTTAAACTCCGTGGAAAAAGAGTTTACATCACTGATGTTTTAACCACACCGTTATAAAAACCCTCACAGCCCCACCCTTACTCACTCCCCAAGAGGAATGACTCTCAAATGTTTCAACCTTTCCATTACTTCACCTGCCTGGAGACTTTTTGCTAATGGCCTGCTAGGTAATTAGCCAGTCGGTCACAGGTGAGCCCCAGCTGCCTGCAGGGCGGGGGTTCAGTTTGGCCACGAGTTATCCCCCACGGCAACAGAACGGTGGGGTGATTTGGAGACTGCTCTGTCTCTTTCCTTGTTTTTCTTTTTTTCCCCACTCCTCCTTTTCTCTTGGATATCTTGAAATGCCTCACTGCAGGGTGCCGTGTCTCTGTGCATCTGGGGCTACAGCCTTTGGAGAAGCTGGAGGACATCTTGAGGAGCGAGCCATCACTAGTGCCTTGAGGGAGCAGCTTTCCAACATGAGTCTTCTCTTTTCAGCTTTTGTCCAGGAGCCCTGTGTGGGTTACAGGTGCTTTATATGCCAGCGGGAAAACAACCAGCCCAAAACAGGGCATGGGTCTGGAGTATGGGGCCATGGACAGCCAAACAGCACAGAACCAGCATGGGAGCACCTAGCCTGTGTGGCTGCCTCTGCCAGGAGGTTTCCCACTCTTGGAGGCTAGTGTGAGGAGGTGGTTGTGTTTATACAGACAAAGTCTGTAAATCAGGCAAATAACAGGGCAGTGACCCAGGGGAGCCAGTGTGGATGAGGAGGTGAGAGGGTTTGTGATGGCACCTTGTCCCCAAAATGGCTGCTTCCCTCAGGCTGCAATGTTGGAAGGAAAAAAGAGCCCTTCTGGCTGTTTTGGACAAAGGGGTAGTGTTGCTTGTGAGAAAGGAGGTCTATCTGGAGAGGGTTAATGAAGGGGAGTGGTGATTGTCCTCACCTGGGGCTGAGGAGGGAGTGGGGGCAGCTGAGGGGAAGTAAGGGCTGAGTGGGGAAGGAAGGGCTGAGGCACCAGCCCTGCATGCTGGGAGAAGAGAGTGTGAGGGTTCTGAAGGGCTTGTGTGGTGAGGTCATCCCTGTTGGTCTGGAGAGCTGCTGTGGTGTCCCAGAGAGGACAGGTGAGTGGGACAGCCATGTCCCCTTGCATGGGGTGGTTAATGCTGCTGTTGGGTCCTGGCCTGGGGACACCATGTGTGGGGTATGTCACCCCCAGTCCCAGCCTGGCACATGGGAACCAGGAGGACAGCCAAGCCCGCCCAAGGGGTTTGTGAACGTCATTCTGCGTGGATTCACCCCAAAACGCACGTGGCTTCCTTCCACAGAGTATTGACTTGCAAAATGGGACCCACTGCTTGGAAGACTTTCCTCCCTTTTGTGGCTGCAGAGAGGTTTAATGAAATCAGCATGGAGACCCAAAGGATGATGCAAAGCACATCTCTTTTTCACCAGTGTGGACGAGCCCAGGATCTGAGGTGAGCCCATTGCTTTGGGGTAGCGTCCTACTCCACGGGATTTCTTGCAGAGCGCTTGGCTGTAGAGCAGCCTCCCTGCACAGCTCTACAAGCTCCACCATGTCCAAATAAAGTTCCCTAGCAGTTGGATTTGAGTGAGTAATTCAACGGACTCAGTTTTTAAGTGCTTCTGCTCATAGTTCATTTTGTTTGGATAACTAGTCAAGGATACATTGGAGCATTGGAGTCCTTTAACTTCTCGTGCTTGCCAAAAATCAATGCCCCTGGTAACCGATTATATTCCATAGCAAGCAATGGTGATAGCAAAGGGTTGACTCAGAGTTGTCTCAATCCTTTGAAATGAGTTGTGTTGTTCTTGCAGTTTGTTCTTGTTTAATCCAGTGTTTTGGCAGATATTTTTATAGTGGTATATTGTATCTGTAACATGGCAATGCCCGAGTGCCTTTTCCTCGACTCTAGTTGCGTGCCGTCCTTGCTCTCTAAATCATCTTCTGTTCTTTTCCAAACAGAATAAAGCTGCTGTTGTGATATGCGCGAGGTTAAGACTGCTTAAATTCTTCTCTGTCAGGTATACTGGTCATTTTAAGTCTGCAGATCTAGAGTTTGATGCTGCAAACCCTCACTTGCTGTCAGGAGCAGCAGTATTGAAGGTGGGGTAGAGCAGTTGCTCTGTGCCATCTGCCTTTGCAGACCTTTATTCTGCTGCTTTTTTTCTGGATGAGACACTGTGCCCTTGGGGCCAGCCGGGGAGGCCAAAAGGGATCTGGAGGATGCAGCAAGCGTAGGATCAGGCCTAGAGCTGTAATCCAATGAGAGCAGCGAGCTACTGTAATAGCAGCTTGCTCTACTGTAATCAGCGAGAGGGACATTAAACAGATCGATTTGTTATTTTGCTGCTGCTCTATTAGGCCAACAGCCATATTGCCTTAGAGTTGCTTTTGATGGCAGCTGGTGTTTGGGATTTGACAGTGAAATCTCATGTTTGTGCTGTGTGTAGAAGGCATCTACTGTTTTAAATAAGAGGTCGAGGATCCTGATAGCAGACTGATGATGTTCCCTGCAGATATGGGACGCTTGTTACGCTGCTGGTGGGCTGCAGGTACCTGTTGACAGACTTGTTTGCTTACTAGCATACTTGTGCTCCTCCAGGACTCATAACGTCGTTGTGGTCTTCCAAGATGCATCTGCCGAGATGCAGGGTCAGTCACAATTACCCCTGCGGAGGCAGTGGCCAGTCTCTGGAGAAGGGGCATTAATTAAGCTTCTCTGGTACAGGTGCTCCTGGAGCAGGGTCCTTTCTACTCTTATGTCCTCCTACCTCTGCTTATGGCCAGAAGCAGGAAGGCTCCTTTCTTTGCAAGAAGAAACCCTGCAGGAGTTGGCTGCAGAGTAACTTCTCCCTGACATTTTCCTACAGCTGTGCAACATCTGGATTTTCTTTATATCCCCACGTTCTACAGCTCCGGTTTCTCCTGGAGATTTTGGCTTGATCTACCTAATAGGGAATGTTCTGTCTGAATGTCCCATCCTTGAGGGGTCTTAGTCTCTGCGATTTCTCATGAGTCCCAGAGCTCTGCAGCTGCAATCATGTAAGCAACATCATACCTCAGGGGCAGGGGGCTTTCGCTAATGTGCTTGTTGGTCTGATGGTTGGTTACAGACAGCCACTAGAGAAAAGCTGTTGCTGATTGTAAATAAGTTTTATGCTTGTTGGGAGAGCCGTTGGAAAAACGAGCTAGAAATGGGTATTTGGATTCTTTTGAAAATCAAATGTAAACTTCAGTCCGTAATGATAAATAACGTTGAAGGTTCACATCTGTATTTTATGCACGCCTGAAGTTGCTCTTGGCAAGCGGTGACAGTCTGAGCCTTGAACCTCAGAGCAACCCAATGTCCTCGTCCCTGCTAGGAACATTGTTAGTATGGATGATGCGGTGTTGGAAGAATCTGTGGGACTTACCTGTTGAAAGAAGAGACACACAGAAATACAAACGCTTTTGTAAAGAGCGTGTGTTTGCTCTTATGCAATGCTTGTTTCATTTTACCAAACAAACAGGAATTCCTTGGCCCGAGTATAACGATCTGCTTTTCAGGGATACCGGTGGGGTGTCCGGCATACCCACCAGGATGCCCAGCCTCCCCTGCCGTTAGCCAGCAGCGCTGTGCCTCTCCAAGGCACCACAAAAGCTTATTGGTAGGGCAAGAGCTCCAATCCAAGCACCTCCTGTTAAAAAACAAACTAACGTACTTGCTGGACTATGTATCCAACAGCAGAAGCATGCAGGAAAGTAAGACAAACTTGGAGGACATAAGAGCAGGGCAAAAAAAAGGGGGTAAGGGATGGGGAAAGGAGTGGGAAAAGAAAACAGAAGTGAGTGTTGTTGGATTTGTCTGGTGCGGTGCAGCAGTAACAGCCAGATTTATTTAAAAATAGGAACAACTTGCTACCTGATAGTACTTTTTCTCATGTCTGCTTTGAAGAAAATACTCCTCTTTCAGCATCATTTTTGCTGTGCTTTCTTCAGCTGGGTTCCTTCCCTCCCTGCAGGCTGCTGACTTGAAACGCATCCCTGCTGTTTATTTTCTGTCCTGGAAACTCTGTCTGTGAACCTGAAGGTGACACATACTGTAACGGAGCTGCCAGCAAAAGCTGTAGCTTTGGGAGAGGGTCTCTTGGACAGGATGGAAGGCTGGTGACAAATCTGCCTGTAAATGAAGCTGTTGTGTGGCATTTTCCTTGTGTGAAACAGCCTGGGAGCGCGACTCCTAGCACTTTGGGGTAGCAGGGCTTTGCCCGGCTTGGTGAGTCCCGTGGGTCCCAGTAACAGTCCTGTGGGTCCCAGTAACAGTCCCGTGCTGCTGTGGGGAAGCAGGGAACGGCTATGCTGGCAAAGTGCCGTCGCTGGTTGGGTTTCCCCCCCTGGACTGTGCCGGGGCCCTGGGAGGAGCAGGCTGTTCCCCCCTTCCAGCTGCTCCCCGGGCAGGCACGGTGCTATTGGCTGGACTAATATATTTTTTTTGTTGTTGCAACGCGCCTCCCTGCTATAAGTGGCAAAGTAGCTGCTGTCCCGCACAGCCGCACGCAGCGTCCAGTCCATCCCTTCCCTCCTCCGGGCAGCGGCCGCTTCGCAGGCTCCCAGGCTCTCCGGCAGCCAGTAAGCTCATGCCTATGTCTCTCTGCCTCTCGAGCATCATCTCGCTGAGCAGGGCAGGGAGCCTTTCGGCATCCCACGCTTCACAGATCTTTGGATTTTGGGGCTTGTTCTGGGTCTTTTCACTGCCTTGTGCCTGCTCTGCTGGGGAAGGGTTTGGGAGAGCAGGGCTGGGGGAAACGGGAAGTCTGTGGATGTATAACATACTTTTAAAACACTCTTTCTAGCAAGCAGTTTCTCCATGGATCACTGAGTTAACCTCAGAAACTGCCCCTGTTTTATGCAGTGTTTTGGGGGTGGGATTTATCTAAATTCTTGCTTCTGATTTCTCTTGCATCCTCTTTTTCTGATACACCTATTCCCTCCTGGAAGGTGGTGGCTTTGAAAGTACAGGCAGCCACTGGGTTATAAATACAGCTTTTCTCTTTGCTTCCCAGCCTCGTGGGTGTTTGGGGAGTGTTAGCAGTGGTATGGAGCTGTGTAAGGGCTGTCAGCTGGGTGTTTTCCTAGGCAGGTGGTCAGATGTGCCTGCCTGAAGCTTTTAATGACAGCTGGGGAGGAAACAGCCAAAGCAGTGGCTGTTCTTTGGGCTCTCAGGTGATGTGATGCTCTGGTAAAGTGAGGACTGATACCCTCCGAGTCATGGGAGCAGCCTGGCAGTAGCAGAATTGGGCAACATGGAAATGCAAGCTTTTACTTCCTAATTATGACATCTTTCTTTCTATGTTATGGAATATCAGGCAATTGCAGAGTTTCTGACAAGCCACACTTGCAGCGGTCCCCATGTGAATGCAAACACCTTTATCTTTATACAAATACTGCACCTCTGTCTCTATCCAGATTTGTGGAATTACTTGCACAAGTGAAACTATTTGTCTGTGTGTTTGCAAGACGGGTGTTTCTGTCATTAGTCTTTTCTTTAGCAACCAGGCAAAAGATGAGTGTGTGTGATGCTGGTCCAGTTTGGATTGTGTAAGCAGGAGCCAGTCTGCCGTTTAGAAATGGATGTGGCTGCTTTTTAATTCACTGAACCATAGCACATGGAAGGGGGGGGAAAAATGATTAAAACAATCCTCCCACCAGTTAGTCTGTTACCTTGTTGTGAGAGGAAGGGTGTTTTTTAGAAACAACAACAACAAAACTTCCGAAAGGAAACTGATTAAATTCTTAAGCCAGGATGTACAAAGCAAATAGCTGATCAAGCAACCAAATATGGCTTTAAAATGTAATCTTTCTTTTTTAATGATAAAAGCACCCACACACTTCACTTCAGTGACAACATCCTCTTCTCTTCCCCTCCCCCCAGTACAGCGTTTTTTGAGTACAACCCAGTTCTTAATTTTTCCTTAAAGAGCAAAGCATATAAAAAAATCATTCTTGACTAATACCTGCTAGAAAAATGTGAGTTAGGTGTTTTGGAGCTAATACCACAAATGCAAAAAAACCCCCACCAACCACCAAAGAAACCCAAGAGCTCAGTGCAAAAGAAAGTTCATTGCTCAGATTTTGGACTGCGGCTCTAAGGAATCGGTTCAGGGCTGGGGTTTGACAGCTGGTGTCTGACTTGTGCTGCTCCTGGGGAGTTTTGGCTGCGGGGGGTCTGTAGGACTGGGCTCTCAGTGTTTCTAACTGGAGAAGTCATTCCCTGCTGTGAACGATGGCCTGCCTCCATGTATGCTGGTGTGATTCTCTGCCTGGTGTAAATAATGGCTGCTGTTCAAAAGGAGACAATGTTTAGGGTACTCAAACACTTGAGAATAAACACTCTCCAGCCCATCTTGGCTGGCCTGTTTTTCGGAAGCAGCCTTTCCATCGAACTGTACCAGGAATGGAAAATCCAGACGTATGGTACGAAGCAGCTGGTGGGAGCCCTGTCAGGTCCCTGTTCGCATCCACGAATAGGGGAACGATGCTGTAAGATGCGCTTTATCTCCGATCTAAGCCCCCATCCTGTGGATATGATGTACAGTCCACACCCCTTGCACTAGGATACTACAAAAGCTTTATCTAACTGCCTTCCTCGCCCCCAAGAAGCAATTCACTTCCTCTTGTGTAATACCTAGAATTATGTAATTCCCAAGAAACATTCAAGGCCAGGTTGGACAGGGGTCTGAGCAACCTGGTCTAGTTAAAGATGTCCCTGCTCACTGCAGGGGGGTTGGGCTAGATGACCTCTAAATGTGCCTTCCAACCCAAAGCAGTCTATGATTTGATGACTCTATGTGAAAAGAGGGTAGTTCTGTGTTATAGGATATCCCATGGCCCTTTCTGTACTTCGTGCATGTTGGGGGATATTTGTGCTCCTTTGGTGTGTTCCGGGTACCACAGCTGTCGTCACACTCCCACCTTCATCTTGGAAGCACGTACTCCCTGTCAGTACGTACAGCTCCTAGCACTGGGTGGGGGCTGGGCCATGGCTGAAACTTCCAGTGCTTCAATGGAGAAAACTAATGATGGGAGCCAGGAATAATATTGTCCCCTCAGCAGGAGACTGTGTGAATGATGTCCTTTTAAGTTTTCTTCCCCCTCCAGGGGATGCACTGGGGGGATTTATGTGTCAATTCCTTAAAGAACCTTGGAAAATTCCCCTTTGCTGATGAGCCGATCCAGTCCAGCCTATGTTTAGCACTTTCCCTTTTCGTGCTGCTCAGACCTGCAGTCCCAGTGGCATTAAATGCAGCGAGGTAACCCTCGCCACCAGCAGCGCGCAGTTTGCTCAGGCTTTGGGAATGCCCCTAAATCGGAGCAGCTTCCTGGAGAGCAATGGGCAAGTTCTGGCTGGCTGCTGCCAGGCTTCCTCGGGGGTCACGCTGAGATGCCAGTGTCACCTGGGGAGGGCTGAGCCGTGCAGCCGGTGTCCCCCACTCGCCCTCGTGGTCCCCAGCCATAGTCACCTTGAGCTCTGCGTGTAGGAGGGCAAGGGTAGCAAAGCTGAGGTTTCAGAGGCGCTTCTGTAAATCTAGCTGTGTGGAAACACTTTTTCTTGAAAAGGTAATGGAAATAATGTCTATACAATAAACCTCCTCAGACCTGACCTGTGATTTTATAATAAAAAGTGCATTGTAAGTCAAGATACTTCATCTTGATTCATTGGGATCTCTCTCTTTTTTTTTTTCCCTCCATTTCTCTATTTCAGGGGATGCAGACAGGGAGAGTAACAAAGCAGAAATGTCTGAGATCAGTCGTTTCACGCCTGATTTTTGCAGAGGGAGTGTGGGAGGAAGAAAGGCACCTCATGTTTCATTTAGATACCCTGATTTGGAGATGAATTTTAAGCAGATGGCTCTTGAGACACTAGGACTCCGAAGGATTAAATGCTATTTAAATAAATGCATGCTTCCACTCATGCAGCATGGTTTTAGAAGGACTGTGCTATATATTCTGGCTTCAGTTCTTTTGTCGCTGGATCCAGTAAAAGCCCTGTTTGCAACCACTTGGCCAGGTGTAAGAGCAAAGGCACTGGGACTTCCCTGCGGTTTAGAGACTGGATATAGCCCAGTGTGTTTCAACTCCCTTCTGTGCTTTGGCTGGGGCTTTTTGTATGTGGGCAGCCCAGACCCAGCTCTGGGGATATCACCCCAGCTGGCTTCTGTGGGAATGAATCGGAGCCGAGAGGCTGAGGCTGGTCTGTGATGAGCGTTTTTCCCTGCTAACCCTCCGCCCATGTCCAAAGGGAGCCTGCAGGTTGAACAAAAGTACTGCAGACACTTGGGTTCTGAAACGATGTCTGAACTGGTGGAATGAAGTCCCCTAAAGAAGGATTATGAGATGCTCAGTGCGAGGAATTAGTCCTGCAGTGTCTCGAGGCAGTCACAAAGTTGGGCTAAAATGAGGTCTATGTGCTGGGAGGGAGCCCGTGGGTGGATGCTGCTGAGCCTGGGCGCTGCAGAGCTCCGCAAAGCAGGCACAGTGTGGCAGGAAAAGACAATAGTGTCCCAGCTGCTCACCCTCAGTCCCAGGGGATGCAGTGCTGTGCCTACCACAGGCTCGCTCTCCCTAGACCCCTAGCCAAAGATCTCCTACCAGAGGTTGATTCATTTTGCTGCTCGAAGTATTTCCCACAAAGGCTTTTCTCTGCCCCAAGCTGGTATGTGGAAAGCCACAAAAAAGCCTTCTTGGTGGGGCAGTGTTCACCCTCACTGCGTGTTCCTGTAGCATGTGCTGAAGCAGGATTTGGCCCTTGATGCTTTCGGAGTGATTCAGGCGCATGTGGTGCCAAGAACGCTGCGAGAGCCAATTCCTGCTGTCGGAGCAAGAGAGAGTGATGTTTTCTGGGGGATGGATGGATACTCATGTCCTTCTCCAGCTTTTTAATCTCCCTCTGAAGAGATGGCAAGTATGGTTTGTGTCCTATGTCAGGGCAAGGCTAAAATGACATTTAGGGCTTTGGAGCTATTTGAAAACAGGGAAGGATTGCATTATAGCCACGCTGGAATGGGATAGGCAGGGTTCTGAGGAAGCACTGTTTCCAAAAAGGCCAAATTATAGAGTGCTGTTGAAAAGGTTGGAGACCCAGGACAGGGCTCCCGACAGTGACAGAGCTGCAGCCAGTGTGGAAGGGCTGCTATTTTGCTGTGCGCCTGACTGGAAACTTTAAAGCAGAATTACAATTTTGGTTTGGATGCTGTTACAGAATTGCATTGTTTTTTGTAAATAGGAAATTCAAAACCTCTTGACCTCAGATTGGTGTTTTAAGAAGACCCACTCATTCCACAGATGTGCCTGATCTTTTTTTGTTCCTTGAGCTGACCCTAGTGACTGGTGTAATTTGGGATGCACCTCTCCCCCTCCTGCTTGGCAGAGCCAATGCGTAGGCGGTCAATAGTTGTTAACTGTCAGGGATTAAAAATGGTGTGGCACAGCTGCGTTTGTCGTCCATTGGGATCGAATGCAGAATCCTAGTTCTCACCCAGACCTCTAATGAATAACAGGAAAAAACTATTCCTGCTGGGAACAAGCACTGCTGGGTGGCTTTTCGGCTTCCTTGATTCTAATATCTTTCAACCCCTGGAAAGGGGAAACCAGAGAAGAAAAAAAAGCTTTCCCACCTGGAAACTCCTCCCACTTGCCTTCAAGACATCACAGACCTTCATGCTTTGTGATGCTTTGAGACACATGGGGAGCTTCAAATCAGATGATGGCTGGTTCCAGTGGCGTCTGTCTCCTGAAATGATGGGTTTACGAGACCACTGTTAACAACCAATTGCGTGTGCTAGATATGCCGAGGGACTCCTGTTGGGAGGCATGGTTGGTACGGGGATCTATGATCCACCTATTTAGCTTCAAGCTAGCTTCAGTGCTGAAGCAGCTGCTCCAGTATGTGAGGGTTCTTGTGTTACACCAGCATCTAAGCAGCAGAGGACTTCAGAGCTTCTGGCAGGGCAAGAGTTGTTCTCCACTGTTTTGCTTGGCCAGAGACAGTGAAAAATCCACTCCATCCTGGTTCACAAGACAGAGTTTTGGAGGGTGCTGCAGGTGCCTTTCTTACTTTGCTAAGAAAAATAGAAGTGGGTCATAGCACTAAACCCATGGCTGGTCCAGCCCACAGTAGTTGTTAGTTGGCTTTCCTGCAGGGAATTGGCTACCAGCTCTTCCCCAATTGCCTTCATTTGGGAATATTCAGTTTTCATGTGCTTCCAGTGGTCTCTGACCAAAGATCCCCTTAACAGTAACCATGGAACCACCCTAAATATAGCTCCCCCATTGCTGATAGGATGCTGGGTGGGAGAAAATTATATGCTTTCCTTTAAAGAAATGCCCCAAATTGTGGGAACCATTCTGACTTGGCAGGCTACTTGCAAGGCATTTGCTATTTGTTTAACTTGGGACTGGCTGCCCCTGGCAGTTGTTACCATCAGCCGCCTTTCTTATCTGCTCTTTTCTATAATAAACACTGGAGCAAAGGTTTGGAATTAGTCACTTCTGAGGCACTGCTTGCCTGCCTTTCCAGCTTCTGGCTTATCTCATTTTTTGACTTTCGAGCCTTTTCCACTTTGTTCCATTTGTCCCTCTTCTCAATGAACTGACACAGCGAAGAGCTCTTTAAAACACCCCGTAGGTGCATCACCCCCAGGACCGCCTGCATCCCAGCAGACACGCTGCCCTGGCACAGCTGTGGGCACTCACGTTGCTGCTGGGTACTACGGAGATTTTTCTAGCATGACTTCCCTAATCCAGGGTGAGTGGTTCTGGCTGATGTCGGTTCGGATGAACAGCCTGCGGAGGCGGTGCTAAGATCCTGAAAGCATCCTGGGGGCCTGGCACTGTGTCCTGCTCTTTAGTACAGCCTTAACTGCAGGGCAGTTGGTGGTTCGAGGGAATGCAAAGGCAGACAGCACCTCCAGAAGCACAGGGGTGTGTGGTCCTCGCTCAGAGATTGGAGTCATTCCTACTGATTCGCTTCCACTTAAAAATTCCCCGGTGATCTCTAAGCGTTGTCTTGACGTGGTCTTGCTTCTGACAGTACCATAGGAGAGACAGTAATGAGCAGTCCAGGGTGCAAGAATCTCTCTCTCTCTCTAGTCTCATCTCACTTTAAAAATACACAGAGCTAAATATTTCACTCGATGCATGCAAATACTTTTTCCTGTCTACCCTTGCTCTGCTGACTGAAAGCCAGTCACGCTTCCCTGCTGGGACAGCCTGCCAGGTAAATGCCACTTGATGTATAACGTGTTCTGGTGCTGCCTCTGGAAACGGGCTGGACGGCAGCATCGGAGCGGGAGGGGAGGGCAGCCCGCGCTCACCCTGCAGCAGTACAAAGGGACTCAGTCGGGATGCAGATCTGTTCAGTTCTGTCTGGATTTGCTTTGCTGGCTGCACGAGCATGTCATCCACCTCTTGCCATAACCTTCCCTTCTCTCTTGTACCGTTATCACCACAATGATTTTTAGCTGAAGGTGGAAGCTATGACTCTGGATCCCTCTCTGTAGTGGGATGGGTTTCTTGAAATGGGTAGGGGACACAGCCTGCCTGCTTTCATTTCAGAAGACAGGACTGGGGACTTAGCCGTGGATTACATATCTTGACCAACATTTCAGCTTGCTGGATTGAGCTGCTCAGGGTAGAGTTTTTCTTTCTCGCAAAAACATATTCAGCAAAAATCCCCCAAAACTTTCATTACACGTAAGAGGTGATCTGGGCAACTTCTGAGCTGTAGCTTGGCTCAGGTCTAGGCGTGACGGTAAAACAGACACCGCTGAGCTCTTTCAAGCACTCTACATTGCAGACTGGAGCAGGCAAATACCCTGGGGTTAGTCCTGCTTCCCTGGCTTCTTAGTGCCTTTCGTGCTGATGCATGTGGTGATGAATGGGAGGAAATTCCTGCCCAAGAGCATAAACAGGCAGCGAGTCCTTTAACCGTCCTGTGTCCTCATAGTCCTGATATGCGAAATGAAGCTGATGATGGCTGTTGTTAGGGGATATGCTAGTGTCAGACCCTCCCAATACCTGATTCAGGGATTTTTTGATTTCTGGCTGGAGAGGACTGCAAACAGCAACTCCCTGGTTATGCTGATGGGCTGGCGGAGGCTGTGACAGATCTCTGGTGTCTGGGATGGCAGAGGGCTGCCGTGCAGGGTCGCCCGCGGTCTGTGCGAGCAAAGGCCATGTCTCACACCTCCATTTCGCAGCTTTGTGTCTCTGGGGTTAGGCCCGAAGTCAGCTTTCCTTCTGACCTCCAGTGCTAAGGCAGCCCATCTCCATAGCAATGGCTGTAAATACCGTCCTCCGCGCTCTCGTGCCCCAGGCTGTGTTGGTGCTACAGTGTGGTGAAGCTCTCTGTGTACTTCACTAGACACTGAAACAAACAACCAATAAATCTGTTATAAACCAATGAGTAATTGTTTTTGTTACCAGGGAGATTGCCAAGTGCAAATTCAACCTGAAATAGCGATGAGCTCATTCTTTGAGCAACGTCGGTGCCTGAGCTGGAGCAGCCAGATGGAAAGGGAGCCAGCGCCAGTAACGCTGTCTGCTCCACCGACATTTGGATGCTGTGCGAGCTGTTTTGCCAGAGAGCTTTTGTCTTGCAAACGAGATCGAGCAGGAGTTGCTGTGTGGGGCTGGTTGCTGAGCCCAGGCTTTTACAACTCCTGCAAGCATGGCGGTGATGTTCCTGGTGGGCTGGAGAGCCCTGGGGTTGGGTTAAGGTGCTGCAGAGGTGGTCTCCTCTGCTGTCTCCCCTATTTTGGAAACTCCTTCCTGTGCAAGGATTGTAGGGAAAACCGAGATGCTTGACTTGTAGACCAGGGCTAGTTTTAAACAGCTAGTTAGATAGGTGTGTCTGATGGGCAGAGCGTCTCCCCTGCTGCTGCTCCAGGCGCTGGAGCAAGGACTTGGAGAAACCTCAGCCCGCTCTATGACATACCTGGGGCAGGAGCCTGAAAATTTGGGCTCTGCCGTTATTTTTGCCTGAAGCATCCCCAGTTTAAATAGAGCAGGACTTGACTTTTGAAGGGCTGATGCTAGTGGCAGGGTCTGACAGCTTTCTGCGTCTGTCCGTCCCTGCAGTTTCTCCCAGGAATCAGCTCGCAGGTGACACTAGGTGTGAGGAGGACCTGTGCTTGGGCAGCCACTGTGGTCACCTCCTGCCAGGGCACAGCGGGCAGCAGCCACTGCAAGCAGAGAGATGGATTTCTCGCTCTGCTGCAGAGCAGAGAGCTGGGTGATGGAGGCTGGAGCTGGAGGGGCCTCTCGCAGGGCTGCTGGCCATGCCAGTCGGAAAGGCAGGACAAGGAGGCTGTGTTCTTCTTAGTCTCTTTGGCGGTCCAGACAGGGCTCTGATAGCATCCCCGCCAAGGCAGAGATGTTTTCAGATGTATTTGCATTCAATAAATTCATATTTTCTGAAGAAGTGACATTTTTAACTAAGAAAGTCTGTCCGTAGGAAGAAGCAGTGCCTGTCCCTCTGTATTAGGATGCTGCAGAGGAGAGGCTGGTGGGTGTGGCAGTGGTCTTTGCTGCTGCCTTTTCTTGGTTTTTGCTCCCCATTGCTGACTAATCAAATATATGACATGATGGAGAAATACATCCCCATGTGGCCTGGCAGCTGTCTTGATGAAGCAATGCATAAGCCACTTACCAGAGGCCCACTGATGGATTTCACTGAACCTTTTAAGACATAGTTACCAGTGTCTGAAAACAGACAACAATTGTAAACAGCACAAATGCAGACAAAAGCTGAGACCCTGAAATGTAATCCGTGAACCTACTCAAGTGACACAAACCCACAATCTTTTTTTGGATTAACCTCATGGCTTTCTGGAGCAAGGGGTGAAGGATGCATCTATAAAAAAGGCATCGGTCTGGAAATCTTTTATTATAATTTTACAAGCATGGAGCGATCTGTCTCTGTGTTCTTGCAAGTGCCTTCCAGGCCTGTGGGTGGAATTCTTCCAGTTTGTTTCTGGAGCCATGTGGGAAATGCTTTGGTGACATGACTGAGTCCCACAGCATCACAGGCATCTCTGTCGCAGCCACCAGTGCCTTCAGCCATCAGCTCTAGCAAAGGGCTTCATGCAACCCTAATGCTTGGAGTAAGCCGGCGTTTGAAAGAAGGTGATTTTACTGTGAGGAGTTATAGCTCGGATTTGGGTGGGAGAGGCACGAGTTCACCCACACGCATCTGCCTTTTATAGCTGGCAGCGGTGTGCCTGGGCCCTGCCAACGGCTGATTTAGAGCCCGCACAGCTCTGCTGGGCAGCACAGCCCCGCGCCTCGGCCACCGCGTGCCCCGTACTGCCCATAGCTGAGCTGGCAGGCCACTAGCCAACTGCTCGGTGGCATTTTATCTTTTGCTTTCAGCAGCATGTTGGAGACGAGGCATGGCATGTCTAGCACACGTGTGAATTATTTGCATGTGGTGTTGGATATTTCTTTGTCACCTTTTTTCCATGAAGTGGAGCACTGGACATTAGCGTTTGGGAGAGGGACAGGCATCTCTGCAGGTCTGCAATGTCTCTCTTCTCCATGTCCTCCCTCAGCAGTGGGTCCCCACCCCAGCGTTTCACCTACGCGATATCAACCTGTGTTTGCTTTTTGGCTGTCTCTGGGCAACTAAAAACGCTGCTCTGCTTTGCAGATCCTGGACTCTGCCGGGACAGAGTCTAACCTTGCTCAGTGCTGGCATAAAGCAGGCCAGGCTGGCTACCAGGCTTGCTCTAGCACAGCTGAGAAAGAGAATTTGGCCCAATAGGTGTAACTTTAGCAAAGGGGCAGCAGCGTCCTTTCTATCGTAGGAAAAGTCCTCAACAATTTGGGAACCTCACCCTTTCCCCATTGTCCTGCAGCGTTCCCAGTGGGACGCGGGTGCTTGAGGGCTCTCGTGTAATGCGGCTGCACAAGCTGGTTTTAAAAGAAAGCGAGCCACTCTTTCACATCTGCTTTAACTTTTTGACAGTTTTCTCTGGCGCTTGTGTGTAATTAGCACTGCTTTGTCGTCTCATGGAGCCGATGCTCTATTAGTTTGGTTTGGACGGTAGTTTGACAGCTAGCAGCAATTGTGTTGAGAAAGGTTGTTTCTCTTTGCAGACTGCGTTACTCGTTGTCCCTGAATTTATTGTCTTGCTGCTACTTGAGAAAGAAAACAAAATCATTTTTTGGGCCCGGATCCAGCCACAGAGCAGAGGATGGATTAATCAAACACATAAGTGGTTGTACCAACTCCAGCTGGTTTATTTCTATGTTTAAAATCAAGCAGTCTTTTAAGTATCTTATTTTTCTTATTCCAAGGTTTGTGTTTAATAAATGTAACAACCCATAGACTTTGCTCGTTTCTCCAGGAGTGAGCACTGATAGAGATGCTGTAACATGCAGTGCTGCTGGAAGACCCTCGGTGGGAGCATGGGAGAGGAGAGGGGACCTTCTCTTGCCTCTGAGCACCCTGGCCCATCCCTGGGGAGGTGGGGGATGAAGGTATTCGCTGTTTCAGCAAATAGGAGGCAAATTAAATTTAGTAGCTTGAATAACCTTGCCCCTCCATACTGCTTTGGGCTGAACTGCCTCTTGCCAAGTATTAGTCTACTGATCTTAGTATTTCCAAAGACACAAAAGCAGCTGAAATTTTGTTAGGTTACACAAAAACTAGAGTGGGAGGGTGTTGTAGGGAGGAGATTTCTCCTGCCCCCCCGCCTCTGAAACAGCCTGCATCCTGCAGACGAGGACACTCAGCTGGGATGCTCCAAACCAGGGCTGGGCTCCTGCCTGTTGGCTGAGAGCCATTCTGTGCTGGGTCTCTCTGGTTTTGTCTGAAATTGAATCCTAACCCTGATGAAAGATTTAAAGATACTTGTTTTTGGATTTTTTTTTTTTTTTTTAATGAGAATTGCTATTTTCTAGCTGACCCTGTGGAGAATGCTTTTTAGTATAGTCCTTGCCCAGCTCTGATCTGACATGATTTCCAGGGAGACCTGGGATCCTTATCACTTTATGAAAAAAGAGATTTACATTCCTGTATCACACAGGCACTTTGAAAATATTATCCCTGACTCCAGAGAAATGGCTCATACATTTTAATGCCATTATTAGAAATTGAATTGACAACACTTCTCCTCAGTGGAAATAGCTGTGCAGCTTGGGGGGAAAAATATGCAGAAAGCACTGGTGGAGACTTCAGAGAGCTCTCGTCACCCTGAAATGTGTGTGCTTTTGGTGCAGTGTTTCTGCTGAAAGAAAAAAGCAGGGTTTGATATACATCAGAGAAAGGGGGAAGCACAAGCACATGGGCCAGCAGCACGGGGTGAGGCACAGTGGTGGGGAAACATGGGCTGCTCTGGGCTTGCGTGTCCCAGAGTGTTGTGGGGATGTTGCACACAGGTGCTTTATTTGTTGTCTTAATAATTGCGGAGAAATTGAGCTGGGTGTGTGCTGGCTTAAATTGGCATAAGAGTGAAGAGCTGTTGAGGTGCCGAGGCTGGTGAAAGATGCTTTTGGGAGGAGAAGCAGCAAGGAACTACAACAACAACAAAACAAATTAGGTTCCTTTTAAAATAATTTTTTTTTCATGGTAAGTGAACTTGAAAGATCTAGCTGATCTCTGCTCCTCTCAGGAAAGATGGCCTCTGAGGAGGATTTCACATTTGGCTGCAGTGCATCGAGGCTCTGGAGTTGCTGAGCTGGGAGTCCCTTGCTCCTGAGCATGGAAGGAGGAAAGAGGGTCACAACTGGCAAGATACTCCTTTTTCAGGGCTCTAAGCTCTTCTGGAATTCTGGCTGACTTCTCTGGTTTTGCCCAAGTGCTTAGTCTCTTGGAGGTCAGTTTGGGAAAGAGCAGCCAAGGCAAGTTCAGTAGGATCAGTGCGAGTGGTCTCCTAGTCTGGCAAGGGCTCCAACTTCCCTTCAAAAGCAGAGGGACAAGGAGCCTGGCTGAGCAGGGTGATGTGCAGTCATTAAATGAACAGGGCTTTAATGAGAGACTTGATGGGCTGATTTGCAAAATGTTAATGTGAATGGTGGCTGAAGTCAACTCTGGCTACAGACTAACCCTGGGCAAAGGGTGAAGTTAAACGGCATCTGTTTCAGCAGAGGAAGTGTGTGACAATGCAGGACCAGAGCAAGGTGGCTTAGAAAGGCTGCACTATAGCTCCGTCTTACAAGTGAGTAGGTGCTTGTGGGCCTCCTCACCCCACTCTGGTGGGTGTCTTCTCCTTGGCTTGTCCGGGAGCACATCCACTGGCACGGCCAGTGAGTGCCCATGTGATCTGGTGCCGAAAAAGCTGTTGCAAATTTGAAGCCACTCCAAGGTGAAGGGTTTTCAGTTCTCCTGCCCTTGTTGTTGGTGAAATGTGGCCCAGCCTGGCTGAGCCTTCGTTGTCAAGCATCAGGGTGTGAAGAAGTTGACAACCTCCGTTTTAAAACACACTGAGCTGAAGTTGGAAACAAAATCAAACCCTCCCAAAGCAGAGGTTTCTGAGAATAATTTTGTGACTAATCCAACCCCATAGGCCTCACCGGAGGGGACTTTGCAGCTTTGTTTTTCCTTGTAAAGAACGCCCAGCATATGTCCTGACAATTAGTCAGAGTGCCCAAAAATACCCGTCAGCCCTGAAAGCTGATCTCATTTGGCTCTTGGAGCCGAGACAGACACAGGGTTATGCACTGTGGGGCTTTGGGAAGGTTTATTTTTAAAATGGCCACGTAACAAGGGTGATTTGGTCCTTTTGGCCACCAGCGCTGCCTAACAACTGAAGGTGTAGATAGCCAAATGCTAATCTTGACCGAGGCGACTGTCCTGCGCCCAGGGCGATGGGCTGGTTGTCAGCTCTAAACCAGCGCTCAGGGCATGGCCCTGCGGTCTGTGCCAAGTTCGGGCAGTGCTTTGATGGTGTGCTGGATGCCAGGGAGTCTTCCCAACCGGCATGCCAGTGCTCAGAAGGGCATGTCCTTCTCATTGAAGCGGTGGCCTGTGTTCACCCTTAGCCAGGCAGCGTGCTTCTGCCCAGCCCTCTTCTCAGAAGCTTTTGCTTTACCCTTCTCTGAGCACCTGAGCTGAAGCTTTCTATCCTCAGTGTTTCCCACCTGCAGAATTTCTGGAGGATGTTTTGCCAGAATCACAATCCATCCACAACCAGCCCTTTCTTCTCCTCCCCTGAAAATAAAGCTCTTTAAGGGGAAACACCAAGGCTCCTTGTCTTGCAGAGAACCTTGGGTAGGTTTCCAGAGAACCTTGGGTAGGTTTCCAGAGAAGGCGAATGACCCAGCTTTCTAAGCAGTGATGCAAACTAATGCTTGAACTTGCTTCCATGCTCTCCACAGTGAGCTGTTTAACTTCACTGGGGTGAGCATCACCCAGCCAACTGCTGTGCCTACGAGAAGTAATTGAAAGCAATTAGCAGGGCAGAGACCGTAATGGAGGTTGTGAAATATTACTTCAGTGATGGCTCACTAACAACCCAGTGAAGCCCTGACATGAGCATTTATTGTGTGGGAATGGTAGGATTATGTTGCTGTGAGTGTTCATCAGACCTCATCATTCCTGGAAAAGACTGCCATGCTGCCTGGCTGGGATCAGTGGGGTATTTCTGTGACAGGGATTTAAGTTACTCTCCTCAGCTCTGAAGCCAGGGCTAAGCCATGGGTGGCAAGCTGTGACTGGCAAACCGTTGCCTCATGTTTGACTCCACTGGTTATTCCTCCTCTATGTGACTGCATCTAAACTTGAACAAAGAAAGACCCCTGCAGTTGGCCAAGACCGCCCTAAGGAGCTCCGCTGTCCTAAATGTGATGCTTTGGGGTAATAACCTGGGTAATAACTGAGTTGTGGCGCAGCTTGCTTGGCCCCAAGGAGGGCTCCTCTGAGGACCACATCAGCCCTGGCAGAAGTGCTGTTGGTAACCAAGAGGCATCACACCCCTGCCACCGCTGAGGGCACAGCACTGCGTGGCTGGAGCTCTTCAGCCAAAGCTTGGGGCGCTGAGGTGAGCGGGAACCCCAGAGCTCTCCATGGGACCTCTGAACGCAGGGGCTTCGCTGGTATGGGTGAGACCGTGGCACTGCTGCGGCCCTGAGATGCTAACCTGGAGACCTTCCCCACTGCTCCTGTGTGACCAGATCCCCCGTGCCTGCTGGCTCATCTTCCCTGGTAAACGCTGCATGCCTTGTTCCTGCACCCTCGGCTGGTAAACGGACTTGCAAGAACCAGCTGATCTCTGCTCCTCTCGGGGCAGATGACCTCCGAGGAGGGCTTCACGCTTGACTGCGGTGCACTGAGGCTGCTTTGCTCAAACTGGGCACTGCTGGTTGGATCTGTGCATGACGCAGCCATAAGGTTGCTGGGGAAAGGAAGAGGCGAACGCTGTCTTTGAGGCTTTTTAGCCTGGTTATGGGCTTGATGCTCTTACAAAGCATCTGAATCCGACCAGTCTTGGCAGTGCATGTGGATCTTTCTCACAGGAGGATCAAAGGAAGTCTTTCTGTCCCTTTAGGGTTGGCCACTGTCTCGGCACATTCAGACCGGTCGTTTCCACCTTGCAGTTCATGCAAAGGCATTGCCAGCAGCGTGGCCGAGCCCCCCAGCCTGCTGCCTGCACGCTCGCAGCTCCCCTCTGCAGACTGAGGCGAGGCAGAAGGACGTGGGAGACGGAGCTGGAAGGAGAAACACTGCCCAGGTTTAACCCAGTGCATCGAAGACTAATAGATTTGTCTTTCTAAGAGATTTTAAAAAAAACATCTTCAGCCTTTTGGGACTGTCCCTTTTGGAGGTTGTACTGAAGGTCTAACCGCAGGGACCACAGCAGGCACTTGGCATCCTTGCTGCTGGAAGATGTAGTCTTGGCATCTTGTCTATAAGATAGCAAAGAGCCACAGAGCGGGGGAAGCAGGGACAGGAGCAAATCCACTTTCTTGGTGCAGTTGATTCAAAGACAGCCCTGCGCAGCACCTAATACTGCTGTAGCTTCTTCTCACCCCCTGGAGCCTGGATGTCCTGGGGCTGCTGCCGTGGGTCTGCGTGGTCCCTGCGCCCCACCACGCTGCAGCTTCTGTTCTCCAGCCCTGGCATAGCCAGGAGGGGGGACAGGAGCTGAACAAAGCTTTGGGTCTACAAAGCAGCTCTTGATTTATGCGCAGACGCTCCCCCCAGGCCTTGGTGTGGCTTGGCTTTCAGCAGCAGCCAGAGGTCTGCCATGTCAGCAACAGGTGACGGGAAGCAGTGCCAGGCGGGAGCGTGTGTGGAGGGGAGCCGCAGAGCAGATGGCAGCAGGGAAATAAATTTGGAGCTGCCACGGGAATAGTCCTGGAAACAGTCCAGCCTGGAGGCAGATGGGAAAAACCCAGTTTATATCTCTTCCCGGTTTTGCTATTTTTTAGATGCCTCTATTTCCAGCTTCGTTATCTCTTGACCATTCTTTCCTGTCTGTTACTACACCCTCAACCTTCTTTTTTTCTCTCTTCTTATCCTGCCTTCTTTTCCCCCTTTTGTTTCTGCTCGTACTATATTTGCTTTCATGAAAGTTTACCCAGCCTGTGTCCGCTTCCTTATAAATGTATTCCCGGTTCCTCCATCCCTACCCTCACAGCTGATCCTAAAATCTTCCCCTGGCACTGAAAGGCTCAGCATACAGATGTGGCCCAGCTGTGGGCTGGAGTTCAGCATGGAAGAAAGGAAAACACCCTGTGTGCTGCCCATTTCTTTCTCCACCTTTCCCTCTGAGCTGGTTGCTCGCGGGCACGGGGCTTGCCTGATGGCTGCTGTGTTCGTGCCCTCCGTCACCGCAGTGATGTCCTGGCTGGTTGAGCTCTGGATGTGGGCACACCCCGTGTGAACCGGGGTGTCTCTGTCCCATGCTCACGGGAGAGTCTGCAGGATGCTTCAGGGGCGTGGAGGTGCGTCCTTCTGTGCTGAACGGGGGAACTCAGCCAGGTTTGGGTCTTCTGAAGCTTTTTTGTGATACTTCAAAGAGAAGCTGTCCGGTTTCGAACTGATCGGCTGTTTGAAAGGACTAGGTGGAAACTGCTGTTTTGGTTTGGGCGTGATCGTGGGTGGCACGCAGGGTCCCTGGCTGGGCGGGGAGCGGCGGCCTTTCCCTGGCAGCCCTCTCGGGCTCCGCAGTGCCTCTCACCAGCGTGGAGCCAGTGCTGGGAGCAGTGGGCACATGAGATATTGGATCAGTCCCGGATCCCAGACCTGCGCGGCGTTTCTGTGGCAGCGGGGCTGCTGCCTCCGCCGTCCCGCTGACTGACCGGCTGCGAGTGCAAGAGCTGTGTTTGTGTCCTCTCTCCTCTTACACCCAGCTCCTTTATTGGTTGGCTTCCTGCCCACTCTGTCTTTATATTAAGAAAAAAAAAGGTTTAACAAAATTGATTGTGTTTTCGTTTCTGCCTCGGAAGAGTCAAGGGAGGTTTGACTGGGATCTGCAATAAGCTGGGCAGAAGGAGTGCTCTCTCCTGTGGAGAACACGCATTGCGTGCAACCTCAGGTAGATTTAAAATTAAAAAAACCCTGAATCTGCTGCGTTGTTACCTGAAAGGAATGAAGTGTCTGTGCAAATGGTGAGAGGGAGCAAACCTGGAGACGGAGCGCTCAGCCCCTCGCTGCCGGGCACAGCCCCGGCCGATGGGACCATGCGGGTCCTGCGCTGTCACAGCACCAGCCTCCGGCTGCCATGAGAGCACGGCGCGAGCCCAGCGCCCGCTTGCACGACAGCAAGGATAGGGAGCAACGCGGGGCTCTCGTGTTGCGGGGAGCGCGGTGAATGGCCAGCGAGCGTCTGCGTGCAGGTTTGCCGTGCGTTGCGAAGCGGCGTGTGC